>PPYF01171986.1_pt1 | contig 20104 bp, 18 predicted proteins | sample 1559871 | NCBI WGS metagenome assembly PPYF01 (sample SAMN08240021, study PRJNA423297) | Human gut metagenome, whole genome shotgun sequencing project. | reverse complement strand
CGAGAAGCGTTTTGTCACCCTGCGCGTATCTGCTAAAGGTATGCGTGTAATCGATAAGAAAGGCATCGATACAGTTCTGTCCGAACTGCGTGCCCGTGGCGAAAAGTACTAAGTACTTAACGAGGAAATAAATCATGGCTAAAGGTATTCGCGAGAAAATCAAGCTGGTTTCTTCTGCTGGTACAGGTCACTTCTACACCACCACGAAGAACAAACGTACTAAGCCGGAAAAACTGGAACTGAAAAAGTTCGATCCAGTTGTCCGTCAGCACGTTCTGTACAAAGAAGCTAAAATCAAATAATTTTAGTTTCGATGTAGCAAAAAACCTCGCCTCGGCGGGGTTTTTTGTTTTCTGCGCGTCCCCATAATAGAGACATCAGTATTCGAGCCGGAGACGTTATGCCTGAATTACCCGAAGTTGAAACCAGCCGCCGCGGCATTGAACCCCATCTGGTCGGAGCTACCATTCAGTACGCCGTGATTCGCAACGGACGCCTACGCTGGCCCGTCTCTGATGAAATCTACCGTCTGAGTGACAAACCGGTGCTGAGCGTCCAACGACGCGCCAAATACCTGCTGCTTGAGCTGCCTGACGGCTGGATCATCATCCATCTGGGTATGTCGGGAAGTTTACGCATTCTGGCGGAAGAACTGCCGGCGGAAAAACACGATCACGTGGACCTGGTGATGAGTAACGGTAAAGTGCTGCGCTACACCGACCCAAGGCGCTTTGGCGCCTGGCTGTGGACGCCGGTACTGGAAGGACACAGTGTGCTTGCTCATCTCGGCCCTGAGCCGTTGAGCGCGGAATTTAGCGCGGATTATCTGCAGGCGAGATGTGCGAAGAAAAAAACGGCGATTAAACCCTGGCTGATGGATAATAAGCTGGTGGTGGGCGTCGGCAATATCTATGCCAGCGAGTCGCTGTTTTCCGCGCGGATCCATCCGGATCGGCTGGCGTCGTCGCTATCGGTGGAAGAGTGCGAACGACTGGTTGCGGCGATCAAAGCGGTGCTGCAACGATCGATTGAGCAGGGTGGAACCACGCTAAAAGATTTCCTGCAAAGCGACGGCAAGCCGGGCTACTTTGCGCAGGAGCTACAGGTGTACGGGCGGAAAGGGGAAGCCTGTCGGGTATGCGGGACGCCGATTATCGCCAGCAAACATGCGCAGAGAGCAACATTTTATTGCCGGCAGTGCCAGAAGTAACCACGTTGCCCGGCCAGGCTAGCGCCGCCGGGGGAACGCACAGAGGCTTACTTCAACTTCTCCATCAGCGCCTGATGCACATTCACGGGTAGAAAATGGGTTACATCGCCATCATGACGTGCGACCTCTTTTACCAGCGATGATGAGATAAACGACCACTCCTTCGACGGCATCAGAAAGACGCTTTCCAGCTCCGGCATCAGGTGGCGGTTCATATGCGCAAGCTGCATTTCATATTCGAAATCCGCCACCGCGCGCAGGCCGCGAATCAGGATATTGGCCTGCTGGGTACGGGCGAAGTTAGCCATCAGATCGCTAAAACCCATCACTTCCACGTTGCCAAGGTGCGCCGTTGCCTGCTGGGCCAGCGCCACGCGCTCGCTCAGGTCAAACATCGGCTTTTTACTTGGGCTGGCCGCAATAGCGAGGATGACCTGATCGAACATGCAGGCCGCGCGGGTCACGATATCAAGATGACCGTTGGTGATGGGATCGAAAGTGCCCGGATAAATCGCCCGTTTTTGCATAATCATCCTCAATGCGTTTTCGGTGGCAGGTACGGTTCCAGGAGTTGTAACAGGCGTTGTAGCGCGCCCTGGTTCTGATACAAGACCTCAACGGCGTGTCGACCGTAGAAGCTACGGTAATCTGCATCGCCCAGCAGTGAGGATACCTCTTTTTCGAGGCTTGCGGCATCGGTCACGGTGATAAGACCGCTCGCCTGTTCCAGACGGGCGCAGATATCTTTGAAGTTGAAGGTGTGCGGGCCCATCAGTACGGGAATAGCATGCGCTGCGGCTTCCAGCGGGTTATGCCCACCACGTTCAACCAACGAGCCGCCGACAAACGCCAGGTCGGCAATGCCATACAGCAGCATCAGCTCACCCATGGTGTCGCCAATGACCACCTGTGTTGTGGCGGAGGGGACTTCACCGGAGGAACGGGTGATAAAGCTCAAGCCAGCCTGACGCGTGAGGTTGATAGCGTCCGGGAAGCGTTCCGGGTGACGTGGCACCAGAATCAGCAGTAAGTCTGGATAGTGTTGTAGCAGCGCCTTGTGGGCGGCAATAACGATACTCTCTTCGCCCTCGTGGGTGCTGGTGGCTATCCATACCGGGCGGCGCGGCGCCCATTGGCGACGCAGCGTGACCGCTTTGGCAGCCAGCTGTGGCGTAACGGAAATATCGAACTTCAGGCTGCCGGTAATGGTTACCTGATTATTTTTGGCACCGAGCGCGACAAAACGTTGGCCATCTTCTTCATTTTGCGCGGCAATCAGCGTAATACGCTGCAGCAGCGTGCGTACGAATGAGCCCAGTTTGGCGTATCCGGCGGCTGAGCGCTCGGACAAGCGTGCGTTGGCAATCACCAGCGGAATATGGCGACGATGCAGAGCGGCAATCAGGTTCGGCCACAGCTCCGTTTCCATAATCAACACCAGTTTAGGGTCGATTTTATCGAGAAAACGGTTGAGGGCATCGGGTAAATCATACGGCAGATAGACGTGCTGAACGTCTTTGCCAAACGCCGACTGCACACGCTCGGAACCGGTTGGGGTCATCGTGGTCACAGTAATCGGCAAATCGGGGTAACGATGACGCAGCGCGCGAACTAATGGGATCGCCGCCAGCGTTTCGCCAACGGACACCGAATGCAGCATGATTCCGCCGGGCTTCAGCGGCTGGCGATAAAAACCGTAGCGTTCACCCCAGCGTTTTCGGTAGGCCGGAGCCTTACGTCCGCGCACCCAAAGCCGTATCCAGATGAGAGGCTGGATAAGGTAAAGAAGGGCGGTGTAAAGCAATTCAAGCATAATAAATAGCTGAGTTATGAATGTGCTGTGGATTCTAAGTATTTAGCTAAGGCTTTACCATTACTTTTGCTGTTTTTGGTCTAAATTATCCACAGCACAGGGGCTGGCCGTGGATATCACTGCCGAACCCCCTTTTTTATACTGTTCATTGCGGTTAACACCCATGGATATTTGGGGGCTGGCAAAGCCGGCGTTATGGCAAGGGTAATGATTTTAATTAAATGATTTATAAGTGAAAAAAACTTTATTTGCGCGAAAGCTATCCGGTTCGGATTGCGGCTCAAGAAGTGGTACACTAGCGCATCAAAATAAGTGCAATATCAGTAATCAGGTAGCTGTTGAGCCTGGGGCGGTAGCGTGCTTTTTTCCTACTTTTACCGGAAAATCTCAACCAAAGAGTCGCTTGTGGAAAAGCCATTTCGAAAAATTCTGGTCATTAAAATGCGTTTTCACGGGGATATGTTGCTCACTACTCCCGTTATTAGCACGCTGAAACGCCATTATCCTGAGGCGAAGGTTGATGCCCTGCTGTACCAGGACACGATCCCTATTTTGTCTGAGAATCCTGCAATCAACGCGCTGTATGGTATTAAAAATAAAAAAGCCAAAACGGCAGAGAAAATAACCAATTTCGTCAGTCTCATTAGGGTATTGCGCGCCAATAAATACGATCTCGTCATCAATATGGCAGACCAGTGGATGGCGGCGGTGCTGGTACGCCTGTTGAACGCGCCAATGAGTATCTCGCAGGACTATCAGCACCGGCAGTCGGCCTTTTGGCGCAACAGTTTCACACATCTTGCACCTCTGACAGGCAGTAACGTCGTTGAGAGCAACCTCTCGGTGCTGGCCCCTCTGGGGCTTGATTCGCATGTGGCTGAGACGACCATGAGCTATAACCCAGTCTGCTGGCAGCGTGTGCGCGCCGAGCTTGATAAAGCTGGCGTTGGCGAGCGCTACGTGGTGATCCAGCCGACGGCGCGGCAGATATTTAAGTGCTGGGAGAACGAGAAATTCTCCCGGGTGATTGATGCTCTGCACGATCGCGGGATAGAGGTGGTGCTGACTTCCGGGCCGGGTGCGGACGATCTGGCCTGCGTGAACGCGATTGCTCAAGGCTGTCAGCAGCCGCCAGTGACGGCGCTGGCCGGTAAAGTTAGCTTCCCGGAACTGGGGGCATTGATTGACCACGCCGCGTTGTTTATCGGCGTCGACTCCGCGCCGGGACATATTGCGGCTGCGGTCAAAACGCCGCTGATTGCGCTATTTGGTGCGACGGACCATATTTTCTGGCGCCCGTGGTCGGACAATATGATTCAGTTCTGGGCCGGTGACTATCGGCCGATGCCGCCGCGCGAGCAGCGTAACCGCAATGAAATGTATCTTGCGGTTATTCCGGCCGAGGACGTCATTGCAGCTATCGACAAAATTCTGCCTGTTCACGAGGCCGAATCTGCAACAGGTGAAGCATGATGATCGTTGCATTCTGTCTGTATAAGTACTTTCCCTTCGGTGGTCTGCAGCGCGACTTTATGCGCATTGCTCAGACCGTTGCGGATCGCGGCCATCAGGTGCGCGTTTATACGCAAGTCTGGGAGGGGGAGTGCCCCGATGCTTTTGAGTTAATTCGGGTTCCGGTGAAATCCCATACCAACCACGGTCGCAACGTGGAATATTATACGTGGGTGCAAAACCACCTGCACGAGCATCCGGTCGCCAGGGTCGTGGGCTTTAATAAGATGCCTGGGCTGGATGTCTATTACGCCGCCGACGTGTGTTACGCCGAGAAAGTGGCGCAGGAGAAAGGCTTCTTTTATCGCCTGACGTCACGCTATCGCCACTATGCGGCGTTCGAGCGCGCCACGTTTGAACACGGTAAGCCGACGCAGTTGCTGATGCTGACGGACAAGCAAATTGCGGATTTCCAGAAGCACTATCAGACCGAGCCTGAACGTTTTCATATTTTGCCGCCGGGGATTTATCCGGATAGAAAATACAGTCAGCAGATTCCGAACGCCCGTCAGGTTTATCGACAGAAGAACGGTTTGACTGAATCGCAGAATGTATTGCTGCAGGTGGGATCCGACTTTACGCGCAAAGGCGTGGATCGCACTTTGTCCGCGATAGCTTCACTGCCGGAAAGCCTGCGTCATAATACGCAGCTGTTTATCGTAGGCCAGGATAAGCCGGGGAAATTCGCCGCGCTGGCTGAGAAATACGGCATTCAACGCAACGTCCACTTTTTCTCCGGGCGCAATGACGTGGCGGAACTGATGGCGGCGGCGGATTTACTGCTGCACCCGGCCTATCAGGAGGCGGCAGGCATCGTGCTGCTGGAGGCGGTGACGGCCGGCCTGCCGGTGTTAACCACCAGCGTGTGCGGCTATGCACACTATATTGCGGACGCCAACTGCGGCACGGTGATTGAAGAACCCTTCCGACAAGAAGCCTTGAATGAGATTCTCCTTAAGGCGTTAACCCAGCCAGCGCTTCGCGCAGCGTGGGCGGAAAATGCGCGCAACTACGCCGATACACAGGACTTATACAGTCTGGCAGAGAAAGCGGCAGACATCATAATAGGTGATTTGGATGGTTGAGCTGAAAGAACCGCTGGCCACGCTGTGGCGCGGAAAAGATGCTTTTGAAGAAGTGAAGCATCTGCAGGGCGAAGTCTTCCGGGAACTGGAAACGCGTCGCACCCTGCGTTTCGAACTGGCGGGCAACAGCTATTTTCTGAAATGGCACCGTGGAACCTCTCTCAAAGAGATCGTCAAAAACCTGATTTCACTGCGTATGCCGGTGCTGGGTGCTGACCGCGAGTGGAATGCGATCCACCGCCTGCATGACGTGGGTGTTGATACCATGCACGGCGTTGGTTTCGGCGAGAAAGGTCTGAACCCGTTAACCCGTACATCCTTCATCATCACCGAAGATCTCACACCAACCATCAGCCTTGAAGACTACTGTGCAGACTGGGTGACAAACCCACCGACGCCCGTGGTGAAACGTATGCTGATTAAACGCGTCGCGACGATGGTGCGCAAAATGCACCTGAGCGGGATTAACCACCGCGACTGTTATATCTGCCATTTCTTGCTGCATCTGCCGTTTAGCGGTGAAGAAGAAACGTTGAAGATTTCGGTTATTGACCTGCATCGTGCGCAAATTCGCGATCGTGTTCCACGTCGCTGGCGCGATAAAGATCTGATTGGGTTGTATTTTTCATCGATGAATATCGGGCTAACCCAGCGCGATGTTTTTCGCTTTATGCAGATTTATTTTGCGCAGCCGCTTAGAGACGTGATGAAACAGGAACAGGCGCTGATGGCGAAAGCTGAAGAAAAAGCGAATAAAATCAAAGAGCGAACGCTCAGAAAGTCGTTGTAACGTTTGGGGCAGAGCATGGCATATTCGTATTTAAATGCGGAAGAGATGATCACAGAAACGATTGTCTTTGATGAGCGTGAAGCGGCGCAGGGCCGTTTGCCGTTCCATATCGCTTACGGTATTGATAAGAACTTTCTCTTCGGTTGTGGAGTCTCCATTGCCTCGGTTTTGCTACACAACCGCGATATGGATTTTGTGTTTCACGTCTTTATTGACACCCTTCCGGAGGCGGAGAAGCAGCATTTCTTGCAGCTTGCAAAAGATAATAACACCTGTATTCAGATTCATATCGTCAACTGTGACCGTTTGAAGTCTTTCCCGACGACCAAGAACTGGTCTGTGGCGATGTACTTCCGCTTTATTATCGGGGACTACTTCATTGGCCAGCAGTCGCGCGTACTTTATCTGGATGCGGACATTGTGTGCCAGGGGAGTATAAACGAGCTGCCGACGCTGGCATTAGGTGATAACGTAGCGGGTGTTGTTCCGGAGCGTGATAAAAAGTGGTGGCTGTCACGCAGCCAGAGCCTGGAATGCCCGGCTATTGAGAATGGTTATTTTAATTCGGGCGTGCTGTTGTTGAATATCCCGGCATGGGCCGGTGAATATGTTTCAGGAAAAGCGATGTCGCTGCTGTCCGATAAGAATGTGACTCGTAAACTGAGCTTTATGGATCAGGATATTCTGAACATTATTCTCGCAGGGAAAGTCGCCTTTATCGCGGGTAAATATAATACGCAGTTCAGCCTCAACTATGAGCTGAAGGATTCATTTACCAACCCGATTAATGACGGTACCGTGCTTATCCACTACGTGGGGCCAACCAAGCCATGGCATAACTGGGCGACTTACCCTAGCGCAACGCCTTTCCTGAAGGCGAAAGACGTGTCGCCATGGAAAGCGGTATCGCTGCTAAAACCGAGCAATGCCAACTATGCCCGCTATTGCGCTAAGCATAACTTTAAGAATAACCAGCCGATTGCCGGCATCATGCACTACATTTACTACTTTTATTTGCGGTTGGTGAAGTCGGCCCGCTAGTGTAGCGTAAAGAAGATAATCGGCTTTGGGTAATAATATTTTGGTGACAGTCTTATGAGCGGTAAATTGCACAGCATCACAACCGAAGGCATTAACGAAATCAAACGTCACAAGACCTCTGAAAACAGTATTATTTTCCTCTCAGGACCTTCGTCACTGAAAACTCCCCTGGATCTGTTGATGGCATCAGACGTTATCTCCGTCAACGGTTCTGCCCGCTATCTGCTGGACAACAATATTCAGCCTTTCATCTATGTGTTAACCGATTCGCGCTTCTTACTGCAGCGTAATGATGATTTTCGCGAGTTCGTGAAGAAGAGCAAATACACGATCGTTAACGGTGAGGTGTACGATAAAGCCTCTGCAGAAGATAAGCGCTTTATCGACAATAGCGGTTTTATCATCCGCTCGCTGTATCAGCGGGAAAAGGGTGGCTTCTTTAAGAAGTTAAAATTTACCCTGCTGGCAAAGTTTGACGAAAAAATTCTAATAGACGTCCCGTTGTCAAAAAAGAAACGGTTGGTTGGCTTCAGTCTGGACATCTCGCACGGGTATTGCTCATGTCATACCGTGGCGTTTGCCGCCCTGCAGGTGGCATACAGCTTAGATTACAAGAAAATTATCCATTCCGGACTGGATTTAGTCGACAATTGCGCTCGGTTTTATGATGAGAAAACCAACAAGCAGGCATCAGAACTGAGTCGGGATTTAGGTAAAATCCTGCCGTTCTATACTTTTATGCGAGAAAAGGTTCCTGATATTAACGTCTACAACCTTTCGGACAATACCGCCGTTAGCTATGATGTCGTTCCTTTTATTACGCCACAGGAAGTGTAATCTGAGGGAAATAAAAAAGGCTGCATGATGCAGCCTTTTTTATTTAGTTGGATTGGCTTCGAGCCTTTAATGCTAGCGCGATACCGAGCAACATTGTCAGGTTTTCTATGCTGACGGTTTCAAAGGCTCCACGGACAAAAAGGTTTCCGGCCATAATAAGCCCAATCAGCAGCCAGGCATTTTTAATGACACCATCGCTTTGACGATATCCCTTCACAATATCCACAACAAAAGAAATCAAGAGATACCACAGCCCGAATAACCCTAACAGGCCTCCGGCGTACCACATGGACAGCGTCAGGTTGTGCGGCCCAATAGATTTCTTGAATACCCATTGAGGATAGTCCTGTACCCGACTATCGTAGACACGGTAGAAAATATTCTCGCCATAGCCGTATCCCTTAATCGGGTTTTCCATGATCAGATCGACCGCGGATCCTTGAGTACCTCCGCCATAGCGGCCAGAGCTCGAAGTCTGCTGCATTTTATGGAATAGCAGCTTCAGTGCGCTGTGGTCTTTCATAAATCCTAATGTGAGTACCGCTCCCAGCGCGACGGCGGCAAACAGCGGCAGTTTCCACTCCCGTTTACAGATACACCAAATCACAGATGCGACCAGGATCGACAGCCAGGTACCGCGCTGCAGCGTGCCGGCAATCATAAAGGCCATCACGCAGGCGATAACGAAAAATGCGATACGCGCTTTGGGTGTTTTGTTATCCCACAGCAGCAGAAATGCGGGCGTCATAAAGATTAAGATATCTGACTTGTATTTATGACTAAAATTGGTGAACGGCATAATCCCCTGCTGATACTCACGGTAGTATTGCCAACCATCGACAATGGCTAACGGTAAAATACCGGCGATCAGGGAGTAAATCAGCGTCTTACTGATATCTTCTTTTTTTTCATTATGTAATAAAATAGGGATAACCAAAGTCGTTAACAACAGCTTTTCAAGAATCGTGTTGGCGAACTTGCCGAAGCTATAAGACGGGTCAATGGAGATGGCCACAGCATAAAGACAAACAACAACAAAAACCAGCAGTGAATAGGTCAGGTTATTTTTAAAAATATGTAACAGCGCACTTCTTTTTTTTGCCACATAATAGAGTGCGGTTATCAGCATGAGTCCGCCCACAATATGCTTATAACGCGTAATATTATCGAAGAAAAACATGATAATAAACAGTGACACTAATCCACGGTTCCAAATGGATTGCCAGCAATATTCCCTTTGCTTCAAAGAGTTGGATAAAGTCATCAAGATACCTTAGTTAAAACTACAAGGATTTAATCTTCCGCAGCTCGCTAACCACAGCGAGTGCATCAAGTGTTGCTAAATCTTTTGATTCTGAACAGCACGCCACCTGGTTCCTTCCATATCCACCAATCAACCCTGGATCTGTCGGCCCATATAGCGTGATATTTGGGCGATCCAGCGCCGCGGTTAAGTGGCTCAATCCGGTATCCACTGAAACAACGAACTCTGCCCCTGCCAGCACGTGTGCCACTTTCTCCAGGCTCAGGCGCGGCAGTACTTTCACGTAATCAAATCCCTCAGCCAGACGCTTCGCGCGGGCTTCTTCATGCGGGGCGCCCCAGGGGAGCTTGATCTGCAGCCCGCTCTCTTTTAACTGAGCAATCAGCTCGCGCCAGTGGCTCTCTGGCCAGTGCTTATCGTCGCGCGTGGTGGCATGCAGGAAGACACAGTAGGGGGCTGCAGCAGGCGTATGTTCGCTCAGAAAATGTTGGGCAATGGCGTAGTCGCCCTGCGTATCGGGCTTGGTGTAACCGAGACTTTTGGCAAACAGCTCGCGGGTGCGCTCTACGGCGTGTTGCTGCTTAGGAATATGGTGGCGACGGTTGTAGAACAGGCTGGCCAGCGGTTCGCGGGCGCTACTCCAGTCCATGCCATGCTTGACGCCATGTGCCAGCCGGGTGACCAACGCGGCACTTTTTACCAGCCCTTGGGCATCAACGATCGCATCATATTTCACCGCCTGAACGGCATCGCGAAAGGCTTTACGCTCAGCTTTGACAGGAGCGGAGAACCACGCTTTGCGCCAGCGGCGAATCGCGACCGGAATCACTTGATCTACGGCCTCGTGCCAGGAAGGGATCTGCGCGAAGCCTTCTTCTACCACCCAGTCAAAGTGGATGCCGGGAATAGCACGCATCGCATCGGTTAATGCCGGCAGCGTGTGCAGGACGTCGCCCATTGAAGAGGTTTTGACGATCAACACTCGCATGCGTCAGGCTTCCTCGCTCGACAGCAGCGCGTTGAGCTCTTCCAGGACGCGCGCCGGGGTGATATCGATCAGACTCTGATGGTAGCCCTGTGCGGAGTCGCCTTTACGTACCTTGTGGTAGCCGGTAATCAATCGAATCACGCGTGCTTTGTTTGACAGCGGCGGCGTGAAGTCCGGGCTGCTTGGCCCGTAGAGTGCTACCAGCGGGCGATTTAGCGCGGCAGCCACGTGCATCAGGCCGGAATCGTTGGTGACGATCGCCTTACAGGCGGCAATCAGCACCACCGCCTGCTCCAGCTGGGTTTCCCCGGCCAGGTTGCGGCACCAGCCTTTTTGCTCGTCGCTGAGGGCGGCGATAATTTCATTGCCTGCCTCGTTGTCCTTTGCAGAACCGAAAAGAACAATCTGGTTACCCTGGTCGATCAGTTGTTTCGCGAGTGTGGCGTAGTGGTAGTGTGGCCAGCGTTTTGCCGGACCAAACTCCGCGCCTGGGCAAAAGCCGATCATCGGGCGGTCGCTGGAGAGTGAAAACGCGTTACAGGCCAGCGATTTCTCGCCTTCGTTCACCTGCAACTGCGGCCACAGCAGCGGCTGCGGCAGGTCTTTTGCACAGCGCATCACGCCTTTATCGTAGGCCAGCGCCACGTAGCGTTCGACCATCAGTGGCCAGGCCGCTTTATCCAGCACTCGCGCATCATTCAGCAGACCGTAACGCATCTCGCCGCGCCACCCGGTACGCAGTGGGATACCCGCAAAGAAGGGCACCAACGCGGATTTAAAGGAATTAGGCAGGACATAAGCGCGGTCATAGCGCCGCTCGCGCAGGCTATGACCGAGTTTGCGCCGTTCGCCAATTTCCAGCGCGCCATGCCCGAGCGGCATGGCAATCGCTTCATTGACTTCCGGCATCCGCGATAACAGCGGACGGCACCATGCAGGTGCCATCACGTCGATTATCGCCTGGGGATAGCGCGCCTTGAGCGTGCGATAGAGACTTTGCGACATCATCATGTCGCCCACCCATGACGGGCCGATCACCAGTATTTTCATGCTGACTTCTTACGCGTCGCGGTTCAACCAGGCCATGTATTCCGTTACGCCTTCGGCGACGGTCTTGAACGGCTTATCGTAGCCGGCAGCGCGCAGATTGGTCAGATCGGCCTGCGTGAATGCCTGGTAGCGGCCTTTCAGCTTGTCCGGGAACGGGATGTATTCAATGCTGCCTTTTTTGTGGAACGCCAGGGTGGCGTCAGCCACGGCCTGGAAGGATTCCGCGCGGCCGGTGCCGAGGTTAAAGATGCCGGATTTGCCATTTTCCCAGAACCACAGGTTTACCGCCGCCACGTCGCCGACATAAACGAAGTCACGCTTGAAGCCATCGCTGCCTTCAAACAGTTTCGGGCTTTCGCCGTTGTTCAACTGGGTGTTCAGGTGGAAGGCAACGCTCGCCATGCTGCCTTTGTGACCTTCGCGAGGGCCGTAGACGTTAAAGTAGCGGAAGCCAACAATCGGCGAGTTCGCTTCCGGCATGATGCGGCGTACGTACTCGTCGAACAGGAATTTAGAGTAACCGTATACGTTCAGAGGTTTTTCAAACTCGCGGGACTCGATAAAGTCGCTGGTGCGGCCGCCGTAGGTCGCTGCGGAAGAGGCGTACAGGAACGGAATCTCACGCTCAAGGCAGTAGTGCAGCAGCTCTTTGGAGTACTGATAGTTGTTATCCATCACATACTTACCGTCCCACTCGGTAGTGGAGGAGCAAGCGCCTTCGTGGAACACGGCTTCAATGTCGCCAAATTCTTCACCGGCCATAATCTGGATCAGAAAATCTTCTTTATCCATGTAGTCGGTGATGTCCAGGTCAACCAGGTTTACGAACTTGGTGCCGTCTTTCAGGTTGTCGACGACCAGAATATCGGTAATGCCTTTGTCATTCAGCGCTTTCACGATGTTGCTGCCAATGAAGCCAGCGCCGCCGGTAACGATAATCATAACTGTAACCTTTGATATTGGTGGGCCAGGGCGTATCCCGGGCACGAATGCTTCTAATCATACCATCACATTAGCCCGCCTTCAGCCTTTCACCGTTCGGCTGGATGTGGGACGCGTGATTTATGCTGCAAATAATTCATTCAGACATGCATCATCTCGTATCAGCGTATAGCTTTGGGTAATATGTGCCAAATTTTACCGAATCTGGAGAGTTGCAATGCGTGGTGATTTTTACAAACAGTTAACTCAGGACCTCGACACCGCTCGTGCGGAAGGGTTGTTTAAAGAAGAACGTATCATCACCTCCGCCCAGCAAGCGGATATCACCGTGGGCGACGGCAGCCACGTCATTAACTTCTGCGCCAACAACTACCTTGGCCTGGCCAACCACCCTGAGCTGATCAATGCCGCCAAAGCCGGTATGGACAGCCATGGTTTCGGCATGGCGTCGGTGCGTTTCATCTGCGGTACCCAGGACAGCCACAAAGCGCTGGAGCAGAAGCTGGCAAGCTTCCTCGGTATGGAAGACGCCATTCTGTATTCCTCCTGTTTTGATGCCAACGGCGGCCTGTTTGAAACGCTGCTGGGCGCAGAAGACGCCATTATCTCCGACGCCCTGAACCATGCCTCGATCATCGACGGCGTGCGCCTGTGTAAAGCGAAGCGTTTCCGCTATGCCAACAACGACATGGTTGAGCTGGAAGAGCGCCTGAAGGAAGCGCGTGCAGCCGGCGCACGTCACGTGCTGATTGCCACCGACGGCGTGTTCTCAATGGACGGTGTGATTGCCAATCTGAAAGGCGTCTGCGACCTGGCGGACAAATACGATGCGCTGGTGATGGTTGATGATTCCCACGCGGTCGGCTTCGTTGGCGAAAATGGCCGTGGTTCCCATGAATATTGTGATGTGATGGGCCGTGTCGACATCATCACCGGCACGCTGGGCAAAGCGCTGGGCGGCGCGTCCGGCGGCTATACCGCGGCGCGTAAGGAAGTCGTGGAGTGGCTGCGCCAGCGTTCACGTCCGTATCTGTTTTCTAACTCCCTGGCGCCGGCTATCGTTGCAGCCTCTATTAAAGTGCTGGAGATGGTTGAATCCGGCGCTGAGCTGCGCGACCAGCTATGGGCTAACGCCCGTCTGTTCCGCGAAAAAATGACCGCCGCGGGCTTTACGCTTGCGGGCGCGGACCACGCCATTATCCCGGTGATGCTGGGTGATGCCGTGGTGGCGCAGAATTTCGCGCGTGAGCTGCAAAAAGAAGGGATTTACGTCACCGGATTCTTCTTCCCGGTGGTACCAAAAGGCCAGGCGCGTATCCGCACTCAGATGTCAGCGGCGCATACGACGGCACAAATTGAACGTGCGGTGGAAGCCTTTACCCGCATCGGTAAACAACTGGGCGTGATTGCCTGAGGGTGTCAGATGAAAGCGTTATCTAAACTGAAAGCGGAAGAAGGGATCTGGATGACCGACGTTCCGGAACCGGAACTCGGCCACAACGATCTGCTGATTAAAATTCGCAAAACCGCGATTTGCGGCACCGACGTGCATATCTACAACTGGGATGAATGGTCACAGAAGACGATCCCGGTACCGATGGTTGTGGGGCATGAATACGTGGGCGAAGTGGTCGGTATCGGCCAGGAAGTGCGCGGTTTTAAGGTCGGCGACCGCGTCTCCGGTGAAGGTCACATCACCTGTGGCCACTGCCGTAACTGCCGCGCCGGTCGTACGCACCTGTGCCGCAATACCATCGGTGTGGGCGTAAACCGCCCTGGCTGCTTCGCTGAATATCTGGTGATCCCGGCGTTTAACGCCTTCAAAATCCCGGACAATATCTCCGACGATCTGGCCTCTATTTTTGACCCGTTCGGTAATGCGGTGCACACGGCGCTCTCCTTCGACCTGGTGGGTGAGGATGTGCTGGTCTCCGGCGCGGGCCCGATTGGCGTGATGGCGGCTGCGGTTGCTAAGCACGTTGGCGCGCGTAACGTGGTGATTACTGACGTGAACGAATATCGCCTGGAACTGGCGCGCAAGATGGGCGTCACCCGCGCGGTCAACGTCGCTAAAGAGAACCTCAACGATGTGATGGCTGAGCTGGGTATGACCGAAGGCTTTGACGTCGGTCTGGAGATGTCCGGCGCGCCGCCGGCATTCCGTTCTATGCTCGACACCATGAACCACGGCGGGCGCATTGCTATGCTGGGGATTCCACCGTCCGATATGTCTATCGACTGGACCAAGGTTATCTTTAAGGGGCTGTTTATTAAAGGTATCTACGGTCGCGAAATGTTCGAAACCTGGTACAAGATGGCGGCATTGATCCAGTCTGGTCTCGATCTGTCGCCGATTATCACCCATCGCTTCGGCATCGATGATTTCCAGAAAGGCTTTGACGCGATGCGTTCCGGCCAATCCGGTAAAGTGGTACTGAGCTGGGATTAATCGTCTTCGTCTTAGTTGTCCCCGGGTATTTATTAGCGTTAAATACCCGGGGATTTTTTTGCCCGCTCGGATAACAGGCAGCAACAACTTTCGCTGACCTTGTACGGCTATCTATGTTAAAAATTGCCGTTAATTACACTGTTTGGCAGGATTTTATATGACCTACACCCCCGGTCTCCTGAGCGTCATCATGCCGCTTTACAACACGGGTGAGCCGTTCATCGCCTGTATGGATTCGCTGATTGCGCAAACCTGGAAGAATATCGAGATCATCATTGTGAACGATGGTTCGACGGATAATTCAGCCGATCTGGCGCAATCTTACGTGGACCGCTTCCCGCACGTTCATCTGTTACACCAGCGTAATGCGGGCGTCTCGGCGGCGCGTAATACCGGAATGGAAGTGGCAAAAGGGGAGTACATCGCTTATGTCGACGGTGACGATATCGCCTACCCGCAGATGTACGAAACGCTGATGACCATGGCGCTGAAGGACAACCTGGACGTCGCGCAGTGTAACGCCGACTGGTGTATCGCCGAGACGGGTAAGACCTGGGCCTCTATTCCGCCAGAACGTATTCGTTCTACCGAGGTGATGACCGGGCCGGACTGGCTGCGCAAAGGGCTGGCGAGCCGCCGCTGGCGTCACGTAGTATGGATGGGCGTCTATCGCCACCAGACTATCCGCGACGCGGGGCTGAGCTTTATTCCCGGCCTGCACCACCAGGATATTATCTGGTCGACCGAATTTATGTTTAACGCCAAACGCGCGCGTTACACTGAAGTACCGCTGTATAAATATTTCCTGCATGGCGCATCCGTTAGCCGCCTGCCGCGCACCGGCCTCAAGAACCTCGCCTACCAGCGCCATTACATCAAAATTACCCGCCTGCTCGACAAGATGAACCACGACTATGCCGGGCGGATTCCGATTTATCCGGAGTTTAAACAGCAGGTTATTTACGAAGCGTTGCGCGTCTGCCACTGCATTCGTAAAGAGCCAGACCAGAAGATTCGCGAGCGGATGATTGCCGAAGCGGAAGTCTCCGGCATGTTCAAACGGATGGTGAGTAACATTTGCAGCGTGAAGCTGGCGTATCAGGTGATGCTGTGGGCTATTCGTTTTAACAAGTGGCGCGATAAATCACTCACGCCGCGACGTCTGGCCCATCTCACGCTGGATCTGAAAGACTAACTGCTCTGCCACCCTTGCCACTGCAGCTGCATATACTGCACCAGCGTGCTGTGGGTGATGCTCTCGCTTAACACGTTGAAGAAGCGGCTGGCATAGACCGGCTCCAGCGGTTTCTTCGGCTTGCAGAGCTTCACGCCGCGGAACGGATTGCGCGACTCCGTCGGTTGAAGGGAAGGCGGCATGCCACGATTCGGGGTTGAGGTGTCAACCTGCGGCTCGTTGAGCAGGCTGCTCGGGCGCACCAGAGTAATATCTGACGGCAGGTTGTAGACCATTTGCTGCAATACGCGCACGGTGGCCGGATGCGGGTGACCAATAGCGATTGCCGAACCGTTGCGGCGCGCGAGGTCGACTGCGCGATTAAACTGGCGACGAATATCCGCTTCGTTCTGGGTATCGTCGAGGAACACCCGGCGCTTAATGACCTTCACTCCGGTACCGTTAGCGGCCCGCATGGCCTGGCTATTGCCGATGGTCATGCTGTCGAGGAAGTAGAGATTATAGCGGCTGAGGGTCTGCATCACTTTCTGCATGCCAAACAGACTGGAGGTCATTGCACTGCCCATGTGGTTGTTCAGACCCACGGCGTAGGGCACTTTATCGACCGCTTCGCGAATAATCCGTTCGATCTCATCGCTGCTCATGTCCGGGCGTAGGGTATCTTTTTCCAGCGGCTGCTTGCTGAGCGGCGCCATCGGCAGGTGAATCAGCACTTCGTGCCCGGCGTTATGGGCCCTGGTGGCCATTTCACGCGCATGAGGGGCGTTAGGGAGAACCGCAACGGAAATGGTGGACGGCATCGCCAGCACCTGATTTTCCTGCTGTGGACGATAACCAAAGTCATCGATAACGATAGAGAGCTTACCGGCATAGCCCGGCGCGGCGAATGCCAGCGCACTGAGAAGTACGACTCGACGAAATTGAAGCAAAACTTATCTTCCCAACCACGGCAGTGGATTGACCGCCTGACCCTGGCGGCGAATTTCGAAATAGAGCGACGGTCTACCCTGACCCCCGCTGTTGCCCACCAGGGCGATCGGCTGCCCGGCACGGACCTGTGTGCCAACGCTGACCAGCGCGCTCTGGTTATACCCGTAGAGGCTCATATCGCCTTTACCGTGCTCGACTACCACGACAAGGCCATAGCCCTGTAGCCAGTCGGCAAGGATGACGCGCCCATCGGCAATGGCTTTGACTTCGGTGCCTTCCGATGCGCTGATGACCATCCCCTTCCAACGTAGCTCACCTTGTAGCTGTTCGCCATAGCGATGCAGCGTTGTCCCGCGAACCGGCCAGTAGGCCTGACCGCGAGGAGCGCCCAGGCCGCCGGTTCGCGCCATCAGTGAACGCTCACTTTCGGAAGGTTTGTAGGTAGTGCCTTTGCGGGTGGCCTCTTGCTGACGGTTACGTACCGCCTCGGCCTCTTTGGCTTCGCGCTCGGCGCGGGCTTTTGCCGCCGCTTCGGCACGCGCAATGCTATTGCGCAGGCGAGATTCGTTCGCCCGTAGCTCGCCAAGCTGTTGCTGGCCCTGCTGAATGGAGGATTCCAGCCCGGAAATCGTCTTCTGGCGCTCGTTACGCGCCGCTTCGAGTTTGGCCTGTTGGGCCTTCTGCTCGTACAGCAGCGTTTGCTGTTCGCTCTGCTTCTCTTCCAGCTCGGTTTTTTGCGCCGCTACGTCTTCGCGGGTTTGCTTGAGCTCGGCGATGGTTTCCTGCCGCGCCTGGTTCAGGTAGCCAAAATAGGCCTGAAGGCGCTGCCCGCGTTGGCTCTCTTCACCGCTGAGAATCAGTTGAATACCGGTATGTTCGCCCTGACGGAACGCGGCATCAAGCTGCGCGGCGAGGTTGCGCTCCTGCATCGCGCGCTGTTTTTCCAGCTTCGCAATGTTGGCATTCATCTCGGCGATTTGCGCATTGAGCTGCGCCAGCGAGTTTTGCGTTTCACGCAGTTGACGCGCGGCGGCGGCGATGGCCTGTTCCTGCGCTTTCAACTGGGCGAGAAGGGTGGCGCGTTGTTGCTGCTGTTGGCGTACCGCGCGCTCTTTGGCGGCGATATCGGCCTGAATAGACTGGAGCTGCGAGCGGTCGTCCGCGTGGGCGGGCGTGGCGCACAGCAATACGCCAGCGCTGAGCACGCTGGCGTAAAACGTAGACCGAAGCGCTGCCTCGGCCCATTTAATGGAATAGATCGCCTTTCCCCTCATGGGGAAGGATTATTCCACGATGAACAGCGGCTTACCAGTCATCTGTTGCGGGATTTCCATCCCCATCAGCGCCAGCATGGTCGGCGCGATGTCGGAGAGCTTGCCGCCTTCCACCGCTTTGACGGTTTTGTCGCCAACGTAAATCAGCGGAACCGGCAGGCTGGTGTGGGCCGTGTGCGCCTGGCCGGTAGCCGGGTCACGCATCTGCTCGGCGTTACCGTGGTCTGCGGTCACCAGCAGTTGGCCGCCCACTTTCTCGACCGCATGAGTGACTTCATCCAGGCAGTGATCCAGCGCTTCAACGGCCTTCACTGCGGCTTCCATGACGCCGGTATGGCCAACCATATCGCCGTTCGGGTAGTTACAGATGATGGTGTCGTACTTGCCGCTTTCGATGGCCGCAACCAGCTTCTCGGTCAGCTCGGCGGAGCTCATTTCCGGCTGCAGGTCGTAGGTCGCGACTTTCGGGGAGTTGATCAGGATGCGATCTTCGCCTTTGAACGGCTCTTCAACGCCGCCGTTGAAGAAGAAGGTCACGTGCGCGTATTTCTCGGTTTCGGAGATGCGCAGCTGGGTTTTCTCATGCTTCGCCATCCACTCGCCAAAGGTATTTTCCAGAGACGCTGGTGGGTAGGCGCACGGTGCTTTGATGTCTGCCGCATATTCAGTCAGCATGATGAAATCGCCCAGCTTCACTTCTTTGCGGCGCTTGAAGCCGTCGAAGTCAGCGTTAACGAATGCGCGGGTGATTTCACGCGCGCGGTCAGCACGGAAGTTCATGAAGACCAGCGCGTCGCCGTCTTCCATTGCCGCATCGGCCTGGCCGGCTGCACGGATAACGGTGGCTTTCACGAATTCGTCGTTTTCATCGCGAGCGTAGGCAGCTTCCAGCGCGGCAACCGCGGTGTCAGCCTGGAATTCGCCTTTGGCTTCAACCAGCAGGTTGTAAGCTTGTTCAACGCGATCCCAACGGTTGTCACGGTCCATTGCATAGTAACGGCCAATGATGGAGGCTACGCGGCCTTTGCCCAGCGCGGCAAATTTCTCTTCAAATTTCTGCAGGGAACCGTTGGCGCTACGCGGCGGGGTGTCGCGACCGTCGAGGAACGCGTGCAGGTAGATTTTTTCTGCGCCACGTTCAGCGGCCAGTTCTACCATCGCCATGATGTGATCTTCATGGCTGTGAACGCCACCGGCGGACAGCAGACCCATGATGTGTACCGCTTTACCCGCAGCCACCGCTTTGTCTACCGCACCGCACAGCACCGGGTTAGCGAAGAACTGACGATCTTTAATTTCTACGTCAAGACGGGTCAGATCCTGATAGACGATACGACCCGCGCCCAGGTTAACGTGACCGACTTCGGAGTTACCCATCTGACCGTCCGGGAGACCCACTTCCAGGCCAGAGGCGTGGATCAGGGTATGCGGACGTTTTGCCCACAGCGCGTCCATTACCGGCGTTTTAGCGCTGTAGATAGCGTTATCCTGATGCTCTTCACGGTAGCCGTAGCCATCCAGAATCACCAGTACCATAGGTTTTTTAGAAACCGACATTGCGACAACCTCATGCTCTAAAGACAGAAAATTTGCGTAATTTTACTACAGCTGAATCGATAAAATAACAATGAGAGATCAAAGAAAGCGGGGAGATGCACGAGGAAAAACGCACATTTTCCTCCTTTTTTCCGTAGCACTCCGCAGAAAACGCATTACATCGCGCG
>PPYF01545140.1_pt1 | contig 20108 bp, 20 predicted proteins | sample 1559871 | NCBI WGS metagenome assembly PPYF01 (sample SAMN08240021, study PRJNA423297) | Human gut metagenome, whole genome shotgun sequencing project. | reverse complement strand
TATCTTAGCACATGTCTGCCATCTTGTCAACTACTATTTTACCTTTTTTAGACATTTTTCATTGACTCGCTTTACACGCGCTCTGCCCTCCCGGACAGCTTTGTTAGACTACCATACACCGTGCCGTTTGTCAACGGTCAATTCCACATTTTGTCCACTTGGAATGGAAGTCTTCACGTCATCAGCACAGCTTATGTATTATTCCCATCTCCCGCCTCTTTGATACTTATAGGAACGTCTCGTTCTTTGCCGGCCGGGCGTAGATCTCCTCCAGTTCGCTCTTGTGGTATAGATACCCGGGGTCATCGAAATACTTGGCGCCGGTGGGACAGCCCTTGACGCAGGCACCGCACTTGATGCACACTCCGTTGACCCGGGACACGTCCGCCGGGTCGATACTTCCCATGGGACACCGGGCAGCACATAGCCCGCAGCCGCCGCATTTTGTCATATCCGTCTTGGGCTTGACCTTCAGGATATTGATAGAATCACCATGGCGGTCACGAGGGGTGTAGTAGGGCCGTATGGGATCGCAGCCGCCCACAGTGACAGGCGCAGTATCTCCCGCTACCAGCTTGGCGGCCACATGCTCGGCAAAGACATCCATCTCCCCCACATCCGCCCCACTGGGCCGACCCGCGCCTAAGGTACGGGAAAAGCTGTGTTCCCCCACGAAGGCCCCTCCGCCCACGCAGGAAAAGCCATCAGCCGTCAGCAGCTGCGACAGCTCCATCAGTGCGTCATCGTAATTGCGGTTGCCGAACAGCACCACAGGCACCGCCAAAGCACCCTCGCCGTGCACCATATCCCGCAGGTACGGCATCAGCAGATTTGGAACGCGCCCGGCGTAGGTAGGACAGCCCACTACGGCCACATCACCGGAGGGAATGATCAGCTCCTGTCGGCGTGCGGCGGGCAGCGTGTAGTCATACACTTCGCAGTCTGTGCCCAACGCTTCTGCCAGACGGTGGGCGATGCGATCGACTGTTTTCTTCGTGGTACCGGTCCCGCTGAAGTACACCGCCCATACTTTTTTTACAGTCATGCCATTTTCCTTTCACTGCACGGGCAGCCGGCGGCTGCCTATTGTGCTTACAGTTGAAAATCCTCTTCCCGCAGCTTGTCTGTATCCAGCTTCATCGGCCGGGGCGGTACCCGCTTCAATGGGTCGTACTTAAACGCGCCACAGTGGTCCTCCGGCATCACGACACCCCGCTTGACGCAGGCTACCTTGTCCTCGCCAATGCGGCTTCCTTTGGCGCAGTATGCGCACCGGGGGTCCATATCCTTGCGAAACAGCATAGACTCACCTCACAATGTGTACAGCTGCACCGCACCGTCGCGTACGGTGGCGCTGATCTGCGTAATGGGATGTTCGAACGCATCGATGATCCGGGCGGCCATGGGGTCCTCCAGCTCCTTTTGGATCAGGCGCCGCAGGTTTCGGGCGCCGTAGGTCAAAGAGTAGGACTTCTCCACCAGATAGTCCACCAGTGCCTCGTCATAGTGGAGGGTATAGCCCTTGTCGCCCAGAGAGGCTTTCAGCTCATCCAGCATGATACGGGCGATCCCGGCAAAGTTCTCTTTTGTCAGGTGGTTGAAGCACACGATCTCATCCACGCGGTTCAGGAACTCCGGCCGCAGGAAGTCCTGCAGTGCCTTCATGATTCGCTCCCTGCCCTGGTCGTCAGCGCTGCCGCCGAAGCCCACTGCACCGGCGGATTTAGTGTCGGACCCTGCATTTGAGGTCATCACGATGACGGTGTTCTCAAAATTCACCTTCCGTCCGTGGGCGTCTGTGATCTGTCCGTCGTCCAAAATCTGCAGCAACACATTCAGCACATCCGGGTGCGCTTTTTCGATCTCATCGAACAGCACAACGGAGTAGGGCTTGCGGCGTATCTTCTCCGTCAACTGCCCCGCCTCGTCGTAGCCTACATAGCCCGGAGGACTGCCCACAATACGGGAGACAGAGTGCTTCTCCATAAACTCGGACATATCCAGGCGGATCAGGCTCTCCGGCGCATTGAACAGATCGTCAGCCAGCTGCTTCACCAGTTCCGTCTTGCCCACACCGGTAGGACCCACGAAGATGAAGCTCACCGGCTTGTGCTTGGGGGAAATACCCACGCGGTTGCGGCGGATCGCGGCGGACACGGCGGCGATCGCCTCGTCCTGGCCCACCACATGGGCGCGCAGCCGCTGATCAAGCTCCGCCAAACGCTTGAACTCTTCTTCCTTGATCTTGCTGGCGGGGATCTTTGTCCACATCTCGATGACCCGGGCAATGTTCTCCATGGTCAGCTCCGGCATCCCCTTGGCCCTGATGGCATTCAGCTCATCCGTCACCCGCAGTTCCTGGCTGCGAAGCTCCGCGATGCGCTCGTACCGCTGGTCAAGCTCCTGCTCGGTAAACTGCTGACCATCCGCCGGCTGGGCGGACATCAGGTTCTCGCGCTCAAAGGTCAAATTGGACAGCTCCTGTTCCAGCTCCATACGGCGGTTGATCTCCGGATCGTGGAGGTTCCGGTCGGAGCAGGCCTCATCGATCAGGTCGATAGCCTTATCCGGCAGATAGCGGTCCGTGATATAGCGCTCGGACAGCAGCACCGCCTGGCGCAGCACCCCCTGCGGGATGGACACACCGTGGAACTGCTCATAGTAGTGGGCAATGCCCTGCAGTATCTTCAGCGTATCCTCTACATTGGGTTCGCTGACGGTAACGGGCTGGAAGCGGCGCTCCAGCGCCGTGTCCTTTTCGATGTGCTTACGGTACTCGTTGAACGTGGTGGCACCGATAACCTGTATCTCGCCCCGGCTAAGGGCAGGCTTAAGGATATTGGCGGCGTTCATACTGCCCTCGGCATCGCCGGCACCCACGATGTTGTGGACCTCGTCGATGACCAGGATCACGTTGCCGGCCTTGCGTATCTCTTCGATCAGGCCCTTCATACGGCTCTCGAACTGACCGCGGAACTGCGTGCCTGCCACCAGCGCCGTCAGATCCAGCAGATAGACCTCCTTCTGCCGCAGCTTGAACGGCACCTCGCCCTTGACGATCCGCTGGGCCAGGCCCTCGGCGATGGCGGTCTTGCCCACACCCGGCTCGCCGATCAGGCAGGGATTGTTCTTCTGGCGGCGGTTCAGGATCTGCACCACGCGCTCGATCTCCTGCTCCCGGCCAATAACGGCGTCCAACTTGCCCTCCCGGGCACGCTGGCTCAGATTGATGCAGTAGTTATCCAGGAATTTGCGCTTCTTCTCCGTCTTGCGGCCGGTCCCTTGCTGTCCGGCGCCGCCGTTCTGGGACGGCTGCTGCTCGGCCGGCGAATTGCTGCCGTTGTTGAACAGGCGGTTCAGAAACGGGAACGTAGCGGTCTTGCCGCTTTCCTCATCGTCCTCGTCGCCCTCGTCCACCGGCGCATCCAGCTCCTCCGCGCCGCCGAAGGCCTGCATCATCTCACTGTTGATGTTCTCCAGGTCCTCCGGCGTAATACCCATACGTTTCATCATGTCCTCCACCTGGGGCAGACCCAGCTGGGCGGCACACTTAAGGCACAGGCCCTCGTTGACCATCTCGTTCTTCTCATTCATCCGGGAGATGAACACAACGGCCACATTCTTCTTACATTTGGAACAAAGAGTCGGTTGCATGGTTTTCCTCCGTTATCTCTTATCAAAAAGCATATCCATTATAGCCGTTTTCACAGCTTAGCGATCAGATCGATGGGGCTGTTCTGGGCGAAAAATTTGAGCAGCACCGTTTTGTTCACCAGCTCCGGCGTCACCAGCAGCTGCAGCTTCTGCAGCACCCACACCGCCAGGAACAGCAGCAGCGCGCATTTCACCAAGCCCAGCACGCCGCCCAGCAGGGCGTTGACGCCATGTACCACCGGCAGTTTTGTGAACAGATGCAGCGGTGTCAGTACCAGCCGCAGCAAAAGCAGCAGCAGCAAAAACGACACCACATACACCACCGCGTAGGCCGCAGACTTCAGCGCGGTGGACACCACAGCGCTCAGCAGCGTCTCGCCCGCCTGCTGGGCCTTCTCCACAGCGTTGTCCACCAGCTCTGACAGTGTATCGCCCTCAAAGCCGAAGGCCGCCAGCATCTCGCCGGCGTCGTCGGTGTTGCCCTGGGCCGTCAGCCGCTGCTCCAGCTTCTCTGACAGGATCGGTTCCAGCCATCTGGCCGCCGGCTCCGCCAGCTTTCCGGCGATCCAGCTGGCCAGCAGCAGTGCCGCCACCACTACGATGATACGCGTCAGCGCCTGCACGAACCCCTGCCGCCAACCCAGTACCAAGCCGATCAGCAGCAGCGCCAATAAAATCAGATCCGCAAAAATCCCAACATTTCCACTCATTGGTGATCACCTCACATAGGGCCTCGCCCCGTCACACCTTACGGCAGATACAGGCTTGCGGCGGTACTGCCCGCCAGCACAGCCGAGCCGTCACTCCGCATCAGCACCTCCCGTGCCTGGCTAACTTCCTCCAGCTCCGCCACGGGAAGCAGCTGCTTATCATAGATCGTCAGATGGTCGCTGCACAGCACGGCCACGTATCGTCCCGCGGCGGACAGGCTGCTGACCTCGGCGTCCAACTCCAGCGATGCCAACTCCTGACCCTCGCTGTTCACCGTCACCACTCGGTGCTGCGTGCCGGTACGGTACCGACCCAGCAACAGGGCAACATAGCCGTCACCGCTGATGCTGACCCGCCGCAGATAGTCTCCGCCGTAATCATAGGCGGCAGTCATCACGCCGCTGCCGTCAATGAAGCACAACTGCTCCTCCGTCACGGCGCAGAATCCGGTTCCCGCAGCCATCAGATCATAGACCACGCTGCCCCGCAGGGTGCAGCGTCCGGCCTCCTGATCACTGTTCACCCGGTAGAAGATCACATAACTGGCAAACGTGCCGTTTTCCTGCCCCATGGTCACCGCCGCCAAGGTACGGCTGTCGGCGGACAGCGCCGCCGTCATCACAAAGCGGTCCGACGACTTGAAGGCGAACACCGCTTCTCCGTTGCCGTCATAGACCCGTACCGCGGCCTTGCAGCCGCTTTCACTGCACACCACAGTCAGCCAGCCCTTGGTATTCAACGATGCACTGAGCACCTCTCCGGCGCAGTCAAGTGTGTACATCAGGCCCTTATCCGACAGGACGTATACCACCGTTCCGCCCACGTCATAGGCTGCGGCACGTCCGCCGCCGACGGACAACGCCGGTGATTGGAACTTCACCGCCTCGTCATACAGCGTCTTGTTCTGCTCATCCAGCACCGTCAGTTGGTGCATGGACACAGACACAAGGCTGCCCTCCAGCGAGGCAAAATGACCCGACTGGTCGCTGCTGTAACGATACAGCTGGGCGCAGCCGTTTTCATCCTTCACCGCCTTGGCGTAGATGACCTTGCGGCGCAGACCATCAAAACCGCTGCGGTCCAGCAGCACCGCTGCCGTCACCGCCGCTACCGCCAATACCGCCACGATCAGCAGTACCAGCAGCGGCTTCCGGCTGCGCTTGGCCACACGCCGGGGATGCTCCTCCTGGACGTCGCCCAGGGTAAACTCTTTCCAGTTGTTGGTGTTGTTATCCATTCAACCGTTCATCCTCATACCATACTCGCGTGAGATACAGCCCTCCCGGCGGCGCCGTGGGCCCCGCCAGCGTCCGGTTGCCCGAATTCAGTATCTCCGGGATGTCCTCCGGCATCAGCTTTCCCTCCGCCGCGTACAGCACCGTGCCGGTAATGGCACGTACCATATTATACAAGAAACCGTCCGCGCATACCTTCAGCTCCAGCAGTTCCCCATTCCGCGTCACACGGCAGTAGTGGATAGTCCGCACGGTGCTCCGCACGTTGGTCCCCACACTCCGCACAGCGGCGAAATCGTGGGTCCCCTCGAACATCCGGGCTGCCCGGTCCATCAAGTCCTCATCCAATTTCTTGGGATAGAAATACGCCCGGTGAACGTAAAAGGGGTTTTTGATCCGGGAGTTGTAGATACGGTAGGTATACTCCTTTTGGATGCACGACCCGATGGCGTTAAAGTCATCGGCTACCTCATAGGCCGCCTTTACCACAATATCCTCCGGGATATGGGTATTCACCGCAAAGGGCAGGCGATCCACCGGTATCCGCGACTCTGTACGGAAATTGGCCACATAGTGCTCCGCGTGGACGCCGGCATCTGTGCGCCCGCAGCCGATGACCTTCACCGGATGGCCGCACACCATAGACAAGCCCTTTTCCAGCGTCTGCGCCACAGAGGTCTCCGTCTTCTGCACCTGCCAGCCGTGATAGGCGGTGCCGTTGTACATCAATACCAGCGCGATATTCCGCATAGGCCCCGCCTCCTCTCACTCAAAAGCCAAGCTTTTTCAAAACGATAATGCCTGCCGTCAGCGCCAGGAACGCCACCAGCACAAGCCAGTCCGCCGCCTTATACCGCAGCACCCGCAGGGCTGTACGCCCCTCACCACCGTGGTAACAGCGGCACTCCATAGCCGTAGCCAGTTCATCGGCACGGCGGAACGCACTGATGAACAGCGGCACCAAAATGGGAACCAGCGCTTTGGCACGCCGGAAAATATTGCCTGTCTCAAAGTCCGCGCCGCGGGCCTTCTGTGCCGACATGATCTTGTCTGTCTCCTCGATCAGCGTGGGAATGAACCGCAGCGCGATGGACATCATCATGGCCAGCTCGTGGATCGGCATGCGCAGCTTTTTCAGCGGCCCCAGCAGGCTCTCCATGCCGTCCGTCAGGGCGATGGGACTGGTGGTGTACGTCATCAAAAATGTGCCCATGATGAGCATCACGATCCGCAGCACCATCTGCACGGCGGCTACAACACCCTCCCAGGTGATGCTCCGCAGCAGCCAAACATCCGCCACCGGCGTACCGGCGGTGAAAAACATATTCATAACGGCCGTGAAGGCCACCACAAAATAGACGGGCTTCAAGCCCTTTGTCAACGACTTGAACGGCACCCGCGACACCAGCACCGACACCGCCAGCACCGTGATCATGATTCCATAGGTCAGTACGCTTTTGGCGCTGAACAGCGCCACGATGTAGAGGATGACGCACAGCAGCTTTGTCCTGGGGTCCAGTCGGTGTACCGGCGTATCCGCCGGGAAGAACTGTCCCAGTGTGATATCCTTCAGCACGGAGACGCACCCCCCTTCAGCGTCAGCAGCTTCTGCTCCAGCGCCTCCACGGTGTACACCGCCGTGTCAATATCCAACCCCCGTGCCTTCAGCGCGGCGGCCACCTTCGTCACCTGAGGCACGTCCAGCCCCACCTGCTCCAGTTCATGAGCCCGGGCAAACACCTGCTTCGGCGTGCCCTCCATATATACCTTTCCGTCGGACAGCACCACGATGCGGTCCACGTTCCTGGCGATCTCCTCCATGCTGTGGCTCACCAGCACCACCGCCGCGCCCTTGGCGCGGTGATAGGCCTGTATCTGTGCCAGTATGGCGTCCCGCCCCTGGGGATCCAGCCCCGCCGTGGGCTCGTCCAGCACCAGCACCTTCGGTTCCATGGCGATGACGCCCGCGATAGCCACACGGCGCTTCTGTCCACCGGAGAGCTCAAAGGGCGACTTGTCCAGCAGCGTCTCGTGCAGTCCCACAAAGGCCGCCGCGTCCCGCACCCGCCGGTCGATCTCCTCCGCGTCCAGTCCCATGTTCTTCGGTCCAAAGGCGATGTCCTTATACACCGTCTCCTCGAACAGCTGGTATTCCGGGTACTGGAACACCAACCCCACCTTGAAGCGTACGTCCCGTATTTTCTTCGGCTCCGCCCAGATGTCCTTCCCCTCCAGGAGAATACGACCGGACGTGGGCTGCAAAAGCCCGTTCAGATGCTGTATCAGCGTGGATTTACCGGACCCGGTGTGTCCGATCACGCCCAAAAACTCCCCTGCGCCCACAGTCATGCTCAGCCCCTCCACGGCGCTGCGCTGGAACGGCGTCCCCGCCGAATAGGTGTGGGTCAGGTCCTCTATCTGCAAAATCGGTTCCAATGTTACTTCCCTTCCGCCTCGCCGAAAGCGCGGCAAATGGTATCGGCGCACTCGTCTACCGTCAGGTTTTCCAGCGGCACATCTACTCCGTCCCGCCGCAGCCGATACAGCAATTCCACCGTATCCGGCGCCGCCAGGCCCAGCTCATGCAGGCGCTCCACCTGTGAGAACACCTGCCGCGGCATACCGTCCATCGCTACCTCGCCGTCGTTCATCACGATCACTCGGTCTGCACGCTCCGCCTCGACCATGTGATGGGTGATAAGCACCACGGTAATACCCTGTTCCCGGTTCAGCCGCAGCACGGTGTCGATGACCTCACGCCGTCCTGCCGGGTCCAGCATAGCCGTGGCCTCGTCCAGCACGATGCACTCCGGCTCCATGGCCAGAATACCCGCAATGGCGATGCGCTGTTTCTGCCCGCCGGAGAGCAGATGCGGTGCGTGGCTGGCGAATTGCTCCATGCCCACCGCCGCCAGCGCGTCGTCCACCCGGCGGCGTATCTCCGCCGTAGGCACACCCAGGTTCTCCGGGCCGAAGGCTACATCCTCCTCCACCACGTTGGCCACGATCTGGTTGTCCGGGTTCTGGAACACCATACCCGTCCGCCGCCGAATCTCCAGCAGCAGCTTCTCGTCCCGCGTGTCCATTCCGTCCACATACACGGCACCGCCGCACGGCAGCAGCACCGCGTTCAGGTGCTTGGCAAAGGTAGACTTGCCGGAGCCGTTGTGGCCCAGCACTACCGTAAAGCTGCCCTTTTCGATCTGTACCGATACATCCCGCAGGGCCGGAGGATTTGTCTCCCCCTCCGGCGCAGGGTACGTATAGGTCAGGTCTCTTGTCTCTATCATCACTGCCATACGCAATTACTTCCGTTCTCGTTTACTCGGAAAACCATCTTCCCGTGGCGCCGCAGGGCAGCGCCATGCCGCTTTCCGTGCAGGGCAGGCCCAGCTCGTCCCATGTGACCGTGCCGCCGAATTTCCGCCCTACCAGCAGCTGCAATATGTACCCCAGCACCGACGGCGCCAACCCCGTGGTATAGCTGTTCAATACCACGAACAGCGGCTTGTCCGACAGCACCCGGCTGCACAGCTCCACAAAGGGATACAGATTGTCCTCCAGCTTCCACACCTCGCCGCCGGGCCCGCGCCCGTAGGAGGGCGGATCCATGATAATGGCGTCATAGGTCTTACCCCGGCGTATCTCACGCTCCACGAACTTGGCGCAGTCGTCCACGATCCAGCGGATGGGCGCTTCGCCCAGACCGGATAGCCGGGCGTTCTCCTTACCCCAGGCCACCATACCCTTGGCCGCGTCCACATGGCACACAGAAGCCCCGGCCCTCGCACAGGCCACCGTGGCCCCGCCGGTGTAGGCAAACAGGTTCAGCACCCGGATAGGCCTTCCGGCATGCCGTATCTTGTCCATGGCGAAATCCCAATTTACCGCCTGCTCCGGGAACAATCCCGTATGCTTGAAGTTCATGGGCTTCACCTGAAATGTCAGGTCTTTGTAATGCACCTGCCAGCTTTCCGGCAGCTTGCCTTTATCCCAATGACCGCCGCCGGTAGAAGACCGGGAATAGCGTCCTGTTGCGCCGCGCCACAGCCGCGTGGTCTTATCCGTCTCCCAGATCGCCTGGGGATCGGGGCGCACCAATACCTGCCGGTCCCAGCGCTCCAGCTTTTCGCCGCCGCCGCAGTCCAGCAGCTCATAATCCTTCCAATCCTTCGCGATCCACATACAGACGGACCCTCCCCATAATAAATCAGTTTATTATACAATAGAAGTCCCCCATCGTCAACGCCGCAACTGTAAACATTTTTCGCCAACATTTTTTGCCGCGCTGCCCGTTGTGGCCGCGGGCAAAGTGTGGTATACTGCATATACCATACGCAAGGAGGTCTATATGGAAAAGAACACACCCAAACAGCTGGCCCCCGTCAACGGCACCCCCTTTGATTACCTCCGCTGGCGCGGCGACCTGACCTTTGCCCGTGACGGCTTCAACGAGGTGGACAACCTGGTGCTGTGCATCCTCTCCTATATCAACTTCCGCCGCATCGACGCGGTCCATACCAAGGACCCCGCCGCGGCGCCCACCCTGGCCCAGGTCGCACCCCTGCTCACCGACGAGGATGACCAGCTGGGCCTCTCCGAGCTCAGCTATCTCCCCCTGCTGCGTCTGGCAGCACAGACCGAACGCTTCCGGGACCTGCGCCTGTTCGGCTATACCCACGAATACGACGAACAGAGCGCCAAGCAGTTCGACGCGCTCTCCTTCCTGGTGCCCGACGGCACATTGTTCGTCGCCTTCATGGGCACCGACACCTCTCTGGCCGGCTGGAAAGAGGACTTCAACATGAGCTTTCTCTCCGCCGTCCCCGCCCAGACGCGCGCCGTGTCCTACGCCGTGGAGATGGCATCCCTCTGCCCCGCCCTGCCCCTGCGTATCGGCGGCCACAGCAAGGGCGGCAATCTAGCCGCCTGGGCGGCCATCTATCTGCCTGCCGAGCTGCAGAAGGACCGCCTGCTGTCCGCCTATAACAACGATGGCCCCGGCTTCGCCCGGGATATGCTGGACACCCCGGAATACCGCCGGGTGGCCGATAAGCTGCACACCTATATCCCCGAGTCCTCCATCGTAGGCGTCCTGCTGGAACACGCCGAGGACTACGCCGTTATCGACAGCGCCAACCGTTCCATCATGCAGCACGAGCCCCTGTCCTGGAGCGTGGTGGGCACCCGCTTTGTCCACCTGGGCCAGCGTTCCCAGATGGGCAGGCTCTCCGACGATGTGCTCCGGGAGTGGATCGGCTCCATGACCCCCGCCGAGCGCGAGCAGTTCACCGATGCGCTGTTTGACGTACTCTCTCTGTCCGGCAAAGCCCGGACACTGGACGACCTCCGCGGCGGCGGTCTGGCCGGCGGCGCGGCGCTGCTGAAGCAGTACGCCGGCGCGGACGAGGAGAAAAAGAAGATCATCGCCGAGATATTCCGCCGTCTGGCCGTGGACGTGAAGGACGAGCTGAAAAAGGCCGCCGGTGAGGGGCTTGAAGGCGTGAAAAAGGCCGCCGGCGAAGGTTTGGAGGGCGTCAAGACCGTCCTGACCAACCTGACCAAGGGTGAAAAATAAAAGCGCAGCCGCCCGCAGGCACAGCCCTTGCCCCCGCAAATGTCAAAAAAAGAAAGCCCGCACGGGCTTTCTTTTTTGTTGACTTAGTGCCGCTTCTTGCCGACCCACGCCATACCGGTCACGGACAGCACCGCCGTCACGGCGTAGATGCCCACGCCCGCGTCAAAGGTCTTGGGAGAACCCTTGGTGGTATCGGTAGTAGTGGTGGAGGGAGAATAATAGTAGTAGTTGTTGTTGGAGGAAGAGGGAACCGCTTCCTTCTCCAGCGTGACCTTGCCGTCGCCCTCTGCGACAGGCTTGACCGTCAGCTTCTCAGAGGGCTTGACCTCTGCCTTGGTCACCTTATCCACGTCGCTCTCGCCGTTCTCCTTATAGTAACCGGGCTTCTGAGCCTGAACGTTGGCGTTCGTGTTGGTCACCGTGGCGGTGATCTTGGTGTTGTCGGAATTCTCGCTTGCACGGCCGTCGCCGAGCAGGATGTCGCCGTTATCACTGGTCGTGTTGGTAAAGGTCGCATTGTCAACGGCAGCGGTCATACTACCAGCCGCATCGCTCTGTACAAGGCGGATCGGAGCGGCAAATTCCTTCCACTCGCCGGTATCACCACAATTATCGAACGTACAGTTGCTCACATTGACAGTGACTGTACCGGAAGTCTTGTGATTGATGTTCACAGGCGCCGCAGAGCCGGTAAAGCTGCAATTTTCGACGTTGATCTCGCCGTCAGCGTTGGAGTACACTGCCGTTTTCGCGGTGAGGAAGTCGCAGCTGGTCAGGGTAATATTATTCTTACCGGTAGTCCCGCTGACGTAAACACGCTGGACATTTTCCTTGTCCTCAATGGCCTTCCCGTTGCAGTTGGTCAGATTGACCGTCACGGTATGGTTGGTGTTCCGCTGCCCCCACACGCCGAGATTATCAAGGTCGTAGGCCGTGATCGTGATATTCTTGGTAAGGAATTCACCGTCATCGGCCTGCGCACCGGTGCTGCGGCTAAACTTAAAGGTATCCACTTCCAGGTCGCACTCACCGCCGGAAATATATGCGCCGTTGCCATAAATGGTCAGATCGTCCGCCACATGACCATGGGTCATGGTACCGACGTCGGCGTTGGGCTTGCAGATAATGGTGATGGCCTTGCTGCCGTCCGAGTTCGTCTTATACGCCGCTGTTAAAGCCGCCGTCAGCGTGGCAGCATAGCCGCTCTGGCCATCTTCCGTCCCGATGGTCCAATATACAGTATCGCTGTCAGTTCCTCCGATGGGAAAATCCTTTGCGCTTGTCACGTCTGCCCAGGAGACGGTGCAGAGGGCCAGGGCCATGAGCAGGGCCAGCACCAAGCTTATACATTTCTTCATTGTTTTCTACCCCTTTTCAGGTCAAATTTCCGCAGGACGCTTCGTTTTAATCTCTGTTAAAACGCTAAAGCAGGAGTACTCCTGCGGATACACAGATTATACCACACTCTCCCCATTTGTCCACCCCCATTTCAGCATTTCCCCCTAAAACCACCATTCCCGGTAACAAATTTCTTGCATTTTTCCACATTTTGGAAATATTCCCGCATCGGTCCGCCCAGCCCCTTGCCTTCCCCTCGAGGGGAAGGTTCCCCGCAGCGCCGGATGAGGTGTCGCGGCTCACCGCTCCCCCCAAAAAACAACTCCCCCGGCTTCGCCGGGGGAGTCATACGCATTTTCACTTAGTCCAGCATACTCTTCAGGTCAACGGCGACCTCGAAGGGAGCGGCCGTGGCTTCCTTGATCTGATCGACAGTGAACTCGGGGTTGATCTCGGTCATCAGCAGGCCCTTGTCAGTGACCTCAAACACGCACATCTCCGTGATGATCTTGTTCACGCAGTGAGAGGCGGTCAGGGGCAGACGGCACTTCTCGAAGATCTTGGGGTTGCCCTTGGCGGTGTGCTCCATGCACACAATGCAGTGCTTGGCGCCCACGCACAGGTCCATGGCGCCGCCCATGCCGGGCATCTTCTTGCCGGGGATGATCCAGTTGGCCAGGTTGCCCTCAGCATCGACCTCCAGTGCGCCCAGGAAGCAAGCGTCCACATGGCCGCCGCGGATCAGGCCGAAGTTGCTGGCGGAGTCGATGAAGCCGCCGCCATAGGCCACGGAGGCGGGGCTGCCGCCGGCGTCCACAACGTGGTACGGATCATAGTTCTCGTCGCCCTCCTTGGGTGCCTTGCCTGCGGAGACGATACCCAGCTCAGCGTGGATGATTACCTCAACGCCCTCGGGCAGGTAGTGGGGGATCAGGGTGGGCAGACCGATGCCCAGATTCACGACGTCGCCATCTTTCAGCTCTTTGGCGCAGCGCTTGGCAATAAAGCCCTTGATCTCAGACTTTTCCATTACTTTCTGTCTCCTTCCACGATGTAGTTCACGCACATACCGTAGGTATGGACGTTCTCCGGCTCAATATCGCCCACGGGAACGATATACTCGCACTCGGCGATCACGGTGTCTGCGGCAGTGGCCATCACTACGTTGAAGTTACGCATGGTGCCCTTGTACCAGCAGTTGCCGTACTCATCGCACTTATAGGCGCCCAGCAGGGCAAAATCGGCGTGGATGGGCTTCATCAGCAGATAATCCTTGCCGTCCACAGTGTGGCGGCCCAGGCAGAAGGGGGACTCCTCCACCAGGGTGTCGATGCCCACGGGGGTCAGCACGCCGCCCAGACCGGCGCCGCCGGCGCGGATGCACTCAGCCAGGGTGCCCTGGGGCAGCAGATTGACCTCCAGTGTACCCTCGGTGTTCTGCTGGCCGACCTCGGGGGTCATGCCCACATGGGTGGCGATGACGCGCTTGACCTGATGGTTGTGGATCAGCTCCGCGATGCCGAAGAACTCCTCGCCCATGGGGCCAGTCGCGCGGCCCATATCGTTGGCGATCAGGGTCAGGTCCTTCGTGCCCAGGGCCACCAGCTCCTTGACGATAGCGCGGGCCTGGCCGCAAGCCAGGAAGCCGCCGCACATAATCGTGGCGCCGTCGGGGATCATGGCCGCCGCTTCCTTGGCAGTCAATACAGGTTTCTTTGCCATTTCTGTTCCTCCTACTTTTTTATGACAGCAACCACTGGGCCATCTGCCTATGCAGTTGACCCAGTGGTGCCGTATGGTTTTACTTCATGCCGCGCTTGACCATTTCGGTCACGGCGAAGGACGCCACGTCGTCGGCATACTTGCCGGCGCCGAAACCGGCGTCAAAGCCCAGCTCCTTGGCCAGCTCATGGGTGATGCGGGGGCCGCCGCAGCATACGACGAACTTGTCGCGCAGGCCCTCGGCCTCCAGCAGCTCGATGAGGTTGGTCAGGTTCTGGATGTGTACATCCTTCTGGGTAACGGTCTGGCTGACCAGCAGCACGTCCGCGTGCAGCTCCAGCGCCTTCTTGATGAATTCCTCGTTGGGGACCTGAGAGCCCAGGTTATAGGCCTCGATCATCTCGTAACGCTCCAGGCCGTAGTGGCCGGCGAAGCCCTTGCGGTTCATGATAGCGTCGATACCCACGGTGTGAGCGTCGGTGCCGGTGGAGGCACCCACCATCACGACCTTGCGGCCGATGTGCTCTTTGATGTACTCATTGGTATCCTCCATGCTCATCACGTCGGACTCCACAGTAATAACATGGATATCCTCGTAGTTCACGGAGTGTACGCAGCTGCCATAGACCACATAGAAGGTGAACTCCTTGTCCAGCGCGGTGTGATAGGCCACGTTGGGCTCCTCAAGACCCATCTTCTTGGCGATCTGGCGGGCAGCCTCCTCACCGCGCTCATCATCCTTGATGGGCAGGGTGAAGCTGGTCTGCACCTTACCGTCGTTCATGGTGTCGCCGTAGGGCTTCAGGCGGGTCAGATCCAGCGTTGTATCGAAATCGATCTTATGGGTATTATACAGTCCGCTGCTCATGCTCCCACCTTGCCTTTCATGACTTCAATGAACGGGTTGAAGTATTTGTCGTCCTTGATGACCACGCCGGCCAGGCCCTTGCCGCCGTCCTTGGGGCGCTTCACGTCGGCGAAGATGCCCTTCTCGATGGTGGTGAACAGGCCCAGCTTCTCGATCTCGGAGAGCAGGTCGGTGGCCTTGGTCAGCACCTCGTTGGCGCGGGTACGGATGATGCCGCCCTCTTTATAGGTCAGTTCATCGCCCAGATCCTTCATGGTGCGGAAGATGTACTGCGCGTTCTCAATGGACAGCGCACGGTCGGACATGAACGGGGTGTGGATGGCCTCGGTCATCATACCCAGCAGGCACAGCTTCTGGTTGGTCAGGATGGTCACCATGTTGAACAGGGCGTCCTGAATGTGACCGCGGAAGATGTTGCCGGTCATGAACTTCGTGGGAGGCATATACTTCAGGGGCGCGTTGGGGAATATCTCGCGGGCCATCTGGGCCTGCGCCAGCTCGTACAGGAACGTATCCTCCACGGCGGGATCCATCTCGAACGCGTGGCCCAGACCCATCTGCTCCTCGCGCATACCGGCGGTCTTGGCAAAGGCCTCGTTGATGAACTGGGAGGCCAGCACGGTGTGGGCCGCGGTGATAGCGTCGTCGGTGGTCAGATAGTTATCCTCACCGGTGTTGATGATAACGCCGGCATAGCCGTTGATGACGCGGGAGAAATACTGGTCCACGATGGTGCGCTGCATATTGATGTCGCGGAACAGGATGCCGTACAGCGCATCGTTCAGCATGACGTCCAGACGCTCCAGAGCGCCCATAGCGGCGATCTCGGGCATGCACAGGCCGGAGCAGTAGTTGCACAGCCGGATATAGCGGTGCTGCTCCTCGCCTACCTCGTCCAGTGCGGCGCGCATCAGGCGGAAGTTCTCCTGGGTAGCGTAGGTACCGCCGAAGCCCTCGGTGGTCGCGCCGTAAGGCACGTAGTCCAGCAGGGACTGACCGGTGGTACGGATGACGGCGATGATGTCGGCACCCTGCTTGGCACCGGCCTTGGCCTGCGTGATATCCTCGTAGATATTGCCGGTAGCCACGATGATGTACAGGTACGGGCCTTCCTTATCACCCCACGCCTTCAGGTAGCTGTTACGCTTGGCGACGTTCTTGTTGATGCGCTCCACGGTAGCGTTCACCACGGGGGTGATGGCGCCGCGAATCTCCGCGTCGGAATGGGCGGGGACCTTGCTCAGGTCCAGCTCGCCGCTGTTCACGGCATCTGCCACGCCCTGGGGATCCTTGCCGGTCTCCACCATAGCGTTGCCGATAGCCCACGCGGCACCCACGGGCAGCAGGGAGTTTGCCATCAGGTGGTCAACGACCACGTTGGGCAGAGGAACGTCCATATCGTTGACGCCATCGATACCCAGCAGACGGCAAACAGCGCGCTCCACCGTGACGGTGGTGTGCTGGTCGATAAAGTGCTGGGTGTCGTCCGCGATCTTAGCGGCGGAGGCACGGGCACGGTTGACCAGCTCAAAATTCAAGCCGAGTTTGCTTTCCATAGTTTTTCCTCTCTCTTACTTCTTGACGTGACGCTCGTTACGCAGCAGCTTGGTGGGCTCCAGATAGCGCTGCTTGGTGCCTTCGGCGACCCATGCCACGCCGGTCTTCTCCACCTTCTTCTTGCCGGTGCAGACGTCGCAGTGGCAATCCTGAACATAGTGCTCGGGCTGGGTGTAAGAGGTGATAACGCCCTCAAAGTTGCGCAGGATGACCTTACGAGGCGTCTCGGAGATCAGGTAGTTGGGCATAACGGGGGTCTTGCCGCCGCCGCCGGGAGCGTCGACCACGAAGGTGGGGATGCAGTAGCCGGAGGTATGACCGCGCAGAGCTTCCATGATCTCGATGCCCTTGGACACGGGGGTACGGAAGTGGCTCAGGCCCAGGGAAGGATCGCAGGCATAGATATAATAGGGGCGCGCGCAGGCCTTGGCGGCTTCGGGAGTGAACTCCTTGGGGGTGTTGAAGTGGGTGTTCAGCCACACGGGATGATACTTCTTCAGCATGGCGCACAGCTCGGGAGTGATACGCTGGGGGCACACAACGGGCGTACGGGAGCCCAGACGCACGATCTCCACATGGGGGATGGCGCGCACGCGCTTGATGATGTACTCCAGGGTGTCGTCCTCGACCATCAGGGAGTCACCGCCGGACAGCAGCACGTCGCGGACCTCGGGGTGGGCGGCCACATAATCGATGCACTTGTCGATCTGCTGCATAGGCACTTCGCAGTCGTTCTGACCGGCAAAACGGCGACGGGTGCAGTGACGGCAGTACATGGAACACTGGTCGGTGATCAGCAGCAGCACGCGGTCAGGATAGCGGTGGGTCAGGCCGGGGGTGGGGGAGTCGGTATCCTCGTGCAGGGGATCGGCATCCTCATAGTCGGCATACTCCAGCTCCTCAGCGCGGGGGATAGCCATCTTGCGGATGGGATCAAACGGATCGTCCAGATCGATCAGGGACAGATAGTAGGGGGTGACGGCCATGCGCAGCTTGCCCAGGGTCTTGGCAACGCCGGCTTCCTCGTCGGGGGTCAGGGTCATGTACTTTTTCAGATCTTCGATCGTCTCAGCGCGGTTGGCAACCTGCCAATGCCAGTCGTTCCACAGATTTTCAGGAACGTCAGCGAACAGACCATTGCGAGTTTTCATGTCGTTTCTCCTTCACAAAAATCGTTGTTTTAGGTACGCCAAAGGCTGGGAGTCCCCCGAAGGGGACACCCAGCTTCGGTCAGTTTCGTTTAGCAGTACTTCTCGTCGAACAGCTTGCGCAGCTTGGGGTTCTCGCGCAGCACGTCCAGAGTGATCTGAGCGTGGTTCTTGGTATAACCGTTGCCGATGATCATGGTAACGTCCTTGCCGATACCCTCGGCGCCCAGGGCAGCCTTGGTGAAGGAGGTAGCCATGGAGAAGAAGTACACCAGACCGTCGTCGCGGACGGGCAGGATAGCGGACATCTCGCAGGACTCGATGTTCACGCAGCAGATGGACAGATCATACTCCTTGCCGTCGTTGGCAGCCAGAGCAGCCTCCATGACCTCAACGGGCTTGGTGCAGTCGGCGACGATCACGTCGGTGTACACACCCAGCTCCATCAGGCCGGGGACCTGCTTGGGGTTGCGGACGACACCCACGACCTTACCCTTGGGGCCGACCTTCTTCATAGCTTCCCAACCGCACAGAACACCGGACTTGCCGTTGGCGCCCAGGATCAGGACGCTGTCACCCTCGTGGGGCAGCTTGCGGGCCTGCGCGGGAGCGCCGGCCACGTCCAGAGCAGCCAGAGCCAGAGGCTCGGACATATCATCGGGCATCTTGGCATACAGAGCGGACTCGAACAGGATGGCCTTGCCGACGATGTCCACGCGGTCGATATCCTTGTGGATGGCCAGGATCTTGTCGATCTTCAGCGGGGTCATGGACAGGGAGACCAGAGAGACGATCTTGTCGCCTTCCTTCAGGTCGAAGCCGGGCTTCTTCTTCAGGTCCTCGCCGATGTGAGCGACGACGCCCTTGAACATACCGCCGGAACCGGTGACAGGATTCTGCTGCTTGCCGCGCTCAGCGACGATGCCCAGGATCATTTCGCCGATCTTCTTCTCGTCGCCGCCGCAGGCCTCAGAGATCTGAGTGAAGGAAGCGGAGTCGATGTTCAGGGAAGTGACATCGCAGACGATCTCGTTGGAATAGACCTTGCTCATGTCGTTGTCGATCTTCCAAGCGGCCTGGGTCAGAACGCCCTTGGGCTCGATAACGCGGTGGGTACCGTACTTGTTGCCTTTCAGTTCAGCCATTTTAGTTTCCTCCTAAATTTATTTATAATTCTTTCTTTTAATAGCTTTCAGCGGACACTGAACGGATGCGTCGGATGGATGGGCGAGAAAATTTTTTGTCTGTCGAAGCGTGTGGTTTGCAGGAATACTTTGTGTATTTCAAAAAACACACGGGAAGGCAGGCGGAAAATTTTCCGTTCAGCCGCCGACAGCACTTCGTTCAGTGGCTGCTTCATTACTTCAGGGGCTTCAGGCTCAGGATCTCGCGGGCCTCAGCGGGGGTAGCGATCTCGCGGCCCAGCTCCTTGGCGATACGGACGACCTTGGCCACCAGCTCGCCGTTGGACGCGGCCTTCTGGCCCTTGCCCAGATAGATGTTGTCCTCGAAGCCCACACGGACGTTGCCGCCCATAGCGATAGCGGCAGCGGCCATGGTCCAGGCAGCGCGGCCCACGCCGGACACGGTCCAGGTAGCGTTGGCCGGGATCTTGCTGGCGAAGAACGCCAGGTTCTCCACAGTGGCGGGGGTGCAGCCGTGCACGCCCAGCACGAAGTTGAACTGCATGGGATCGCCGGGGACCTCGCCCTTCTTGGCCATGCCCAGAACGGTGTCGATATGGCCCAGCTCGAAGCACTCGTACTCGGGCTTGATGCCGTTCTCGATCATACGCTTGCCGAAGGCGCGCATGGTGGGCATAGTGTTATCGAAGATCTCATCGCCGAAGTTGCAGGTACCGCAGTCCAGGGTGGCCATCTCAGGGAACAGCTCAGTGGGCTGCAGACGCTCCTCGGGGCTCATGCCGGTGGCGCCGCCGGTGGAGGGGATCATGATGACGTCGGGCAGCTCCTTGCGGATGGCGTCCATGACGACCTTGAAACGCTCGCGGCCCTGGGTGGGAGTACCGTCATCCTCACGGACGTGGATGTGCAGGATCGCCGCACCGGCCTCGTACGCGGACTTGGCCTCGCGGACCATCTCCTCGACGGTATAGGGAACAGCCTCGTTCTGGGCCTTAGTGACCTCAGCGCCGCAGATAGCAGCGGTAATGATAAGCTTCTCCATTGTTTCCGCTCCTTACTTCTCGATGGGCAGACGCTGGCAGTCCTTGGGGGTGACGCAGGTGCCGTGGGCACGGCAGACCACCACGGGCTCAGCCAGAACGTCAGCGGCGG
>PPYF01602895.1_pt1 | contig 20114 bp, 27 predicted proteins | sample 1559871 | NCBI WGS metagenome assembly PPYF01 (sample SAMN08240021, study PRJNA423297) | Human gut metagenome, whole genome shotgun sequencing project. | reverse complement strand
GAATATGCAGAATATATTAATAAAATTTATGAATAGAAGGAGATAAACAGATGGTAAAAAATGAAGTTATTAGAGCTAGAGTAAGTAAACAAGAAAAAGAAAAATATATTAAATTGTCTGATAAAAAAGGTATGAAACTATCAGATTTAATAAGATATTTATTAGATAGAGAAATATTAAAAGAAAATTATTAAGGTATAAAAAGGAGATTGGTATAAAATGCAATTAGAAACAACATATACAAAAGAACAAGCAATAGAGCTATTAAAATGTAGCAAAAAAGCTCAAAAGAATTGGATAATAAAAAAATTACAAGAAATATACACTACAGTAGAAACTGTAGGTAGAGGAAAAAATATTATATTTATATGTAAAATAGAAGATGATACTTTAAATACACCAGCTGGAGCATATAAGGCACTAAAAAATATACTAATAGAGGATTATGGTTTTCATCATAATTTTGACTATAATTCAGTATTAAAATTAATAGGTTTTCATATAAACAATGAGTTTGCAATGTCAAATGGTACTATATCTGCTGTGGTAAATATAGCTGAAAGTAGCATATATAACTATAGGAATAAATTAAAAAACGGTATACTTAAAGATACAAAACAATGTAAAAAATTAGCAATAGGTAGAAATGCAAAAACTTATATAGATGAAGATATAACTGATTTTTATCACAACAGAATAATACCAGCATTTGCTAGTAGAATAAATGAAATTCAAACAAATTATTTTAACAATATAAATGCTGAATTAGCACTATTCACAAATAGTTCTAATGGTTCTTTTATGTATTTCTTAAGAGAAGAATATAATTTTGATGATATAAAAAAAGCAATGAATAAAGCTGGTAATAAATATATAGCTACTTATCCTGTTGCTTATGAGAAAGGAAATAAAGTAGAATTAAATCAACATTTAAGAAATAAAATATTTGAACTCACAATTAGAGAATTTGGTTATTTGTTTAAATATGATTTGTATATATATGAATTACACGAAGATTTAAAAAGAGATAAACAGTTTTTACAATTTATAAAGCTAGCAATTCAAGAACGTGATAGATTAGAAATTAAAGAAATGTTTAAAAGTGGGTTTGAAAAAATAGCTTAATATTTATAAATTAAAATGTACTTTGTAGAAGGTTTAATGGTTTCAATAACTATCTACAAAGTACATTTTAATTTATAGATTTATTAAAATATTTATATCAAAATAAAAAATATCCGACACCAGCTTGTCTGGTGGCGACACGTTGCATTTGCGATAGCAAATCAATGTGTAAAGAAATCAATACTAGTTTAAATGCTAGTATTTTTTGATTTAATATAAATAATAGTTGTGCTTAAATACTCACTTGCTGGTTTGCACCAGCTCGTTCGTTTGGTTTGTGAGTAGGTAAGAAGGATATAATCCTTCATAACCAATTATACTTGACAGATATTAAAATAGTTAGCCATTATTTTAATACTTTTAGTTTTAAGTTCATTATGAGTTATGGTTCTCGTTAAAAAACCACTCCTTTTATGCTGGCTTAAGACAGGCTTATTGTAGGTTCAATTCCTATAGCTGGCAAATAAAGACTTAAGATATTACTCTTTTGTTTTTGAGTTTTTCTTTAGAGATTGAATATATCAATCTCCCTTTAATCTTAATATTATTGGATAGTGGTAGCTCACTTTAAAAAGCTACTTGTTTTAGTCAAAAAGATGTTATAGTTCATCTAATCAAAAAACATTGAATTTATTCTTCATTGGATGTGCTTTATTAAAGTGGAGAATGTGTATTAAAAACTCGTTGTGGAGTTAATATAGTATGTGGTAGGGCACTATAAAAGCCTACCTTCTTAATATGTTCGTGTGAGTAGGTCATTCAATTTGGTTCAATCCCAGACACGAGCTATAAACTATTTGTATAATCGTAAAATTAGCAAAAATTTTAAAGGGACTAGTGTCTAAGTGCAAAGTTGCCAATATATTAATTGTCTTGGTGGTATGTTGGGCAAGCAGGTTGAAATATACCTGCTTTAAGATTTTATAATAAATTATTCCGAGGTGAGAATATGGAATATGATATTTTTAAAGACAAACTAAAAAAAGAATTATGTAAATATAATATTAATTTAAATAGTAAAATAATAGCTATAATATTCAAAGTACTCAATGAATTGGATATTATAGAGTAAATAAAAATTATTAATTTATAAAAGAAAGGCTGGCTTATAAAGGAAAGTCAGACTAATCTATTACTACGTGTTTTGAAAGTGTTTATTTTTCTCTATCTAATTGATAGAGAACCTCCTGCTGGTTTAGCTCAAATGGTAGAGCAATACACTTGTAATGTATAGGCTGTAGGTTCAAGTCCTACAACCAGCACCAAAAAGAAGATTTTAATGAATAGATATAGCTGTAGCTTTATTGAATATTAATATTCAAAATAGCTATGGTTATTTTCTTGTGGGTATGTTTATTTTAATATAGAGTACTTAAAAATAAAGTAGGTACTATCTTAAATAATAGAGCATCTACACAAAATTGTAGATATTCTTTATTTTGGGTACTCTATATTAATTTATACCTATGTTATATATGAAGGAGTTGATGTAGTATGTCATTAGTTAGCTGTAAGTACTGTGGTAAGTTACACAAACGTGGTCAACAATGTAGTATGAAACCTTCAAAAAATAGAAATAAAAGCTATGATAGAATATATAATTCGCATAGGTGGAAAAAATTAAGTAGGGATATTAGGAAACAGCACCTGTACTTTTGTGGTGTATGTGGTAGACAAGAAGGCGTAATACCTAGACAGAGTACACAAGTACATCATATAACTTACATAACAGAAGATATAGGTATGGCATATGAGGTAGATAACCTATTGCCTGTATGCGATGAATGTCATTCAATTATTCATAAAGAAAATTTAAATAACAAAAATAAAATAGAAAAATATTTTGAAATTGATTTAGAAAAAGAAATTGAAATTTAAAAAAATAAAAATATTTTAGTGGTCTGATATATCCCCCCAGCTTTCGAGCTGGTTTTTTAATATCACTTTACAACAGACCACGCCTACCTTTCTGTACAAAAAATGCCAGATAGAAGGTAAAAGGGGATAAAAACATAATAAAGGATGTGAAATACAATGTCGAGAGCTAAACCAGCTAGTATGTGTATAGGTAAGATTTCTAAAGAAGAAAAAGAAAAACGTACACAGCTAGAGGAAGAAATGAAAGGTGACAGCAGACCACCTAAAACAGCTCCAGTTTTCTTGTGTTTAGATGCAGAAGGTGAAAAGTTCTATAGAATGATGATTAGAAATTTACCAGAAGATTTACTAAACTACTTAGATGTATTTTCACTAGGAATATGTTGTGATGCATTAAGTAAGATGGAACAATGTAAAAGAATTTTACAGCAAGAAGGTTTATTAGTTGAATACACTAATAAAGCTGGTGCATCAAATATAACAGAACATAAAGCAATTAATATATATCAGAAGTATGTAGGTATATTTAATACATATGGTAGCAAATTAGGCTTATCTCCAGCTGATAGAGCTAAAATAGTTTCATTAGCACATAAAGCAACAGAAGTAGATGAATTTGAACAGCTACTTAATTCATAAGGTGATTGTATGGATTTTAAAGATTTAAAAGGCTTACAATGGGCATATGAAGTGGTTAATGGAGATTTTGTTGCTAACAAATAGGTTAAATTAGAATGTCAAAGATATATTGATAGAATAGAAACACTACAGTATAACGAAGATTTTAATTATTACTTTGATTTAAAAGAAGCACAAACTATTTATGGTTTATTAAAGTATATCAATTTTGCTACAGGAGTTTATGCAAATAAACCTATGGCAAATCATCTAGCAGGCTACCAATGGATGGTAATAGAAAATGTATTTTGTTGGTTTGATAAAGATGCAGAAAATCCACAAAAGATGATACAAGAAGTTTATTTACAGATGGGCAGGAAGTCTAGCAAATCAGTTTTATGTGCATTATTAGAAATATTAATAATGTTACGTGCTCCAGCTTATAGTCAGCATGCTATAGCTGGACTAACTAGAGATATATCTGGATTAATCAAAAAGGATATGGAAAAAATAATAAACTGTTCACCTAAACTTAAGAAGTATTTTAAGATTACAAGAGAACAAATATTATGTAAGCACAATCAAACAACTTGTAAAAACCTTTCTGGAGAAGCAAATAATATAAATGGTTTATTACTTGAAACATTTTTAGTAGATGAAGTAGCAAACCAGCCAAACCAAGATATAATAGGTGCATTAAAATTATCACAAATGAGTACAACATCAAGATTAGCTTGTTTTATAAGTACAGCTTATGATTTAGAACATAATGCTTTTTATGAACTTATAGATTATGCCAAAAAGATACTTGATGGAGCTGTTGAAGATATACATACATTTGCACTAATTTTTGAACTTGATGAAGGTGATGATTATACTGTTGAAAGTAATTGGATTAAGGCATCACCACTACAAATGACACTTGAAAGTGGTAGAAAGTTCTTAAGAGATGAATTTAATAAAGCTTTAGAAGTTCCTAGTAAGATGGCAGAGTTTAGGATAAAAATCTTAAATGAACGTTTAAGTAGTAGCAAGTTTGAAAGTTTTATTGATATTCAAACTTTAAAGAAATGTAAAGCAGATAAACCATATGATTGGAACGGCAAAAAGGTTTATCTAGGTTTGGACATGGCACAAACAAATGATAATGTTAGTGTTGGTATCTGTACTTATGATGATAAACTTGGAAAAATAGTTGTTAAAAGTTGGTGCTTTATACCTTCTGAAAAAATACAAGAGAAAGCAATAAGAGAAAAAGTTGATTATTTTAGATATATTCGTGAAGGGCATTGTCACAGCTGTGGAGATTATGTAGTTAGTTATAGTTTCATAGAGAACTTTATAATGAATATTGAAAATGAATATGGAGTTGAAATAGTTGGTATTGGTTATGATAGATATAATTGTATCAGTACAGCTAATAAATTAGAAAATGCAGGCTATACTACAATAGAAGTAAGACAGCATAGTTCAACTTTACATCCAGCTTTAAAGTGGCTGGAAGAAAGTATATTACAATCAGATTTCATTTATGAAGATAATGAGTTACTAGAAATTAACTTTAGTAATTGTAGGACAGTTTATGATAATAATATGAATAAATATATAAATAAGAAGAAGTCAACAGGAAAAATAGATATGGTTATTGCATTAGTAAATGCATTATATCTATTAAATTTAGAAAATACAACAGGCGATAATTTTGGAGCTTATATTTTATAGGCTTATTTTTATGCCTAAAAATATTTAAGGAAGGAGGACAAAGTAATAATGGGTGTATTTGATATATTCAAAAAGACAGATGAAGTTCAAGAAATAAGAAGTGAAACAACTACTACAGAAGAACTAAAAGATGTGTTGTTAGGTGGTAGTGTTAAATCAGATATAAATATAACTAAAGATAATGTATTAGAAATACCAGCTGTCAAATCAAGTGTAGATTTAATATCTTCAATAGTAGCTGGACTTCCAATAGAACTATTTGAAGTTAGTGAAGATGGAGAAATAAACAAAGTAACTGATGATAGAAGATTATTTCTATTAAACTTAGAACCAAATGCACTATCAAATGCTTATACAAGTAAAAAAGCTATGATAGAAGATTTTATTCTGGATGGTACAGGCTATATGTATATTAATAGAAACAAAAATCAAATTAATTCATTAGTTCAAGTTGATAGTAGTCATATATCTTATATGAGTAACTTTGATGTTTTAAATCCAGATTTACAATTACTAGTCAATGGAAAACGTAAAGAACTTTATGATTTCATAATTGTATCTAGTAGTGCTACACCAGATACTTCAAAGGGCATTATACAGAACAACAAGGAACTACTTGGTACTATGTTGTTATCACTTGGACAAGAAAAAAGACTATCTAGTACAGGTGGTGTCAATAGAGGTATATTAAAAGCACAAAATAAGTTATCACAAGATGCTATAAATGCACTTAAATTAGCTTGGAAAAATTTATACTCTAGTGAAGATAATAATTCTGCTATAGTTCTGAATAATGGAATTGACTTCCAAACAGTTTCAAGCAATTCTAAAGATATGCAATTAAATGAAAACAAAAGATTAAACTCTAAATTAGTTTATGAAATGTTTAATATACCTTCTGATATGCTTGAAGGACAAGCTAATGAGGAAACTTTTAATACATTTGTTAAGATGTCAATAAATCCAATTTTAACTAATTTAGAACTTGCATTGAATAAGTCATTGCTAAGAGAAAATGAAAAAGGTAAATTATTCTTTAAAGTCAATACTGATGAACTTGAAAGAAGTGATGTAGAAAAAAGATTTAAATCTTATGAAATAGCTTTAAAGAACTCTATATTAACTATTGATGAAGTTCGTAAAAAAGAGAATATGAATAAGTTACCAAAGATAGGAAAGTTAATAAGATTATCTTTAGCTGATGTTCTATTTGATAGCACAACAGGCAAAATATTCAACACAAATACTAGCACAACTACAAACTTAATTAATGGAGAAGAAACACCACAATTAAGTGTAGGAGGTGAAACAGAAAATGAAGTTAATGAATTTACAGCTTAGAGATAATAGTGTACATCTTGAAGGTTATATAAACGTTACTAATAGAGATAGTAAAGAGCTATATAACAAGGATGGTAAGTTTATAGAACAAATAAAAGAAGGTGTATGGACTAGAGCTTTAAGAAAAAGAAATATACCTATGTTGTTTAATCACGATTGGAGCAAGCAAATAGGTATGAACGGTGATAACGTTCAATTATATGAAGATGCTGTAGGACTAAGATTTATAGCTGATATAGACAATCCAGAAGTTGTTGAAAAAGCAAAAGCTGGAAAGTTACAAGGCTGTAGTTTTGGGTTCAGAGCATTAAAAGAAAAAGTTGAAAAAGTAAATGGAATTTGCAAGAGAATAGTTGAAGATTTAGAACTATTTGAAGTATCAATATTAGATAAAGCTCCAGCTTATTCTGGATGTGTTGTTGAAGCAAGAAGTGAAGATACTGAAATAGAGCTTGAATTAAGAGAATTTGATGTTGAAATTGAAGAAACTATAGAACAAGTTCCAGAAGAAGTTATGGAACAAGAGCTTGAAGAAAAAGAAGTAGAGCTTGAAGTTCAAGAACAAGAAATACAAACACAAGAAGAAGTTATAGAAGAAACTACAGAACCAGCTCAAGAAGTAGAGCAGGAGATACAAGAAGAAAAAGTAGATTATGCTGTAGAAACACAAGAGTTCTATAAGATGTGGTTGTATTTACAAAAGAATAAATAATAGCACAGACAGTACAAACGTAGTGTCTTTTTTGTTGTGCAAAAATTTATAGAAAGTGAGATTAAAGACTTATGAAAAAGTTAGTTGAACTAAGAAATGACTATCTAACAGAGATAGAAACAATATTAGCTACAGCTGAACAAGAAGGAAGAGTTCTTACAGAAGAAGAGATAGCAAGATTAAAAGAACTTAAAGCAGAAACAGAAAAAGTTGATGCAGATATGAAGGCTGTAGAAGAAGCAAGAGCTTTAACAATAGTTGAAGAAAAAGAAGAAAAATTAGAAGAAGAAAGTGAGAAAAGAGATATGAACATGGAAATAAGAGAACAAGAAATGAATGCATTTGCAGAAGTATTAAGAACAGGAGAAATGAGAGCTTTAACAACTAGTGCAAATGGAGCTGTAATACCAACAACTGTTGCAGATGAAATAGTTATGAAAATGAGAGCTAAGTCATCTATATTAGATAAAGCTACAATATACAATGAAATAGGTCAATTAAAAATAGTTAAAGGTGAAGAATTTGTAGCTGATTATGTAGATGAAAATACTGACTTATCAGAAACTGATAAACCACTTACAGCTATAGTATTAGATAACTTTACTATAGGAGCTTTAGTAGTAGTTTCTAAGTCATTAATAAACATGACAAATTTAGACATAGTTGATTATGTTACAACTCAAATAGCTAATGCTTTAGTAAACAAAGTTGAAAAAGAATTATTAGTTGGTACACCTTCTAAAATAGATGGATGTTCTAAGACAACTAACACAGCTAACATACAAGAAGAATTTACATTAGCTGATTTAATAAAGGTTCAAGCTAAAGCTATAGGTACAAGAGCAGAAGATTGTATATGGGTTGCTTCAAGAGAAGTATTTGAAAGTTTAGCATCTAAAGTTGATGCAATAGGTAGACCATATATGGTTCAAGGTTTCGATACTACAGGAGCTGTTGTAAACAAGTTATTAGGAGCTAAAGTAGAAGTTTCTGATGCATTAGAAGGAAAAGCTTTATATTACGGAGATTTTTCTGGATTAGCTGTTAAGATATCTCAAAAGGCAGAAGTACAAGTATTAAAAGAGAAATATGCTACTAAGAATGCTTTAGGTGTTGTTGGATTTATAGGAATAGATGCTAAAGTTCAATCTGATGAAAAGATAGTAAAAGTAACTGTAGCAGGTGGAAGAAAAAGATAGTCAAAAATAATTGACAATAAGAGTAGATATTAATTTATCTACTCTTTAATTTACAAATGAGGTGATAGACAATGAAAATCGATGAACAATTACTTGAGGAAATAAAAAACTATCTTAATGTTTATCACAATGAAGATGATTTATTAATTCAATCTTTAGCTGAAATGAGTATTGAATATATAAAAGATTATACAGCTTTAACTGATGAACAAATACAAGCAAAAATGAATAGCTTAAAAGTTGCTATTATGCTTATATGTAGTGATGCTTATGACAATAGAGGTCAAACTACTTTACAGCACAAACAGAATTTACTATTAACTTCTATATTAAACCTTCACAGCAAAAACTATTTATAAGTGGGTGATATAAATGTTTACTATAAATAGTTCAGAATTTAGACATCCGATAAAAATATATAGACCGACTATAGTTAAGGATGAAGATAATATACCTTCTAAAGAATTAAAACTATTATTTACAACTAGAGCTAAAGTGTTAAATATTCGAGGGGATGAACTTCAAAAGGGCAAAGGTACAGCTTATAAACAAGAAAAAAGGCTGTATTTTAGAACTGTTAGAAGTACACCTGTAGAACAAGCTGATATTGTTGAGTTTAATAATAAACAATACAATATAACATTTGTAAATGATGTAGAAGAGCTTGGAAGATATACAGAAATAAAAATGGAGCTAGTAGAATAATGGCTTTAGAAGTAAAAGGTATAGATGATATATCAAGAACTTTAGAAAGTTTAGGTAAAGCTGGAGATAAGGTTGCACAAGATGCTGTTAAAAAATCACTAAAACAAGCATTACCTAAAATAAGAGAAGTTGCTCCAGAAGATACAGGAGCTGGTAAGAAAAAGTTAAAAGTAACTAAAGTAAAGAAATATAGAAAATCGGTGTGGGGTGGAGTAGGTATAGACCGTACTAATTGGGAAGCTACAAAAGGAATTTATTTCCAACATTATGGTTATGAGAACCACGGTTGGGGAGATAGATTTAAAGGTATGAGAATATCAAAACACGTTGGATGGTTTGATAGAGCAACACAAACTGTTGAAAAAGAAGTGCTTGATACATTAGAAAATACTCTATTAAGCGAAATAGATAAGATACTATAGGTGATATGCTATGGAAGATAAACTTATAAAAGCTTTAGAAGCAACAGGTTTACCTGTATATAATCTAGAGCGACCAGAAGGTGAAAAGAATTGCATAGTATATAACTATGCAGAACAAATAAAAAGTTATGAAGATAATGAAGAAAGTGTAGTTAATTACACTATATATGTAAATTTAATCATTCAAAAAGGATTAAATAAAACTAAAAATTTAATTAAAGAAAATATGAGAAGTGAAGGTTTTAGAGTGCAATATATTCCACCAGCCTATAAGGATGTGGAGTTTGATTTCATTCAACAAGCCTTCACTTTTACATTTGTAGAAACGATATAGCAATAGAAAGGAAAATAAAAATGGCAAATAGAATAAGTGGAATAAAAAATATACACCTTGCTTTATACAATGTTGAAGAAGGTACTTATAAAACACCTGAAAAAGTAGTAGGAGCTAAGAGTTTATCAGTAAAAGACAATGTTAGTTCAGTAACTTTCTTTAGTGATAACGTAGCTGATTTCAATGCATCACAATTAAGTTCAAAAGAAGTTGAATTAGAGCTTGCATATTTAGAACCAACAATAGAAGCAATGGTTACAGGTAAAGAAATGGTATGTGGAGGACTTGTTACAACAGGTCAAGATGTACAAAAAGAAGTTGCTTTAATGTACGAATTAACAACTCTTTCTGGAAAATCAATATACAATGTTCTTTATAATGTTAAGTTAGCAAAAGACGGTTCAGAAGCAAAGACAATGGAAGAAGGTATTGATGAACAAACTGTTAAATTAGTTGGTACAGCTATACCAAATGCAGAAGGGCATTTTGACTATGTATTAGATGCTAACTATGAACCAACAGAACCAAGTGAAAAATCAGAGTTCAATAAGAAAATAACTAATTGGTTCACAACAGTTCAATTACCAACACCAGCAATGGAAATGTAGTTGAAAAATAATATTCAAAAATAGGCACTCTTAATGAGTGTCTATAACTATAAAATAAATATACAGCACAGGAAAGGAAAATAAATAATGATAAATTTAAATAAAAAAGTAATGGATATAGAAATAAATGGTGAACAGTATATAGCTAGTTTAGATGTAGCTACTATAGTTCATTATAAACAACAAACTAATAAGAACTTTTTACACTCAATAGCACAACTTGGAGAAAATGAAGATTTACTATTAGTAATAGAGCTATTAGGAAGTGTAATAAAAGATAAAAAAGGAAAGCCTGTAGGTGTTAAATTCTTTATGGATTATAATCCTGTAGAGGTAATGATGGAGTTTTTACCAATACTTACAGAAGTTATAAATGGTAATTTTCCAGAACCTAAAAATGATAATGAAAAAAAGTAGATAGCACTAGTGATGATATTGATTTAGATTATCTATTTTATGTAGCTACTAATCCACAAATTTTGGGATATAGTGAAGAACAGTTTTATAGCTGTAGTTTAAAGCATTTATTTAAACAAATAGATATTCATATGAATATAAATAAAGGTTCATCTGGAACTAGTGATAATAAAGATGAAAATAACAATGAAGATAATAAGGTGACTTATTATGTAGTTGATTAAATACAAGGAGTAGCTATTTAAAAATAGTTGCTCCTTTTTTTTTATAAAATTTTAGAAGGAGGTCATGTAGATGGCTAATAGAGAACTAAGTTTACGTGTCGGTGTGGAGCTGGGTAATACCCAACAAAAGTTACAGGCACTAAATAATAATATAAAATTAGCTACAGCACAATTCAAAAATGCAAGTGCTGGTATAGAAAACTTTGAAAATAGCACACAAGGTTTAAAAGCTAAATTACAACAACTTAATACAAGCTATCAACAATCAGCTAAAAAGGTTGAAGTGTTAACAAAAGCTATTGAAGATGGAAATAAGACTTTAGCTAAAGCAGAATATAAGTATGAAGAAAATAAAAGAGCTGTAGCTGGTATAGAAAAAGCATTAGAAAAAGCTAAAAATACTTATGGTGAAACATCTAATGAAGTTAAAGAGCTAGAACAAGCATTAGAAAAAGCTAATAAAGAGCTTAAGCAAAGTGAAAATGCTTCAAGAAGTGCTGATAATAATTTAAACAAACTTGAAAGGCAACTACAAGATGCACAAAGAGAAGCAAAAGAATTTACAAAAGCTATGAACGATACAAATAAAAGTTTAAATGATTTAAGAACTGATAGTCCATTTGCTAATATGCTAGGGGATATTCAAGGTATAGTAGGTCAGTTTGATATGCTGAAAGGAAAAGTAGGAGCTGTAATAAGTGTCATTGGAACATTATCTAAAGCATTTGTAGGACTAGGAATAAATTCTATCAAGTGGTTAGGAAATATAATATCAAAGGTAGTTACATTAGGAGCTAAAATAGGCACAGCTGTAGCTGGTGTAGCTGGTTTTTCTGTAAAATTAGCTGGAGATTTTAAAGCACTTGATGAAATGTTTAATGCTACATTTGGTGATATGGCAAAAATAGCAGAAGAAACTATGCAACGTGTTGCCAACAGTACAGGTATTTATGTTGAGAGATTAAAAGCTCCATTTTCACAATTCTATTCACAATTAAAAGGTTCTGGTGTAGAAGCATCCGAAGCACTAAAATTAACTGAAAAAGGTATGGGATTAGTTGCAGATGCTAGTGCATATTATAATATGTCAATGGAAGAAGCAAGTGAGCTTTTAAGAAGTTTTATTAGAGGAAACACAGAAGCAGGAGATAGAATAGGTTTATTTACTAGTGAAGCACAAAGAAATACCGAAGCTATGAAAAAGTATAATAAGAAATGGAATGATTTAACAGAAGCACAGAAACAAATGCTTATGCTAGACATTTCAGAAGAGATTTATAAACAGTCTGGAGCTATTGGACAAGCAATAAGAGAAGCAGATGGTTTAGAAAATGTATTAGGAAATCTAAAGTATGTAGCACAAGAATTTATAGCATCTTTAGGTGAAAATATGTTAGAACCAGCTATAAAATCTATGAAAGATTTTTCTTTAGCTTTATTGGATGCAAAGAAAGAGCTTGAAACAAATGATTTAGGTTCAGCTATAAAAGTTATGGTAGACCATATAGTTGGTGAGCTTAATAAAATGGCTGATAGAATACAAGAAGTTATGAGAAATGTAATAGATGGTATGGTTAGCTTTATTGAAAATAGTTTACCTTCAATAATGTCATTAGGTAGTAAGATAGTACAAAATATAGCAACAGGAATTGTAGAAAATAAAGAAGCAATTTCAACAGGTATTAGTTCACTTATAAGTCAAATAGTTAATTGGATAAGCAATAATATGCCAGCTATTATGGAAGCAGGTAAAACTATTTTAGATGCTATAAAGACGGGTATAGAAAACAATATGCCAGCTATTGAAACAGCTGTATATAATATCACTAGAACAGCTGTAGACTTATTCTTAGAATACAAGGGAATGATATTGGATGCAGGTTTACAAGTTGGTGGAGAGTTTATAAAAGGAGTTTGGGAAGGTATATGGAATGCTGGAAGAAACTATAAACCACAAAATGATAACTTCTATCTACCAACAGCAGAGGATGCAAAAACTAAAGGTGCTGAATATGGACAAGCTTGGATAACATCTTCTGGAGAAGTTATAAAAGGTGATATGTCTTTAAAAGATAATATCAAAGCTATATTTAGTGGTGATACATTTACACAAGTTCAAGTAAGTGGAGCTGATAGTGGATATGCATTCGTAAATGGTGTAAAGGTTAAAATATCAGAACAAACACCAGAAGTAAAAAAGGTAATTAATGATTTATTAAAATCAGAAGAAAAAGCTAAAGAAGAAGGTAAAAAGATAGGTAAAGCACAAGCTGATGGAGCTAAAGAAGGAGTTCAACAAGGTAAGGAACAAGTTAAACAAGCTACTAAACAAGTAGCTACAGAAAGTTCAAAAGCTATGTTAGATGAACTTAAGAATTTAACACCAGAAACTTATCAAAAGATGCTGGATGTATCACAGCAGATAAGAAAATCAGCAAGTGATATGTACAATGGTGCAAAATATTCATTCTCACAATTAGGAAAAGCATCAAAAGAAGCAATGACAGATATGTATAAAGGTGTAGGGACTTCTATGTATAAAACATCACAAAAAGTTAGACAGGAAGCCAGCAACTTATATAATGGTGCTAAAACTTCATTTGTTAATCTTGCTAATGTTGGGAAAAATCAATTCTCTAATCTATATAAAAATGCAACAAGCTATACTGATAAAATGAGAAGGGAAGTTATGAGTGATTGGTCAACAATGGCTAGTTATATTTCTAGTAGAAAAATCACAGGTACGGTAACTATTAGAAGAAACACTATTAATAGTACTCAAACAGAAAAAGCTAGAATAGCACCAAATGTAGCTTTAAGTGGTCAATATTATAATGCTAGAACTAGAGATAGCAGAGCTGTAAATAATGTATTAGCTCCAGCTAAGAGAGAAGCATCTAATAACAATACACAAGTTATTAAAGAATTACAAAGTAATAATGCTTTATTAACAAAGATGGTTGAGATATTAATGAGTGAAAGAACTACAATAGTAGAAAATAACATTCAATTAGATGCTAGACAAATAGCAAAAGGTACAGCTAAATTTATAGAACAAGAAATAAATACAACTAAAGCTAGAAGTTCAAGATTAGCTGGGTCATTTAGTTTTTAATATAAAAATAGGATAACTTAATTGTTATCCTATTTTTTTACACTTTAACTCTGGCAGAAGTAAAAGTGTTATGATGTTTGAAATAAACATCAAGTTCAAAAAATCCTAAAAATAACTTTGGAAACCACACTCTTTTACCATATAGAATGTAATCTTTTATAGATTATTATAGCATAATAGAGTAAAAAAACAAGATATAAATAAAGTTTCAATTTGTATATACAGACTGAAATTACTTGGTTTGAGAGGTTTTATATGTTACAATGTGAATTAACAATAAAGCGATAAATTATTACATTTATAGGACAGAATTTATGAACAAATAATGATGAAATACAAAATATATCAGAGCTAGAAGATATAAAATCTAAAAAAGAAAATGAGCTAAATGAGATTATGAAAAAGTCTGTTGAAAAAATATTGTTGCTTTAAAAGAATTAGCAAAAAAATAAAGTTTGAGTATCTACTAATTAGATATTTTTATATTTGGGAGGATTAATATGGAAAACATTACAGAAGAAGTAATCAATACTCAATTAGAGTTAATAACAAAAAAATTTAGAAAGATAAATGAATTATTAAATGGTGGGAAAGTACTATGTAGTGTAGGAAACATTGATAAATTAGTAGATTTGAAAAAAAATCTAGAAGTATTAGAAAAACAATTATTAGATATTTTTAATAATCGAGGTCTGGATGCAAATAAAATTACTAAATTTTCTATGTTAGCATATTATGTAGAAATGAGTATGTATAAATATTTAAATAAAAATATTAACTCTAAGAAAATAGCAGAAAATTATTTTAAGTTAGAGGATAATCATATAAATATGATAAATTCTTATATAAATAATTTATATAAGATTATAGATATAGTACAACCACAAGATTTATAAAGTTAAATAAAATATGTTTTTTATGTACCATTATGGAGCTGTAGGAGCTATTGTAAGAGCTTTCGTAAAGGTTGTTGATAAAATTTATGGTTGTGAGCTTGCCGAACAACCAAGCACAAACCGACAGGTTTGGGCAACTATTAACATCCATTTATTGAACTATATATACAGGGATAGATATGTCAGTAAATGGATGTTAAATTAATAGGTTCACTAAAATTTTGAGTAATTATAATTATTTACTCAATTTATTAGTGAACTTATTTTTTTTTAGAATATATGGAACAGCAGAAGAGCCATTATTTTTAGCAAAAGATGTAGCTGATTGGATAGGATATGATACTTCATCTGTAAATAAGATGATAAATAATGTGGATGAAGATGAAAAAGTCAAACTAAACAATACTTACTTTGAAGGTAGAACAGGTGGAAATGGTACATACTTTTTAACAGAAGATGGATTATATGAAGTATTAATGCAAAGTAGAAAGCCTATTTTTTATTTTATACTATATATTGAAAATTAATATTCAACAAATAGATTTATAGTTTATGTTTATACGTTCCGTTCCGTAACCGTACACCTTCGGCGTACACTTCACTTCACTAGGTTTGTGAGAAGAAAAAATTATGAAAGGAACAATATAAATGAATAAGTTAGAATTTAATTTGTGGCTGTTAGTTTTACACGAAGATAAAGAAATAGAGCTTTTAAATCACAGTTATGAATATGAATACTCTAAAGAAGAGATAACAGAATTACTTTTAAATAAGTATAAATATTATCCCTTAAATTTAGTGATAGATAAAAAATATGAAAAATATTTTAAATTAGTTCATTCAAGTGAAGATTTGAAGAATATAAATTACAAAACAATAGACTGTGGAATTAATTACATTAGATTAAACAATAAAACATTATTTGAAGGAGATATGAAAGATGAAGATAATAAATAGAAAAGAAATAGATGCAAAAATAATACCAAATACATATGCATTAGAATTAGTATTTAGATGTAAGATAGAAAAGATTTATGTTTACAATGTAGAGCTTGTAGATGGAACTATAGGAGCACTAGCAGGTTATTTTAATAGAAGAGATAATATAATATATATAACAATAACTAATAAACTACCTAATGGAGAAATAGTTGATTTAGGAGCTGTTGAAGTTTCAGAAGGACAGTTTGGAATACAAGTAGATACATTACAAGGTGAAGAAAAAGTAATAGATAATTACAGAGCTGTAATAGAAGAGTTATCTTTAGATATTTATAGAAAGGAACATTCAAAGAACTAGTAGCAATGCTAGTTCTTTTTATATGTAATATATGGATTTAGATTTAATTTATGAAATAGAAATGGCACATAGAGATAGAGAAAGAAAAGAAGAAAAATATAATGTTGTAGATTATTATGATACTTATGATAGTAGTGCTGAAATAAGAAATATAAAGAGATTAAATGCAAAGTATTATGATAGATATGAGAGTAAATTTGACTATTAAGGAGATTAAAGAACATGAAGAAAAGAACACTAAAAAAGGTTACACCATATTGTTATAAAAGAGTTTTTGATTTAACTATGTTTCCAGCAGAAGTATTAAAATATTATGGATTAGAACCAGCTAAATATTATTATATAGGTTCTTCTAATGTAGAAGTAAATGAAAGAAATTCAAGATGGAAATCACACGTTAAAGCTGGTTATTCTATAGATAGAAATTTATTAGATTTTATGAGAAAGTATGAAACATTTCTAAAAGAACAAAGTGATATGACTGATAAAGAAATAGATGATTTACTATTTGAAACATTAGAAGTATTTTCTAAACATCAATCTATAGAGAATGCACAAAAACTTGAAAATGATTTAATTGGTCACTATCAAATGCTACAGGCTACTAATGAAACTAGAAGTATAAAAGATAGAGTTTTTATATTAAATTCATATGGTAGTAGTGTGAAAATTAAAGATAATAAAGTTAAATTCAAGAGAAGATTATTCTTAGATTAGTTGTTGATAATCTTGTGGATATGGTGTTGATAAGTGTGTGGATAGAATATATATATATAATTATAATATCGTTTCTGGGACTAGGGTGGTCTATATATAAGACTAGGGTGGTGTCACATATAGACGGAGGTAGTATCACAAATAACATTGGTATTAAATAAATAAATGGCTTGATTTCAATAGTTTGATGTGTAAAATATAGGTTCTATAAAGAACTATATATAAAGAACTATATATAAAGAACTATATATAAATTAAAAAAAAGAAGGTGCTAAACCTTCTATTCAATATTCTTATTATATTTTTCTGCTAATAATTCTAAAGCCATATCATATAACTTGCTTTTTGGGATTTTAGTTTCATTTGCTATTTCTTCAAAAACATCATAAAGTTTTTTATCAACTGATGAACTAATTCTAATTCTATTTTTCAATTCTCTTTGTCTACTATTAGTTTTTTCCATTTATATAATCCTCCAAATAGTGTTAATTACAATATTCCATAATACTATTATATCATAAACTTAATGTAACTTAAATAAAATTAGTAAAAACTGTTGCATTAAGTTTAATTAAGTGATAATATATGGTTATAAACTTAATGCAACTTAATTAAATGAAAGGAGTTTAAGAACTAATGAAACTAACTACTAAATACTTCAAATTATCTAATAACATATTCGAGCTAGGATTAAAACCAAATGAATTTGTGGTTTTAACTTACATAGCAAGATGTTCAAATAATAATTCAAAAGCATTCCCATCTTACAATAAGATAGCTGAAAAATGTAATATAGGCTTATCTACAGCTAAAAGAGTAGTTAGTGATTTAGTTAAAAGTGGACTTCTAATAAAAGAACATAGATTAAAAGATGATAATAAATCAAATAGTACAAATGCCTACAGCTTAACAGAAAAAGTATTAGGCAAAAAAAATATAGTTAAAGAAGAGGCAGAAGAAATTACAGAAAATGAATTAGAAAAAGATGCAGAAGAAACAAAAGATTTAATAAAGAAATTTTATGCAGGTGAAATTAGTATACCAGAGCAAACGGAGCAGGAAGAGTTAGAAGAAAAAATAGAAGTGTTCCAAGCTCATTTAAATAGAGAAGTAAGTTCTAATCTAAGAAATATAATAAAAGGCTTAGAATGGGATGAAATAGTAAAAGCAGATATGCAAATAAATTCAAATAAAAAAGAAGATTATTGCACAGAAAAATACATAATTAATGCAATTTATAATAATAAAAAAAGAACAAAATTAAAATTAGTAAAATAAAAGGAGATTGAAAATTTATGAATAAGAAAATATATGTGGATTTAGGAAATGCAAGATTTAAAGGAATATATAATGATAGAAAGATAGTTAGTTGTTCAAATGTAGAAATTACAGCGAAAGGAACATTTGGAGCTTGGGAAATTAATGGACAATATTATATTATAGGTGAAGGTGCTAAAAGTAAGAAAAGTACAAATAAACTTATAGTTGAAAAATCAGCTTTATTAGCTAGAGAACTATTTACCATAGTAGATACAGATAAAGAAAAAGTTGATGTAGTTTGCTTATTACCATTAAGTCTATATATAAATTTAGACAATAGAAAAGCATATGCTGATTTATTAAAAGGAACTTATAAAGTAACTAATCCAGCAGGTGTACAAAAGCAATTTACAGTTGCTAATGTAGAAGTTTGTGCTGAAACTTATTCAAGTATATTAACTAATAAAGATTTAGTAAGACAAAGTGTATATCTAGTAGATATAGGTGGATGTGACAATTCTGGTGTAAGAGTTAATAATGGTGTTCCAGATACAAACCTAATGTACACTAAAGAACAAGGTATGAATATATTCTATACAGGGCTAGCAAGAGTACTTACATCTAAGTTATTAGATACATATACAGATAAAGATGCAGAACTTTTATATGAAAAATATGATAGTTTACCAGAAGATATAAAAACTACAATAGATGCTTATTCAGAAAATTATATTAAAGCTAATATAATAGAACCACTAAAGGAAATAGGATTTAAAGAACTATTATTTAAAATATGTGTAGTAGGTGGTGGAGCTAAAGCATTAGAAAGATATTTAGTCAAAAATCCAAGTATAATTATATTAGATGAATGTATTTTCTCAAATGTTATGGGAGCTAAAATAATATCAACTAGAAGGAGTAAGTAATAATGTATATTAAGTTAAATTTACAAGGTGAGTTGTTACAGCTATTACAAGACGAAAGCAAAGAAGAATTTAGAAGTCCAACACAGCACGTTATGTTTATTTTAAATAAACACTTTAAGGATAAAATAAGTTCAGTAAAAGAAACTACCAAAGTTCAAAACACACAAGAAGTTTCAACAGAACACACAAAGGAACTTTTAGTAACTAATGGAGTGTATGAGGATAAAATACACTCTATAGAACACCCTGTGGTTGTAGGTAGTACACAAGAAGTTGTTCAAGAGGGACAAGACGATTTAGACTATATTTCAGATGAAATGCTTAATTTTTAAAATTAGTGGCTGGAGCAATCCAGCTACAAATATTTTTTGAAAAGGAGATAATATAAAAAGTTATCTCTTTTTATATATAGAAAATAAAAAATAAAGGTGTAATAAATTATAGAGATAATAAAAGAACGTTATAAATTTAATATTAATAAGTTTATTTGTAAGATAGAAAAAACTTTTCTATCTTTTTTACGTTTAAATATTTTTCCGTATATAATTACTTAAATCAAAAAATGATAATAAAAATTTTAAACACAATGTAGCTA
>PPYF01171985.1_pt1 | contig 20114 bp, 16 predicted proteins | sample 1559871 | NCBI WGS metagenome assembly PPYF01 (sample SAMN08240021, study PRJNA423297) | Human gut metagenome, whole genome shotgun sequencing project. | reverse complement strand
TCCTCACCGATGAACGCACGCGTCGTCAGGTGAACAACCTGCGTCACGCCACCAACAGCGAACTGCTGTGTGAAGCGTTCCTGCATGCTTTTACCGGTCAACCGTTACCTAACGATGAAGACCTGCGGAAAGAGCGCAGCGATGAAATTCCGGAAGCGGCGAAAGAAATTATGCGTGAGCTGGGAATTGACCCGGAGACGTGGGAATATTGATTCGCTGAAGAAGCCGGGAAACGTTAATGTTTCCCGGCTTTTTTATTGTCAGCGAGCGTTACTTCATCTCGTACTCCGGCCATGGTCGCGCGGCAATAAACTGCGCCACCGCATCGCGGTCGGGAATCGCCGAAAGCGCCCCTTTCTGCGTTGTCGCCAGTGCGCCACAGGCGCTGGCTTGCGCCATCGCGCGATGTAACTGCGTGATATCGTCAGGCATCCCTTGCTGTGCAAGGCTGGCGAGCAGGCCCGCCATAAACGCATCGCCCGCCCCCGTCGTATCCACACTCTCAACGACATAACCGCTGAAGTGCACAACGTTTCCCTGGTACAAAACCATCGCCCCCTGCGCGCCGTAAGTCACCACTTTGAGCGTCGCCGGATAGGCCTCCAGCCCAGTAATGGCTTCGGCAAAGCTCTGGGACTGGGTTAACCAGTACCACTCCTCTTCCGACAGCTTCAGGATATCGGCCTGACGGGCAAAGTGGCGCACGGTTTCCAGCATGCTTTCGGGGTCGGGCCACATTTGCTCGCGCAGATTGACATCGAAACTCAGCAGGCCATGCTGCTGTTTAATACCCACAGTCGCCTGCGCCAGCGTATCGCGGCAGGCTGGCGCCACCAGCGCCAGCGAGCAAAAGTGCAGGATATCCGCGCCAAACTCAGGGAGCGCCTGCGCCGACAAGAACTGATCGGCGGAGGGATTCACCAGGAAGGTGAAATCCCGCTCGCCGCCTTTACCGAGCGACACCACCACCGTGCTGGTGCGGTGCTGACCATCCAGCTCCATATGATCGGTATTCACGCCGTGCCCTTGCAGAGTCTGTTGCAGCAGACGGCCAAACGGATCGTTACCAACGCGGCCAATAAAGCCACTGTCGCAGCCTAAGCGCGCCACACCGGCCGCCACATTCACTGGCGCGCCGCCCGGACAAACCTCATAGTGCTTATCAGATAGGGGTAAAAGGTCGGCTACCGCATCGCCTAACGCCCAGATAGTCATGACTACTCCTCGCATTCAATATGCTGATATGGTTATTCATATCAACCACTAACAATTTTGATCAGAAATTATAATCCAGCATTAACTTATATTCTGTCGCAATGCCGTCCCCATTGGTTACCCATGAACCGGTTTGTTCAATATAAGATCCCGTCACTTCTCCGGATACGGTAAAGCGAGAGGTCAACGGATAATTTGCTGATACTTTTATAAAACGATACCGCGTGTTCTGAAATACTTCTGGATCGGCTTCCCGCGCATTATCTTTTTTATAATGCCCATAACCACCACTGAACGTCGTCGATAACCTACCAAAGTTATGCCAAATGCCAGAAGAAACGGTCCAGTCCTTTTCATTAATATCCCCCCATTGCGCTCGGTCAAGAACGCCGGAATAAAATTTATTACGAAACCAAACACCGGAAGTATTATTAATGATGTACTGCACACCAGGTTCAGCCTGGAATGAGCGGATATCGCGATCATTCTGAGAACCACCATTACGACGATGGTCAGCCTGCTGATATATGTAACTAAAGATAGAAAAGCGGTCTGTTGCGCGTAAATCAGCAAATAATTTAGCACGTCCTTGCCAACGATCGTCTAATGATTCACTGCCCCCCATAAGGTCCCAGCCATAGCGCAAGCGTTTATAAAAATATTCATGTCCGACAATCAATTGCGTCCATTGATTTTGGCTAACGTAGGTTTGGCTTTCCCATGGGCCATTATAATTCGTCGTCCGCCCTTCAGAAAATGCCAAATACCAGCCAGGTAGGGAGTCATTGCGCATAACCCCTTGGACAAACGTTAATGAATCATTACCGTTATGAAAACTGCTATTTCGCCAGTTATTGTCTTCAATAGAATATTTCATTTTCAATTGTCCATGAACCTTTCCACCAGCTGGATTCGATGAGCGTGTAGATGTCCACATAACATCTTCATCTAAATATGACCATGGGTCAACGGCGATAATCTTACCGGAAAGATCTTTCATTACACTCATGCTTGCGTTCACAACACCAGGCAGTAACAATGTAATGAAAATAATCAATATACGATATTTTTTCATAGTAATATCTCGTTAAATTATTTCTTTAAATTTTATATCAGCTTTGAAAGCTGGATTTTGTGGTGAACTAATGCTCCATGATTTGCCTGGCATTGCATACATTCGCGTACTGAATGCAATTCTATTATCAATATAAAAAACAGCCATTGAATCTTGAATTAAAATTTTTAAATTCAATTTTTCACCAAGAGGAACATCCACCCATGATTCTGCATTCGCGCTATTGATAGAGAATAGCGGTGAATTAAAGAAATAAACCTTCCCCTTACTTTTATTAAAAACAACATTGAGCGCCGCATCGCTCACCCGATCATGAGATAATCCAAAACTCATCACCATACCTGCAGAAGGGAGTGTGAAGGAGGCACTGAGAATGCCCTGCGCTGGCAATGTAGGATAAATAGTTGAATGCAGCAGGCCGAACTGTGTCGATGTTGTCACCTGCTTAACACTATTTACCGGCAGGCTGCGGCTACCACTATCGTTTATAACTTTTTGAAGTTCCTGAGGAATGACACTATTAAGCTGCCCATCAGGCCGAGCAGTCAGTTCATGTGCAACCAGATTACCCGCCCAATCAATATTGCCCGTATCACTATTACCCGCTTTGGTCGGAATCCAGCCAAAAACAAACAGACGATCGTTCTTCATCACTAGCTTCCCAGCATAAAGACCTGCTCCATCAAAAACGTAGCTATCCAACTTACGCCATGGTCCTTCAGGCTTATCAGCTACACGATATTGCGTTAAGCGTAACGGCCATTGATCGCTAAAACTTAAGTACCAGCGGCCAGAAAAATAAACCAGAGTAGGACACTCCAGATTGGAATTATCAGAAATAGTATCGTTATTAAAGAAAATACCGCGGTCCTGCCATTTTTTTAAATCTTTTGAACTATAACGTGCAATAATTCCATGACCATTGCTACGAGTAGTGACTAGCATCCAGTATTCATTTCTCTCTGGAATCCACACAACCTGAGGATCACGGAAATCATTACCACGATAATTGTCACCGGGTAAAAGAGTATCTTTAGGATGTTTAGTCCAATGAATACGATCTTTACTTGTTGCATGCATGACGGATTCAACCGGAAAGACATTTTCATTGTGCGCAGTATACCAGGCATGCCATGTATCCCCGACCTTAATCACAGACCCTGTTCCTAATAGAAGTTCTGGGCTATCTAAATCATTAACATAGGGTAAAACCTCAGAATGATTTTGATAATTATATAGGTTAACACTAGATAATAGATGAATAGCATGAACACCAAGATCGCTACCACCACGAATATCATTAAGATAAAAAATATTAAATTCATTATTATCATAAGCTGGCATTGGGTCACCAACAAATGAACCATTCACACGAGGGAAGAAATTATTCACGCTCGTAATGCTTTTATTAATAAGCGTTTCCTTGCCCATATTAGAATAAGCAGGAGAAATCCCCATGAACATAATAAATAATGCGAGCAATGCCGCAGAGGTTGTTTTTATCATGACGCACCTTGAATATCAAAAGTTATAAACAACACCGACAACAGTAAACGGGTTCCATGAGTGTCCACCTGGCGTCCACTCACCATTCTCTTTGGTAAAAGTTGCCTTAAATTCGCTATAAAGACGTACCTCGCCAAATACTGGATAGCTAATTGTGCCACCAATAAATTTATAACGCCCATCATAAAACAACTCAGCCGTATTACTGGCATTAGTGGTTTTATCCTGACCAACACCAAAATATAAAGAGGTAAGTAATGGATACCAATTCTTCCAGAAGCCAGCGGTAACCTTCCACTCCCGCTCAATGATGTCACCCCATTGCGCACGCTCTTGCCTGTTGTAGTAATAATAAGGACGCAAATAGATGCCTAAATCAGGATTAACACGATACTGAAGTGATGGTTCCGTCTCAAAAATATATTGTTCTAAATCGCCATTTCCAGGTTGATTCCCCTGTGGTTGATATTCACCATAAACATACCCCGCAACACCCCATTTGTTGGTTAGACGCAAATCCTGCCATAATTTAATGCGACTTTTCCAACGCTTGGTGGACGTTTCCGAACCACCCATAATTTCTGCACCAATATTCCCACGCCAGGTTTCAAAGATATGACCAACAAAAAATTCATTAATCGTATTACTGCCACTATAGTCCTGGTTACTAAATTGACCTTTATAGTCATCTTCTCGCGCATTCCAAAAACCGAAATACCAGTTAGGCAATTCGTCATGACGTAAGAAAGCCTGAATAGTGGCAAGTTTAAATTTACCCCCGTTCTTATTATTGTTGTTCCAGCGGACATCATCAATTTCTATTTGAGAACCTATATTACCATGTAAACCACCAGCATCCATATTTCTACCAATGCTATTCCAGTGCACCGGTGGATCATCTTGTCTTAATCTTAGAACACTAACATCATCAACTTGACCAGATAGCAGCCCTTCATTTTTATCTTTTTTTACTGTCGGTGCTGCTGTTGATGAAACATTGGGGATTTTATTTGCAGGCAATATTGTCACTGGCGGAGAACTAGCAATAACTTTAGCTGCGGTCGATTCACTCTCAGTTTTCAACGGTGATTGTTTCACTGAAGAGACTTCTTCAGTTTCATCATCAAAATAACTTTGATAGTTACCTACATATACACTATCATCTTTTTTAAGATTACTAGCTGATGTCGAAAAACTTAAAAATGAAGAGATAAAAATAAGACCTATTTTTCCAGGTAAAAACATCCCCGGCCTCGCCGTCATATTGCGAAGGCAAGGAGATATCATACGATTCATTTTATTATCCTCGTTATAAATTATATATCCATCAAGAGGTGTATTGGGTTTTTCAAGAAAAACCGCAATGCGTCAACATTGCGGCTGTATACGCATTATTTATCCAGGGGCCAATATCCTCCTTCAGTTAAAAATGCATTGCCATTGTAGGAAAATAAACATAATTCATGCTGTGCTTCCAGCGGATAAATACGGCTACTCAGGCACGCCTCGCCGTCATTAACAAACACTTCAACGGAGGAGCGATCGATAAAAATACGCAACGAGAGGCTATTCCCCGCCGGCAACGCCACGCTGCGGGTTCCCTCCAGTGCGAACTGCGGATAGCGGCGCTCCAGAACCAGCCTCTGCGCCTGCATATCAACGTATACCCGTAGACCATTGCCTAACGCGATACCATACTGTTCCGCCGTTGCATTGTGCAGATTCCACGTTAATTCCAGCTCGATAGTCTCTGCATCGGCGACTATCGGCGACGTCTTATTCTTTAGCTGTTGCGCCAGCAGTGGATAATAGCTGCCGCGCAACGTCGCGACCTCTTCGGCGGGAACCATCTGCAGGCGGTTATCCGCGCTGAGACGAACTTCGCGCGGCAGGGAGAGCATCCCCGCCCAGCCATCCCGCTGCTCCGGCATCGGCGACTCCCACATATCCAGCCAGCCGATCACGATGCGGCGGCCATCCGGCGTCAGGAAACTCTGCGGCGCATAAAAATCGTGGCCATGATCCAGCTCGATGAACTCGCTTTGGGCGACAAACTGCTGCCCCGGCAGCCAGTCGCCAATCATGTAGCCGCTCTGGAACAAATTGCGGTGACGATAACCTTCCGCCGCCAGCCCCTGCGGTGAAAACATCAGTATCCGCTTCCCGTTGAGCGTGAAGAAGTCCGGGCACTCCCACATATAGCCCATGCCTTCCTGTGCTTCAGCCAATACGCCCTCTTCTTGCCACTGACGAAGATCGGCGGAGCTGTACAGGCGCACCTGCCCGGTATCGCCAACGCGCGAACCGACAATCAGGTACCAGGTATCGCCTTCACGCCAGACTTTCGGATCGCGGAAGTGATGCAACCCGGCGGGAGTATCAATAATCTGCCCCTGACGTTCAAAATGAATCCCGTCGCGGCTGGTCGCCAGGCACTGCACCTGGTAGAGATTATCGTCACTGCCCGGATCGCCATGAAACTTATGCCCGGTGTAGATCAGCGCCAGCGTGTCGCCGTCGACCACCGCCGAGCCGGAGAAACAGCCGTCTTTATCCTCAGGGCCTTCCGGCGCCAGCGCCACCGGCAGATGCTCCCAGTGCACCAGGTCTTTACTCCGCGCATGCCCCCAGTGCATTGGCCCCCACTGGGTTGAGTAGGGATGATGCTGATAAAACGCGTGGTACCAGCCGTCGAACCACACCAGTCCGTTAGGGTCATTCATCCACCCGGCGCGCGCGGCAAGGTGATAGCGCGGATACCAGCGCGGATTCAGCGTGGCGCTGCGTTTCTCGAGTTCCTGTTCAGCATGGGCAATTGAAAATGTCATATTCTTCACTCTTGTTCAGACAGCAGAAGATTGTGTCAGCAGCGGATCGGAAGCCGGCTTGCTGGCGCGTAATAGGAAGATGGAAATAAAGGTGGTGCAGAACACCAGCGCTCCCATAAACAGGTAGGATTCGGCAAAGCCATATTTTTCATAGCTGTAACCCGCAAGTGGCGACAGCACGCTGCCGATAATCGAGCTGGTGCAAGCAAACCCTACCAGGTACAGCGTTGAAGAAAGGCGTTTGTCAAAGAGAGCGCTGTTGTATTTAAAGATGGAAATCAACAACACAGGCAGCTCAGCCGCATGGAGCAATTTGGTAATAGAAATCAGCACGGGTCCTTCTACTACACCAGAAGCGACCATCCGTAGCGCCATCACCATGCCAGCGAAGATCAGGCCATTTTTAGCGCCAATACGATTGACCAGCCACGGGGCACAAAACATACCAGCAGCTTCGAGGAATACCTGGAATGAGTTCAGGTAACCGAACATTTCATTCCCTTCCTGTAGCGTCGGGAACTGAGATGAGAAGTACACAGGGAACTGCTGGTCGTAAACACCGTAAATACAGGTGCCGACAACGAAAAAGACTAAGGCCCAGAAACGAGGCAATATCAGCAGACGCAGCGCATCCTCCAGCTTAATGGTACTCCCCTCTTCTTGCGGTTCTTGCGCAGCAGTCGAAGACACTCGTAGTTGAGCAAGGAACACAAGAAAAACCAATCCAGAACAGCTGGATACGACAAAATTCAGCTTGGGGTTGATGTTAAACAGCAAACCAGCAAAGAACGTTGCTGCCGCCCACCCCAATGACCCCCACATACGTGCTTTGCCGAACTCAAAATTGGTCTGTCGCGCAACACGATCGGTATAAGATTCCAGCACGCCAATCCCGCCATTAAAGGTCAGACCGATATAAATACCGCCAAAAATGCTGCCGAGAAAAACATTTATTTTCAGCAGGTAACCAAAGATCAGAAAAGCCGGCCCGGAGAGAATTAACAGAACCGTGATATACCAGAGTAGATTTTTACGCAGACCCAGTTTGTCCTGAATAAAACCGTAACATACCTGCGCAAACAGAGCGGTAATTGATAGCACCGAGAAGATGATACCGGTATCACCAGCGCTCAGGCCCACCTCCTGATGCAGCCAAATCGAGAGCAGAGAGCTGGAAGAGGACCAGGTAACAAAGAAGAAAAACAATAAGGCACTTAATATTAAATAGCTGTGAGGGTGATTTTTTTTCATCATGGCAATCTCATGTGGATTAACACCACAATGGTAACGTTAACAAAAAGCGATTCTCATGTCATTTTGCTGCGATATCCGATGTTAATCACAAAAGTTAACGTTAACATTATAAAAATAAGATCATGATCAACTATTTCCTGCCATAACGGGGAAGTAGAGTACGCTAGAATAACGCGCTATCCTTTTACATCAGTAAGTTAGTGGTTCTGTTGCAATCGTGGAGTCTGAAATATGGCATCTTTAAAAGATGTAGCGAAGCTGGCGAACGTCTCCCTGATGACGGTTTCCCGCGCCCTGAACAGCCCGGAGCGGCTCAAGCCGGAAACGCTGGCTCGCGTACAATCCGCTATTGCCCAAACGAACTATGTCCCCGATCTCTCCGCTAAACGTATTCGTGGCGCGCACGATACGCCGAAAACCATCGGCGTACTGGCATTGGATACGGTCACCACGCCCTTCTCGGTCGAGATCACGCTGTCGATTGAAGAGACTGCGCGCGCACACGGCTGGAACAGTTTCGTGGTGAATATGTTTTCTGACGATAGCCCGGAGGCGATTGTCGACCTGTTACTCTCACACCGTCCCGGCGGCATTATTTACACCACCATGGGCCTGCGTCAGGTGCCCGTTCCCGCCAAGCTGCTCACTCTGCCGTGCGTGCTGGCAAACTGTGAAAGCCTGAACGATCCGGTCGCCAGCTTTATTCCGGACGATGAACAAGGGCAATATGAAGCGGTGAAGGGGCTGCTGGCGGCAGGGTATACCCGCCCGCTGTGCCTGCATCTGCCGGAAAATCATCTGGCTACCGTACGCCGCCGACAGGGGCTGGAGCGCGCCTGCCACGAAGCGGGTATTAACCCTGATACGCTGACGCATTACTACATGGAGTACGGCGATGCGCACTACCGCGATATGCCAGCCAGAGTACTGGCGCACATCAAGCAAGGTAGACCTCAGTTTGATTCGGTGATTTGCGGTAACGATCGCATCGCGTTTATGGTTTACCAGACGCTGCTGGCACAAGGGCTGAAGATCCCGCAGGACGTCGCGGTATTGGGTTATGACAATATGGTAGGCATTGGCGATCTGTTCCTGCCGTCGCTGTCGACGGTGCAGTTACCGCACTACGAGATTGGCCGACTCAGCGCGCTGCATATCATCAATGGCGACAAACATCGCGAGACGGTCCGCGTCGCCAGCCCGTGGTTACCCGGAGAATCGATATAAAAAAACCGCCTGACGGCGGTTTTTTTGGAATTTTTTCAGCGAATTAGAAGCGAGTCACTTCAGGATGCAGCTCAGACATTGAGATCAGGTAGGAAACAAAAACGTTTTTGATTGCAGTCAGCATAGTCACACCTTTACCCATAGTTATTTTGTGGTCGTTTGATGGGCAAATAATAAGCTTATCCGCGGTGCGGTGCAATATTTTTGTGACGAACATCACAAAAATATTTGCAGCTGACGAAATTCAGAGACAAAAAAAGCGCCCTGAGGCGCTTTTTTCTGCCTGGCAACTTACTTGCTGCCTGGGATGCTGAAACGCTTGTTGAAGCGGTCAACACGGCCACCGGTAGCAACATCACGCTGCTTGCCAGTATAGAACGGGTGGCATTTACCGCACACGTCCAGGTTCAGGTCGTGACCGACGGTAGAGCGGATCTGCATGACGTTACCGCAAGAACAGGTTGCAGTAATTTCTTCGTATTTCGGGTGAATATCTTTTTTCATGGGAAAACCTCGGTTAAGGCCGCGTCGCTCTTCCAGCCCTAACGCCAGACACCACGCGATGTTGATAGTATATATACTGCATCATTCAAGCCGCCTCGGCGTTGGCTGCGTTCGTTCACCCCAGTCACTTACTGATGTAAGCTCCTGAGGATTCACTCTCTTGCCGCCTTGATGCAGCTCGAATGATTTGTCTATATGTTCCTGATGCCAAAATGCACCAAAGGCGGCGAATCATACAGAATTTGACCAGCAGATGCAAACTGATCCGCACCCCTACAATGTGTATACTGTCTCGCCAGATTTCAAGTCAGGAAGAAAACATGCCCGTTGCTCACGTTGCCCTGCCTGTTCCACTGCCCCGCACGTTCGACTACCTGCTGCCTGACAACCTCAGCGCCAAAGCGGGCTGCCGCGTGCGCGTGCCGTTTGGTAAACAAGAGCGCGTGGGGATTGTGGTGTCGGTCAACGAAAGCAGCGAACTGCCGCGCGATGAGCTCAAAGCGGTGATCGACGTGCTGGACGGCGAAGCGGTTTTCTCAACCTCGGTGTGGCGTCTGCTGCTGTGGGCCGCGGAGTACTATCATCATCCGATTGGCGACGTTCTATTCCACGCCCTGCCCATTATGTTACGCCAGGGAAAACCGGCCAGCGCCGCACCACAGTGGTTCTGGTTTGCCACCGAGCAGGGGCAGGCGGTGGATATTAATAGCCTGAAGCGCTCACCAAAGCAGCAACAGGCGCTGGCGGCCCTGCGTCAGGGAAAAATCTGGCGTCACCAGGTGGCAGAGCTGGAATTTAATGAAAGCGCGATGCAGGCGCTGCGTACCAAAGGGCTGTGCGAGCTGGGTAGCCTGGCACCGGAAATTATCGACTGGCGCTCCGCTTATTCCGTTCCCGGCGAACGCCTACGCTTGAATACCGAGCAGGCCACCGCGGTTGGCGCGATTCACAGCGCCTCCGACGAATTTTCCGCGTGGCTGCTGGAAGGCGTCACCGGCTCGGGGAAAACCGAGGTCTACCTTAGCGTGCTGGAAAACGTGTTGGCCAAAGGCAAGCAGGCGCTGGTCATGGTGCCGGAAATCGGCCTGACGCCGCAGACCATCGCCCGCTTTCGCGAGCGTTTTAACGCGCCGGTAGAAGTCCTGCACTCGGCGCTCAACGACAGCGAGCGGCTGGCCGCCTGGCTGAAGGCGAAAAGCGGCGAGGCGGCGATCGTCATCGGCACCCGTTCCTCTCTCTTTACGCCATTCAAAAATCTCGGCGTGATCGTCATTGATGAGGAGCACGATAGCTCATACAAGCAGCAGGAAGGCTGGCGTTATCATGCCCGTGACCTCGCCGTATGGCGCGCCCACAGCGAGCAAATCCCCATTATCCTCGGCTCGGCAACGCCGGCGCTGGAGACCTTGCTCAACGTTCGCCAGCATAAATACCGTCTACTGCGCTTAACGCGCCGCGCGGGCAACGCGCGCCCAGCGACTCAGCACGTTCTCGACCTTAAAGGCCAGCAGTTGCAGGCCGGACTCTCTCCCGCCCTGATCAACCGCATGCGCCAACATTTGCAGGCTGATAATCAGGTGATTTTGTTCCTCAACCGCCGTGGTTTTGCGCCAACGTTACTGTGCCATGACTGCGGCTGGATTGCCGAATGCCCGCGCTGCGACAGCTACTACACGCTGCACCAGTCGCAGCACCATCTGCGTTGTCACCACTGCGACAGCCAGCGGCCTATTCCGCGCCAGTGCCCCTCCTGCGGCTCAACGCACCTGGTACCGGTCGGGCTGGGAACGGAACAACTGGAACAGGTACTGGCGCCAATGTTCCCCGGCGTTCCGTTGTCGCGTATCGACCGCGACACCACCAGCCGTAAAGGGGCGCTTGAGCAACACCTTGCTGAAGTGCACCGCGGCGGCGCACGTATTTTGATCGGCACCCAGATGCTGGCGAAAGGGCACCATTTCCCTGACGTCACGCTGGTCGCACTGCTGGACGTCGACGGCGCGCTCTTCTCCGCCGATTTCCGCTCGGCGGAACGCTTTGCCCAGCTGTATACCCAGGTTTCTGGCCGCGCCGGGCGCGCGGGTAAGCAGGGCGAAGTGGTGCTGCAAACTCACCATCCTGACCACCCGCTGCTGCAAACGCTGCTCTATAAAGGCTACAACGCCTTCGCCGAACAGGCGCTGGCCGAACGCCAGACGATGCAGCTGCCGCCATACACCAGCCACGTCCTGATTCGCGCGGAAGATCATAACAATCAGCAGGCGCCGGTGTTCCTGCAGCAGCTGCGTAACCTGATACAGGCCAGCCCGCTGGCGGACGATAAGCTGTGGGTGCTCGGCCCGGTTCCTGCGCTGGCGCCCAAACGTGGCGGCCGCTATCGCTGGCAGATTCTTCTGCAACACCCCTCTCGCGTGCGTCTGCAACATATCGTTACCGGCACGCTGGCGCTCATCAACACGCTCCCGGAATCCCGCAAAGTGAAGTGGGTTCTCGACGTTGACCCGATAGAAGGTTAATTCAGAGTTGCGAGCGGGATCGTGAAATCAAACAATCATCACACTTTTGATGAAAATTCTGTAACAGATCCCCCTAACTATCTGATAAAAGTGTGTCAGATGTCAGGCCACAAAGGACGTGCCTGCGCCAGTCAGTGAGGAGAGAATCAGGTGAAGGCTAAAAAACCGGTTGTTGCCGCAACCATGAAAGATGTCGCCCTACAGGCTAATGTCTCTACGGCAACCGTATCCCGTGCATTGATGAACCCTGAGAAGGTTTCGCAGGCTACCCGTAATCGCGTGGAGCAGGCGGCGCTGGAGGTCGGGTATCTTCCGCAAATGCAGGGCCGCAACATGAAGCGTAACGAGTCGCGCACCATCCTGGTGATTGTTCCGGATATCTGCGATCCCTTCTTTAGCGAAGTGATCCGCGGGATCGAGGTGACAGCGGCGGCGCAAGGCTATCTGGTGCTGATTGGCGACTGTGCGCATCAGAATCAGCAGGAAAAAACCTTCATCGATTTAATCATCACCAAACAAATTGACGGCATGCTGCTGCTCGGCTCCCGTTTGCCGTTCGACGCCAGCATTGAAGAGCAGCGCAACCTGCCGCCAATGGTGATGGCCAACGAATTCGCGCCGGAGCTGGGCCTGCCGACGGTCCACATCGACAACCTCACTGCCGCCTTCGACGCCGTTAACTATCTTCACGAGCTGGGCCATCAGCGCATCGGCTGTATCGCCGGGCCGGAAGAGATGCCGCTATGCCACTACCGCCTGCAGGGATACGTTCAGGCGCTGCGCCGCAGCGGGATTACCGTTGACCCTCACTACATTGCCCGCGGCAACTTCACCTACGAAGCGGGCGCCAGCGCGTTGGAACAGCTGCTGGCGCTGCCCAAGCCGCCGACCGCCGTATTCTGTCACAGCGATATTATGGCGCTGGGTGCGCTCTCCTGGGCCAAACGCCAGGGTCTGAAAGTGCCGGACGATCTGTCCATTATCGGCTTCGATAACATTTCGCTGGCCGAATTCTGCGACCCACCGTTAACCACCGTCTCTCAACCGCGTTTTGATATTGGCCGTGAAGCCATGCTGCTACTGCTAAACCAGCTCAGCGGGCAGTTTGTTGATAGTGGTTCCCGTCTACTCGACTGCGAACTGATCGTTCGCGGCAGTACAAGCAAAATTTGAGGTAAAGCCGGGCGCTTTAGGACTTGCTTGTCTGGTCAAAGCCCCGTCGCTTAAGTAACATGTCGGGCTAACTAACGGAAAAAGACAGCGAAACGATAGTGGCACAACGAGACTATGTACGCCGCGGCCAGCAGGCACCTTCGCGGCGCAAGAACAGCGCTTCACGGAATACACGGAAAAAGCAGAGTAACTTTCCGGCAGTCTCTCCTGCCATGGTGGCAATTGCTGCTGCGGTAGTGGTCGCTTTTATCGGCGGTTTGTACTTCATCACGCATCATAAAAAAGAAGACGCCGAATCCCTGCAAAGCCGCCAGATGACCGGTAACGGCCTGCCGCCGAAGCCGGAAGAACGCTGGCGCTATATTAAAGAGCTGGAAAGCCGCCAGCCGGGCGTACGTGCGCCAACGGAACCGTCCGCGGGCGGGGAAGTCATCAACCCGAATCAGCTTACCGACGAACAGCGCCAGCTGCTGGCACAAATGCAGGCGGATATGCGTCAGCAGCCCACGCAGTTAACCGAAGTGCCCTGGAACGAGCAGACGCCAGCACAACGCCAGCAAACGCTGCAACGCCAGCGTCTTGCCCAGCAAGCGCAGCAGCAGTCACAACAGCAGCAGTGGACGCAAACGCAGCCGGTACAGGCACCGCAAACCCGCACCACGCAGCCGGCGCAGCAGCCACGTCAAACGCAGACTCAGCAGCAGCCGAAAGCCGTTGCGTCGAACTCGCCGTACCAGGATCTGCTGCAAACACCGGCCCACACGGCTTCACAGCCTAAAACCCAGGCCGCTGCACCGGTAACGCATGAAACGACGCCGCCGAAGGCGACCGAGAAAAAAGATGAACGCCGCTGGATGGTCCAGTGTGGTTCCTTCAAAGGTGCCGAACAGGCGGAAACCGTCCGCGCTCAGCTGGCGTTTGAAGGCTTCGACTCGAAGATCACCACCAACAACGGCTGGAACCGCGTGGTCATCGGCCCGGTGAAAGGTAAGGATAACGCCGACAGCACCATCGCCCGTTTGAAGATGGCGGGTCACGGAAACTGCATCAGGCTCGCTTCAGGGGGTTGAAACCCCCAAAAACCCCCCCATCTATACTTACATTCTGCCCCGTACGCGGTACGGGGCCACTCTATCCGTATTGGTAAAGGGGTCTGCTCGTGACAACAATAGTAAGTGTTCGCCGTAACGGCAACGTCGTCATTGCCGGGGATGGTCAGGCCACGCTGGGCAATACCGTCATGAAAGGCAACGTGAAAAAAGTTCGCCGTCTGTACAACGACAAAGTGATCGCCGGTTTTGCGGGCGGTACTGCGGACGCCTTCACGCTGTTCGAACTGTTTGAACGTAAACTGGAAATGCACCAGGGCCACCTGGTTAAAGCCGCCGTGGAGCTGGCGAAAGACTGGCGTACCGACCGCATGCTGCGCAAACTCGAAGCGCTGCTGGCCGTGGCCGATGAAACCGCTTCGCTGATCATCACCGGTAACGGTGACGTTATTCAGCCGGAAAACGACCTGATTGCCATTGGCTCTGGCGGCCCCTATGCCCAGGCCGCGGCCCGTGCGCTGTTGGAAAATACCGATATGAACGCGCGTGATATCGCGGTGAAAGCGTTGGATATTGCAGGTGATATCTGCATTTATACCAACCACAACCACACCATTGAAGAATTACCGTCTAAGGCGTAAGGATCTCCCATGTCTGAAATGACCCCACGCGAAATTGTCAGCGAACTGGACAAACACATCATCGGCCAGGACGCCGCGAAGCGCTCCGTCGCGATTGCCTTACGTAACCGCTGGCGTCGTATGCAACTGGATGAAGAGCTGCGCCACGAAGTCACGCCGAAAAACATTCTGATGATCGGCCCAACCGGCGTCGGTAAAACCGAAATCGCCCGTCGTCTGGCCAAGCTCGCCAACGCGCCGTTCATCAAAGTTGAAGCCACCAAGTTCACCGAAGTGGGCTATGTGGGTAAAGAAGTTGACTCCATCATCCGCGATCTGACCGATTCGGCGATCAAGATGGTGCGCGTACAGTCGATCGAAAAAAACCGCTACCGTGCGGAAGAGATGGCGGAAGAGCGAATTCTCGACGTGCTGATCCCGCCGGCCAAAAACAACTGGGGCCAGGCTGAACAGCAGTCTGAACCGTCGGCAGCGCGCCAGGCATTCCGCAAGAAGCTGCGTGAAGGCCAACTTGACGACAAAGAGATTGAAATCGATCTCGCCGCTGCGCCGATGGGCGTAGAAATCATGGCGCCTCCGGGTATGGAAGAGATGACCAGCCAGCTGCAGTCCATGTTCCAGAACCTGGGCGGCCAGAAGCAGAAACCGCGTAAGCTGAAAATCAAAGATGCGATGAAGCTGTTGATTGAAGAAGAAGCGGCGAAGCTGGTCAACCCGGAAGAGCTGAAACAGGACGCCATTGACGCGGTTGAGCAGCACGGCATCGTGTTCATCGACGAAATCGACAAAATCTGTAAGCGCGGCGGTAACTCCTCCGGCCCGGACGTTTCTCGTGAAGGCGTTCAGCGCGATCTGCTGCCGCTGGTTGAAGGCTGCACCGTCTCCACCAAACACGGCATGGTCAAAACTGACCATATCCTGTTTATCGCTTCCGGTGCGTTCCAGGTGGCAAGCCCGTCAGATCTGATCCCTGAACTGCAGGGCCGTCTGCCGATTCGCGTTGAGCTGAAAGCGCTGACCACCCAGGACTTCGAGCGTATTCTGACCGAACCAAACGCCTCCGTGACCGTGCAGTACAAAGCGCTGATGGCCACCGAAGGGGTGAACATTGAGTTCACCGAGTCCGGCATCAAGCGCATTGCCGAGGCGGCATGGCAGGTCAACGAAACCACCGAAAACATTGGTGCGCGTCGTCTGCATACCGTTCTCGAGCGCCTGATGGAAGATATCTCCTACGACGCCAGCGATCTCAATGGCCAGAGCATCACAATTGATGCGGAATACGTGAGTAAACATCTGGATGCATTGGTCGCAGATGAAGATCTGAGCCGTTTTATCCTATAATCGCGGTCACTGCATTTTCATCTTTAATTGATGGGGCTGAAAAGCCCCATTTTTATTGGCTGATTACTATGACAAATACACCTGTAAGCCGCACTCAGGCCTGGCTGGAAAGCCTGCGTCCCAAAACATTGCCTCTGGCCTGCGCGGCGATTATCGTCGGCACCACCCTCGCCTGGTGGCAGGGCCACTTTGACGCGGGCGTCGCCGTGCTGTCGCTGATCACCGCCAGCCTGCTGCAAATTCTCTCTAACCTCGCCAACGACTACGGCGATGCGGTTAAAGGCAGCGACAAGCCGGACCGCATCGGCCCGCTGCGCGGGATGCAAAAAGGAGTGATTACCCAGCAGCAGATGAAGCGCGCGCTGATTATCACCGTCGGCTTGATTTGCGTCTCCGGCCTGGCTCTGCTGTTCACCGCGTCCCAGACGACCGGCGACTTTATCGGTTTCCTGGTGCTGGGGCTGCTGGCGATTATCGCCGCCATCACCTATACCGTCGGCACGCGCCCGTATGGCTATATTGGCCTCGGCGATATTTCCGTGCTCATCTTCTTCGGCTGGTTGAGCGTTATCGGTAGCTGGTACTTACAGACGCACAGCCTGAGCAGCGCGATTATTCTGCCAGCCACCGCCTGCGGTCTGCTGGCCACCGCGGTGCTAAATATCAACAACCTGCGCGATATCGACAGCGACCGCGACAACGGTAAAAACACGCTGGCAGTGCGTTTGGGGCCCGTCAACGCCCGTCGCTATCACGTTTGCCTGCTGATGGGCACATTGGTGTGCCTGGCGCTGTTCAACCTGATTTCCCTGCATAGCCCGTGGGGCTGGCTGTTTATCCTCAGCGCTCCGCTGCTGGTGAAACAGGCTCGCTACGTGATGCGTGAACGCTCGCCGCAGGCAATGCCGCCCATGCTGGAACGGACGGTCAAAGGGGCGCTGTTGACTAACCTACTGTTCGTCATTGGAATTGTGCTCAGCAAGACGTTCGCTTAACTGACAAATATCAATTAACAATTGATGATTTTGCCAACAATGCGTAGAGCGCGATATACTAAAATCACTCGCAGCAACTGAGCGTTAATCCTATGAAATACGATACTTCCGAGCTTTGCGACATCTACCAGGAAGATGTCAACGTAGTAGAACCCCTGTTCTCTAACTTTGGCGGACGGCTGTCGTTCGGTGGGCAAATCATCACCGTGAAATGTTTCGAGGATAACGGGTTGCTGTACGATCTGCTCGAACAGAACGGCCGTGGCCGCATTCTGCTGGTCGACGGCGGCGGTTCTGTCCGCCGCGCGCTGATCGACGCCGACCTCGCCCGTCTGGCCACTCAGAACGAGTGGGAAGGCATCGTGGTGTACGGCGCGGTGCGTCAGGTTGATGATTTAGAAGAGCTGGATATCGGCATCCAGGCTATTGCCGCCATTCCGGTCGGCGCAGCAGGTGAAGGCATCGGCGAAAGCGACGTGCGCGTCAACTTCGGCGGCGTGACCTTCTTCTCCGGCGATCATCTCTATGCCGATAACACCGGCATTATTCTGTCGGAAGATGCGCTGGATATTGAATAAGTTCGATAGCATCGGGGAAGCGTACGCTTCCCCGATTTTTTAGCCTTAGCGCTGCACCCACGGTTCACCGCGAATAAAGGCCACCGTATCCCTCAGCAGCGCCTCCGCCTGCACCAGTACTCCCACTTTATCCATAAACGCATGAACCATTCCGCAGTAGCATACGGATGTCACATCGACGCCCGCACGGCGAGCCTGGTTTGCAAAAGCATCAACCTGTAGCCGCAGCGGGTCAAATTCACCGCAGCAGAGCAACACTGGAGGCAGCGCCGCCAATAGCGCCGGATCGGCATACAGCGGAGAGATGAAAGGATGACGGCAATCTGTTTTGCCCGCATACCACTGCGCCACCTGCCCCATCGAAGCGTAAAACCCGTTGAGATAGCCATCGATCAGCGTTTTATCCTCCGTCGCCGGGTAGCGGGCGGTGTCGATGAGCTCAGCGTCGGGGACAAGCGTCGTCGCGGGATAGTAGCCCACCACCCGGGAGAGGTAATACGTGCCTAACGTGACGTCCAGCAGCGCGGTGACCAGGCTAAGATTGCCGCCGGCGGAATCCCCGGCAACCACAATACGCTGCGGGTCCACGCCGCACTCGTCAGCATGCAGATGAAGCCAACGTAGCGCGGCGTAACAATCCAGCAGCGCCGCAGGATAAGGCCGCTCCGGGGCCAGCGCGTAATCGACGGAAACCACCGTCAGCGCGCCGAGATCGGCCAATGCCCGGCAAGGGTACTCGACGTTGTCCAGCGAGCCGCCGAAGAAACCGCCGCCGTGCAGGAACAGAATGGCGGGCGTAGGTGACTTATCTTCATCACAACGGTAGATACGTACGTTAACGTGACCATCAATAATCTGGTTGCGGATGGTCATCCTGCGGGTATGGATGTCCCGCGCGGGCCAGCCCATGCCATCCCGCAGCGCCAGCAGGTCCGGTACTTCGTGGCCGGCCCCCTGTGCCATGGCCTGTAATTCGTCCACCGCCTGTGGATCAAGCGCACCGGCCTGTGCCGTATACTGCACATAATCATTCATGGTTAGTTGCTCCTTTCATCATTCGCTGCCCCAGCAGATAGCCGCTGTGTGCCACGGCGGTCGCGATAAACAGCACGCCGTAAGCCGTTATTGGGAAAAAGATATCGCTGCGCCCGCCCACCATCTGAATCATGCGGATGACCCACGGATGCAGGAAGACGCCGAAGTTAATGCCAATCAGCAAAATCGACGAGGTCACGGTCTGCCTATCTGGTGCGCTGACCGCCGCCGCGCAGCTGAAGAAGTAGGGGATCACAAAGGCGAAGACAAAGCCCGCCGCCAGCACGCTAATGGCGGTTGCCGCCAGGCTGGTTGAATACGCCAGCAGCACCAGCGCAGCGCCGATAATCAGCAGCGACAGCGGCAGAATCGCGTGGCCCAGCTTTTTGCTCACCTGGCCAAACAGAATGCCGCCGGGGAAAGAGATCACCGTCGATAGCGTCAGCAGCAGGCTTGCTCCGGCGGCATCGCTATAGCCCACGGTGGTCACGACCGTCGCCAGCTTAAAAATCAGAATCATATAGCCCGCGAAAATGTAGAACAGGTACAGCGCGTAGCCCGGCACGCGCCAGTCTATTCGCCCGCTTCGGGTCTCCGCCGCTGCGCGCGAAACGGTGCGGGTGGCCGGAATGTTGAGGCCAAACAGGACGATGGGGATCAGCGTCAGGAAGTAGATCAGAAATACGCTGTGCCAGCCGTGCGCAATCAGCTGGCTTATCAGCAACGTCATCAACGCGCTGCCGATGGCAGAAACCGCGTTCTGGTAGCCCAGCAAAGTGGCGCGTTCATCACCGTCAAAATACTGGCAAATCAGGCTATATGAGAGGGAGTTAAACAGCCCGATACCGCAGCCGAGCATAAACCGCGAGAACAGAATGACGTCATAGCTCTCACTAAATACCGGCACGCAGCCAGCCACCAGCGCCAGCACCAGCCCCGCCATCACCGTTTTCTTGTCGCCGAGCAGACGAACAAAAAAAGGCGCGAGAACCACCAGCAGCAAAATACCAAAGTTTGTGACCGATACCGTCAGCTCGATATCCGCCAGCGCGCGCTGCGGAAAAGCGCCGAGCATCAGCGGGATGGCCGCCGCGACCGCCGGGCCCGACATGTTGATGAGCGAAATTGACAAGAGCGATGTTTTAAACAGCACGCGTTTTTGTTGTCCCATAAG
>PPYF01027646.1_pt1 | contig 20120 bp, 17 predicted proteins | sample 1559871 | NCBI WGS metagenome assembly PPYF01 (sample SAMN08240021, study PRJNA423297) | Human gut metagenome, whole genome shotgun sequencing project. | reverse complement strand
TGACTGACCGTCTGACTTGCCATCTGAATGATTGTCCATATCTTCCAATTCTTACACTCAAAAACGGTCGGATTACGGCAAATCAACACGCATCCGACCGAAATTCCGGTCGGATGCGATAAAAACGGTCGGATAGCACTGGTTTGATGAAACAGTTTGAGGGTATAGCGAACCTGAAAAGCGAAAGCTCATGCCGTCAGGCAATCGGCAACCTCCGCAAACCACAGTATGTTACCGTCAACGGCAAGACAGTTCAGGGTACACTTCTGGAAAGCGATGAATATGCCTTGAAGTTGGAAGATTTGAAAACCAAAATATCGGCTGTTGCAAAGCCCGCATAGGAAGTTCTGTCACTTTATATACGAGAATCATCAAGAAAAAGTGAAGAAACTCACTGAAATCGCATGCCGATAAATTGATAACAGTCCGCTAAAAAATCACACGAAAAATAACCTTCACGAACAAGAATTATCCTGTCAGGGTTATTTTTCGTGCAATAAATTTTAGCATCTCCCAATAAACAGCTACCTTTGCAAAAAAAGACAAAGACATGGAGAACAAATTAATAGCCAAGCAACAGGAGTGTGACATACTCAACCAGTGTATGCAATCCAATGAATCGGAATTTGTCATAGTATGCGGACGTCGCAGAATCGGTAAAACATTCCTCGTTGAACAATATTTTAAAGGGAGGTATGATTTCAAATTTGTCGGAGGACATAATCTGAGAACACGCGACCAACTCAATAATTTTGCAAGGGCGTTGAGAGCCTATTCCAAACAAAAACATGAACCTTTCAAAAACTGGATTGAAGCTTTTGACGCATTGGAGGACTACCTCTCGGCATTGCCGAACAATCGCAGAAAAGTTGTGTTCATTGACGAAATGCCATGGATAGATTCACGTCGTTCCGATTTTGTGAGCGCATTGGAAAATTTCTGGAATGGTTGGGCGAGCGGTCAATATAATATTGTATTGGTGGCTACCGGCTCCGCGACTTCCTGGATGACCGACAAATTGCTGAAGAACCGAGGAGGATTGCACAACCGTATCCGGCATAGAATCTATCTCAAACCGTTCACACTTAAAGAAACGGAAGAGTTTTTACGAAGTCAGGATGCCTGCTGGGACAGATACCAAATTCTACAGGCATACATGTTTACCGGTGGAGTGCCGCTGTATCTCAAATTGTTGTCGCCAAGGTTGAGCGTCTCCCAAAATATAGACGCACTTTGCTTCTCGGAAACAGGTGCATTGAGAATGGAATTCGATGAGTTATATGGTGCTATTTTCCCCGGTGCCGAATCCTACATTGAGATAGTAAGAGCCCTGGCCGCAAATCGTACCGGTCTCTCGAGAAAAGAAATTCTTGCAAAAACCAAAGTGAACGGAGCGTTCCTAACCCGCGTGCTTTCCAATCTTGAAAGATGTAATTTCATAGAGCAGACAAGTCTGTTCGGCAATCGTCGTACAGAATCTGTTTACAGGCTGATTGATTTTTATACATTATTCTATTTCAAATTCATAGCCGACAACAAGTCCAAGGATGAACAATGGTGGACACACCATCTTGACTCAAGCAGTATTTACTCATGGATGGGTACAACTTTTGAGACCATTTGTATGCTGCACCATAATCAGATAAAAAAGGCATTGGGCATTTCAGGTATGGCTACATCTGTTTCCACCTGGAGGTGTTCTCCGGACGAAAAGGAAGGTATTCCCGGCGCACAAATTGATATGATAATCGAGAGAGCAGACAGGTTGATACACCTCTGCGAAATGAAGTTTTCACAAAATGCCTACAACATTACAGCCGAATACGAGAAGAAACTTCGTGACCGTATGTGGATATTTGATACGAAGACCAAGAACAAGAAACCACTTGTCCATACATTTGTAACCACCTTTGGTCTTGGTCAGGGAAAGCACCACAGCATAGTCCACAGCGAGGTGACAATGGATGACCTTTTTAATTCATAAGATGCCAAATTAGAAGATAATCGTCATTTTTTCAGTTGTCATAATTGGAATATTTACCACGACAATATAACAACAAACTAAATTACAGCATTTTACAGAGCGCATATTACCTTTGCGCCGTCAAGACAATCCCCGGTCTTGGCGGCGCAGTTTTTCATATACCGTCGGAAAGACTGCTGTCGGGGAGATATGACGGTCAAGTTCAATCTACAAAAAAACGAATATGATCAATATAGAAAGTCTGGTCGAAATGGGGGCGAATGTGAAACTCGAACTCACCCCCGGCGACCTTCAGAAATTTGCAGAGTCGATTGTCGAGCGCACCATTATAGCGCACGGCAAAGTCATGGCTCAGGCATCCGCAAAAGAAGAGACATACCTGAATACCCGTGAAGTCTGCGCAATGCTCGGTGTGTGCGAGGGCACACTTATCACATGGGCTAAGCGTGGCTATCTTGTCCCCCGTAAAGTTGGCGGGAAGAACCGGTATGCCAAGTCTGACATCCAGAGAATACATGACGGAGGCAGGACTGAAACTGTGGCCGGGTATTGCAAACGCAAGAATCATGATTTGCGTTCCGATACGAAATTGAGCGCCCTGATAAGCTTTGTCTACTCCTAATCGTCCAATAAGGACAGCCGGATATGTGCGGCCTTGTTTGTCATAGGCGATAGCTTTATTGATTTGCCGTTTGGGATTGTTGGGCAAGTGAGTGGTCTGGGTACTGCTGACTTCAGATCCTGACTGAGATTCCGATAGAAATGCCATATCTCTCCGAGGTTATTTTTGTAAAGGTGCCGCAGGAAGTCAGCGGGGATTCAGTCGCCGAGGTTCCAGAACTTCAGGGAGGCGGGGCGGAGTATTTCCTGGAGCTCATAGCTGTCGAAGTCGACCGCAATCTCCCCGGCAGCATAAGGAGCGATCTCATAAATGCCATATAGGAACCGGAGTCCTCGCGACGTGATGCGGAACTGTGAGGGGATACCAACCTCGTCAACTGGCTCCAGAAGGTCTACGCCGTCGGCAGTGAGCTTCTGCCTGATCATCTCCGTAAGCGTCTTCTCATAGCCCGGCTCCATAAGGTCGACCAGGCCGATCACCTTACCGGCCACCGGGTCATAATTAAGGAATGATGTCTTATATACGCCGTGGGCAGCCCGGCAACGGTAGGCTGACATAAATTCCTGCCATACCACCACATGGGGCGTCATCATCACTATCGAGAGCTGGTTGTTGGTCTCGCTGCACGCCGAGACACTGTCGGGAGAAAGAACCGTAGGACTCATGCCGTCGCCGAGACGCGGACCACATTCCTTTTCCGAGGCGAATGTGACGGAGCTCAGTCGCTCAAGCGTGTCGCGCAGGGCTGCGATATCCTTTCCTCCTATCATGACAGGCATCATCCCCTCACCTGTCACACGGCAATACTTCCAACCCTCGGCGTCGGGGATGCTGTCGGAGTCGGGCAACTGCGCTATGACGTCATAGCTGTAGCTTTCAAATTCCATTTTTTCCGCGGTCTCATCGCCGATGGTTTTCTCTTTGCCGGCGTTTCCGCCGCACGATACAAGCACTCCCGCAAGGAGCGCACTTACAATGATTCCTGAATATCTCATCTTGTAAAGTTTAAAGGATTAAAGGTTAATGGTTAAAGGGTTGAGAGTTGAGGGTTGAGAGTGTTAAAGGGGTGAGGGGCTGCAATTCATCATAAGACTCACACAAGTTCACAACCATCCACCACAAAATTCTAATTACTAACTACTTATTACTAATTTCTAATTGCTAATCATCCGTCACCAGCCGCCCGACGCGCCGCCACCTCCGGTGGAACCGCCGCCAAACCCTCCGCCGAATCCGCCGCCTCCACCACCGCCACCGCGGCCCAGCGACCCGAGGATGGCTCCGGCAGCAAGCGCCGCTCCGGTGCCGTCGTCGCGCTTCGGTATGGAGTATCTCCGGCGATTCTGGAAATGGCAATACTGGCATTCGTAGACCTTCTCCCCCTCGCCGTTGCGACGCGTGGTGGGTGGCACCACGGTATGGTCATGCACAAGACACATGGCTATGGTGTGGCAATTCGGACACTCCGTATATTTCATCTGCTTCGTGCGGAAGGGGAACCTCTCCACCGACCCGCATTGCGGACATTCCCATACATCATAGTCTACCGTGTTGATCTGCTCCTCGAAATCTTGCGACGGGCTCAACAGCTGATTGTCTTCCTGCTCATTGAGCTTACGCATCTTAGCGCCGCACACGGAGCATTTCAAGGGTTTGTTGCGCGCGCGCCGGTAGAAGAGCTCTGAAAGAAAGGCCGGAATCAGACCGATGCCCAGCGAACACACCGCCAGCACCCAATAGGCGGTGCGGTGGTTATACCACACCATCGACTTATGGTAGCGGTCGCGGCCACGTGCGTTGCGCAGGTCGATCACGAGCATCACTATGGCGATCAGTCCGAAAGCGAGCGCCACATATCCTATGAACGACATGAGATCATCGTTGGAGATCGTGCTCCCCTGACTCTCCCATACATCCTTCTCCCCGCTTCTCATCTCCTCAGCGATCGCCGGATCGGAGAGCACCGCAGCCACATCGGCCGCTGAAGCCTCTACCGCGGCGTCAAGGTTACCCTCCCTCATGTTGGCAACTATGTCGCGGTTGATTATCTTCTTCACGGAGATGTCGGGCAAAGCCCCCTCGGCGCCATACCCGGTCTGGATCCGTGCCCGCTTCTGGTCGAGGGCTATGAGGATCATCACTCCGTTGTCTCTGTCGCTTTTCCCGAGGCCCCACCTGGTAAAGACCTGCTCCGTGAAATCCTCTATGGGGATATCACCGATCGACGGCACGACCACCACGGCCACCTCCGCGCTCGTCTGACGCCGAAGGTCGTAAAGCATCCCGTTCACCCGCTCCTTCACATCGGAACTGACAAGATTCCCGGGGTCTGCCACATAGACGCGTCTGTCGGCAACATTCGGATTCTCAATCTCCTGCGGCGTATAGTCGCGGCCGAAAGCCGCCAGCGCCGCAATAATCATCAATATCGTTGTCTTTATTCTCATATGTGTCATATCAATCATATCAGTACTCTCAACCGCCGGTCTTCGCTCCCGGTCTCATCCGACAAGACATCAGCGATCAAAACACTGTTTACCAAATCACTAATCACTAATTACTAATTGATCATACCGCCGGCAGCGAGTGGCCGTTGAGCTTCCGGAAAAGATCGAGCGCATAGACATCGGTCATGCCCGACACATGGTCGAGCACGCTCTGCACCCTCTCATATAACGTAGAAGCGGCCGTATCGTATTGCCGGGGCATCTTAAGCAACAGCAATTTCGAAGAATTTTTCTCCGGATTCAGCACCGCCTCCATAAGGGAATCCATAAGATAGGTCAGGATCCTGTTGCCCGCGATATCAACGTCGACCACATCAGGGGCACAGTAGATCTTCGACCAGGCCGTCTGCGAACAATTGGCGTAAGCCTCCGCCAGCCGCGGCTCCATGAGCCTGACGAGCGGTGGCATGGCCTCTCCGGAGAGCAGCTTATCCTCGCTGCGCGCGAAGACATCGGCGCAATCGCCCACCATCGCGCCGATCACCCCCGAGCGCATGTAGCCCACCTGCTCGTTGGGGTCGTCGAGATATCCCATGGCCCTCTCCATGCGTCTCTGCTGTTCAGGGTCGAAGAAAGCCAGAAGAAGACTCCTCACCTCGTCGGTGGAAAGGATGCCGAGACGGTGTGAATCCTCTATATCCATCACCTGATAGCATATGTCGTCGGCAGCCTCCATGAGATAGACAAGCGGATGACGCGCGAAAACCCCGTCGCCGGTCTCGGGAATGCCGAGTTCCGTGGCGACCTTACGGTAGTCGGCCTCCTCCGAGGCGAAGAAACCGAATTTCCCCTTCTCTCCGGCCTTCAGCGAAGTCCACGGATATTTCACTATGGAGGCAAGCGTGCTGTAGGTCATGGCGAAACCACCCTTACGGCGTCCGCAGAACTGATGGGTGAGAAGGCGGAAGGAATTGGCGTTGCCCTCGAACCGCGAGAAGTCTGCCCATTGCTGAGGAGTGAGTTCCGACCGGAGGCCCTGTCCGCGCCCCTCGCTGAACCATGTGGAGATTGTCCGCTCCCCGGAATGTCCGAAGGGGGGATTGCCGAGATCATGGCTAAGACAGCTCACAGCCACAATCTCCGGGATCTGCTCAAGCGAGCGCCCCTCGGGCGTGCCTTCGTAGCGCGGGCTCAGGCGATGCCACACCTCACGGGCCATCGACCGGCCGACGGTCGACACCTCCAGGCTGTGGGTCAGCCGGTTGTGCACGAAAATGCTCCCCGGCAACGGAAACACCTGCGTCTTGTTCTGTAGGCGCCGGAACGGCGAGGAGAAAATCAGCCTGTCGAAGTCGCGTTGGAAATCGCTACGCAGGCGTGTGGTGCGCGGGTCATGAAACTGCTCCATGCCCAGCCGCTTGTCGCTTATCAGTCTTGTCCAGTCCATAATAAAGTATGCGGCGATGGCCGCAATCCTCCACAAAGTTAATCATTATATGACAACGGAGAAAGGGACTGTGCATAAAATCCGCAATAATGATATGTCGATTTTCGTTTATTATATGATGGTATCCAGATTCCGACATATATTTCCCGGCCACTGCGGCAGGCTCACGGCGCTGCTATGCCTCCTTCTCCTCCTCCCCGCCGCTCTCCTCGCCCGCCCCGGCGACAAGCCCATGAACCGTCCGTATGCCGACCTCAAGCCCTGGCACCTCGGTTTTTCCGTGGGAGCGCACGTGCAGGACCTGTCATTCACCCACAACGGCTATGTCACCCCGGAGGGTGAGCGCTGGGTGGCCGAAGTGCCGGCATTTTCCCCGGGATTCTGTGTGGATGTGCTCGCCGAGCTCCGGCTACACCGCTGGCTGAGCCTCCGTTTCACTCCGGGCATGTATTTCGGGAGCAAGGGGATAGAGATGATAGATTACGCCGCCGAAGAGCGCCGCACGCAGCGGCAGAACGTGAAGAGCGCCCTTGTGGCGCTACCCCTCGACCTCAAGGTGGCGGGCGACCGTATGCGCAACGTGCGACCCTACCTCACCCTCGGAGCCATGGCCACCTTCGATGTCGGTAAGAAAAGGACCGAGACGCTGATGTTCAACAAAGGTGACTTCTTCCTCACCGCGGGTCTCGGCCTCGACTTCTATCTCCCTTATTTCAAACTCGACCCCGAGATCAAGTTCTGCTTCGGCATGACCGATGTGCTCCGCCACAAGCGCCCCGATCTCGCCGACGATCCCCAGACCATGAAAATGACCGCCTCACTCTCCAAAGTGAAACAGAGCATGGTGGTGATAACCTTCCATTTCGAATGAAACGCCGGGTAAGGATAAAGAGATTGGTCAAGGCAGCCGCGATCGCACTGGCAGCGATGTGGGGAGGCACCGCTATGGCGCAGAACGACATGGTGCTCACCCAGCACTGGGCTCTCCCTACACTCTACAACCCGGCCCGCGCCGGCGAGACTGATTTCCTGCGCATACGCGGCGCCGCACGCCTGCAATGGATAGGCGTGGAGAACGCTCCCAGAAGCTTTTCCGGAGCAGCCGACATGCCTGTAAAGGCCGGCAACGGGAGAATCGGCGCCGGAGCCCTTGTCTCTCAGGAAAGCATAGGTCTTTTCTCCAATCTCCTGGCGGCCGCGCAAGGTTGCTACCGCTTCAAGGCGCTCAAAGGCACCCTCTCGGTCGGATTGCAGGCCGGATACTACAACACCCGCTTCCGGGGCTCCGACATATACATCCCCGACGATGACGATTATCATAAACCCGACGACCCCTCGCTCCCCCGCCAGGATCTCTCAGGCAACGCCGTCGACTTCTCCCTGGGCCTCTCCTACTCGCGCCCCTCGTTCCATATAGCCCTGGCCGCCGCACACCTCACCGCCCCGGGCATCTCCCTGACGCTCGAAGGCTCCGAGTCGGAAGAGCCCAGGCAATTTGAGTCAAAGCTGAGACGCACCTTATATTTTGACGCCGGCGGCAATATTACCCTCAGAAACACGTTATTTCAATTACAGCCCTCACTGCTCGCGGCAGCCGATTCAGAATCTTTCTCCGCCGTGATGTCGATGCGCGCGGTCTACAACCGCTTCCTCTCGTTCGGCATCGGCTACCGCTGGAACGACGCCGTGTCGGTGATGGTCGGAGCCTCTTTCCGGAACTTCTTCATAGGCTACAGCTTCGACTACTCCACATCGGCCATCGCCAGAGCATCGTCAGGAAGCCACGAGATCGTGGCGGGCTATCAGATCAAACTCGACCTCTCCGGCAAGAACAGGCATCGCCACCGCTCTATCCGGATTATGTAGCGCATTCACTCTCTATGACTTTTCCAAAGATAACTTCAGAAATATCACGCCTGCGCCTTCCAAGGCCACTCCCGGCACTCGCCATCCTCTCCGCGATGTCGGCAATTCTGCTTTCATCCTGCTTCTCCTCACGGAGAAACGACGCGATAGGTGGCGACGTCACCGGCGTAGGAGGAATAAACTGGACGGAACCCGTGCCCTTCGGAATGGTGCTCGTCGACCGCGGGGCCATAAGGATGGGTCCGGCCAAAGACGACTCACTGGCCGACATCAAGGCCGATCCCAAAGGGATATCGGTCGACGCCTTCTGGATGGACGAGACCGAGATCACCAACTCCGAATACAAGCAATTCGTTTTCTGGGTGCGCGACTCCATCATCCGCGAGCGTCTTGCCGATCCTGCATTCGGAGGCGACGAGACCTATAAGATCGAGGAAGACCGCGACGGCAATCCCATAACCCCGCGCCTCGACTGGAGCAAGCCCATACCATGGCGCAATCCAAGCGAAGACGAGCAGAGAGCCATCGAGAGCGTCTACCGCACGAATCCCCTGACAGGACGCCGCGAACTCGACCCGTCGCAGCTCAACTACCGCTACGAGATCTTCAATTTCACCGCCGCGCGTCAGCGCCGCAACCGACTCGACCCCGCCGCCAGGGAATACAATACCGACCTCCCCGTGCCGCAGGAGCTGCCGATCATCTCCAAAGACACCGCCTGGTTCACCGACTCCGGCGAGATCGTCAGGCGTACCGTCACCCGTCCTCTCACAGGAGATTTCGACTTCATCAACACCTACATTGTCAACGTCTATCCCGACACCACCTGCTGGATCAACGATTTCGACAACGCATACAACGAGCCATACACCCGCATGTATTTCTCCCATGCAGGCTACAACGACTATCCCGTGGTGGGAGTGAGCTGGGAACAGGCCAACGCGTTCTCCAACTGGCGCACCGACTTTCTCAGGCGCTCGCTCGGCAAAGACGGAGTGTATCTCGAACCGTTCCGTCTTCCCACAGAGGCTGAATGGGAATATGCCGCGCGTGCGGGCAACTCCGAGACTCCCTATCCGTGGGAGGAGACCCTCCCCTACGACGAGCGCGGATGCTTCTACGCCAACTTCAAGCCGATGGACGGCGACTATACCCGCGACGGCCATGTGATCACCTCGGCCGTGGGTACTTTCAAGCCCAATGATTTCGGGCTCTACGACATGGCCGGCAACGTGTCGGAATGGACTTCAACGGCATTCACGGAGAGTGTCGGGGAAATCACCTCCGACGTCAATCCGGAATACCGCTACGACGCAGCCCCCGGCGATCCCTACCGTCTGAAACGCAAGATCGTGCGCGGAGGATCATGGAAAGACGTGGCCTCCGGCATACGGAGCGACATCCGGATGTGGGAATATCAGAACGAACAGAGATCATACATAGGGTTCCGCAACGTGCGCTCACATATCGGGTTCGCGAAAGGCACCCAGAAGAGGAAAAAATAATGGGAATCAAAAGATACTCCAACTGCATAGAGCGCTTCCTCAGCGGAGAGAAAGGCGAGCGTTTCTTCAACATTGCCTACTCTCTCGGCGCCGCCGTGGTGATCTGGGGCGCCCTGTTTGAGATCCTTCACCTTTCGGGAGGCAAGACACTCCTGTGCATAGGCATGGGCACTGAAGTGCTGATGTTCGTACTCACGGCCTTCGAACGCCCGCGGCGTGAATCTGAGCGATACGCTGCGGAGAGGGCTGAAGATGGACAGCATGCTCCTGACACCGCGACACCCGTAAAAGCCACCGTCGCGCTTCAGAAAACTGCCCCGGCTGAATTGCCCGGCGATGACAGCATCGCCACACTCGCCGAAAACATGCGCAGGCTCCACGACACCGCCGAGGCCCTCAACAAGGCCGGAGCGACACTCCTGAAAAGCTATGAGGCCATCACAGGCAACTCCGGAGGCATTTCCGACAACTCGCTCGCCTATGCCTCCAACATGGCCGACCTCAACAGGAACATAGCCGGACTCAACACCATCTACGAAATACAGCTCAAGAGCGTGTCAGGACAGCTTGAGACGATAGAGCGCGTCAACCGGAGCATGAAGGATATCCGCGACATGTATGAGAAATCGGCGGGAGAGTCAGAAAAATACTGCGAGGAGACAGAGAAGATGACGCGCCACATGCGGCAGCTCAACGCGGTCTACGAGAAGATGCTCGCGGCCATGACCGCAGGGATGCGTCCCCCCGTCGACGGTTTTCCCTCCCGCGGCGACGCAGGCACTCCCCCGGAAGGAAAATGATGTGTAATCCGGTAAAGACCAACCCACAACCAGACAGCTACAGATGGCAGGAGGCAACAACATAGCGCGCATGTCGCCGAGGCAGAAGATGATAAACCTGATGTATATCGTCCTGACCGCCATGCTCGCCCTCAACGTGTCGGGCGACGTGCTCAACGGATTCCGGCAGGTGCACGAAGGACTTGACCGCTCCAACGGCAGCGTTGAAGCGAGAAACGGCGTGCAGTTCGCCAGACTTGAGGAACTTTATGCCAGGAATCCGGCGAAAGCCGCCGACTCATATGCGAAAGGCAAGCGTCTCCACACGGAGTCACAGGTCCTCTTCTCAACCATCGACTCTCTGAAGGCAGCCATCGCACGCCGCGCCGACGGCGCGGAAGCGGACTTCAACGATCTGCGCAACGGCGAGGATCTCCGGGCTGCCCCTGAGGAGATGCTCGACCCTGTGACACGCCGCGGAGAACACCTGCGCCGGAGCATCGAAGGCTACCGCAGCTATGTGGCCTCGCTTATCACAGATTCCCTCAAGCGCGACGCCGTGATCCGCATGCTCTCCACAGAGAGCGGCCGGCGCCCTGAGACACCCGGATCACTGAACTGGGAGGAGAGGATGTTCGGAAATATGCCCGCGGTGGCTGCCATAACGCTGCTCACCAAGATGCAGAACGACATAAGACAGGCCGAGAGCGAGGCGATGTCGGCGCTGATCACGGCTGTCGACATAGGCGACGTGCGTGTCAATGAGCTCGACGCATATGTCATTCCGGCATCAGGAGTAGTGATGCGCGGCGCCAAATACACAGCCAATGTGGTGCTCGCCGCTATCGACACCACACAGCGTCCGTTGGTATTCGTCGGCGGCCGACCTCTCGGCAACGACCGCGGATATCTCGAGCTTCCGGCATCAGCGCCCGGGCGACATGAATATTCCGGATACATCGAGGTGGCCGGTGCCGACGGCACCCCCGTCCGCCGGGAGTTCTCCTCCGCCTACACCGTGATCGAGCCTATGGCCACAATCTCCCCGACGATGATGAACGTGCTGTATGCCGGTATCGACAATCCCATAAGCATCTCCGTGCCCGGCGTCCCCATGGGCGACGTGCAGGCCACGATGTCCAACGGCACCCTCTCTCGCTCAGGCGACCGATGGACGGCCCGTCCCGGGAAAGTCGGCACAGAAGCCGTGATATCAGTATCGGCCCGTCTCGACGGGCACACGCAGACCGTAGGATCAATGACGTTCCGCGTACGGAAGCTTCCCGATCCGTCGCCCTTCATAACTGTCAGGGACGCCCAGGGAAATCCCACACGCTACCGCGGCGCTCCGAAAAAGATATCCAAAGCCGCCCTGATGGCCTCGGATGGCCTCGGAGCCGCGATCGACGACGATCTCCTCGATGTGAAATATTCGGTAGTATCTTTCTCCACGGTGTTCTTCGACTCCATGGGCAACGCGATGCCCGAAGTAAGCGACGGCGCCTCTTTCTCCCCCCGGCAGAAAGAGCGGTTCCGCAGGCTCAGGCCGGGACGCACGTTCTTCATATCGGAAGTGAAGGCAAAGGGACCCGACGGGATAACACGCGACATCCCCCCGATGCAGGTATCGGTCTACTGAGCATGGCCCGGTATCAGACACCTCATACCACAATTACAGAAAACAGACATCAGACAATGACAACGCTGAAGACCATATTGACAGTATTCGCGGTCACGCTATCGCTCCATGCCTCGGCACAGGTGGAGGACGCGGGAGGCGTACGCCGTGCCACGGGAAAAGAGGGAACCACGTCCGGAGCCGTGGCCGGAAAAATGCTGTCGCTTCCCTCACCGGCAAAGACCCACGACGCCGACCTGAAATATATGCGCGAGATCTACCGTCGCCTCGATCTCTCCAAGGGCACCAACGCCGCCCTCTGTTACCCTGAGGAGGCTACCGACGGCAACGAGAACCTTTTCCGCATCATTCTCCGGCTCGTGGCCGACGGCACGGTGCCCGCTTATGAGTATCTCGACGGAAAGGAGGTCTTCACCGACCGCTACAGGATCAAGCCCGGGGAAATGCTCGAGCGCTTCGGCATATACGCGCAACCTGCAAAGGGATCGACGGAGAACAACCCGAAATTCATCATCGATGAGGCGGATGTGCCGGTCACCCAGGTGTCTGACTATTACATCATAGAGCGTTGGGAGTTCGACCGGCGCTCCAACAGGATGAAGACGCGCGTGGAAGCCATCTGTCCCGTGCTCAACAGGATGGGCGACTTCGGGACGGAGGCCCGATATCCGATGTTCTGGGTAAGGACAGACGCTCTCAGGCCATATCTCGCCGCGCAGTATGTGTTTCTATCAGACGACAACAATGTGCCCCGCTACTCGCTCGACGACTATTTCACCCTCGCCCTCTACGAAGGGGAGATCTACAAGACCCGGAACCTGCGCAACCTGTCGATGGCCCAGATGTATCCTGATGAAGACGACCGTCGGCGTGCGCAAGACAGCATAGACAACCGCCTGCGCACCTACGGGAAGGATCTCTGGGTGCCCACACGCGAAGAATATCTCGCGATGAAGGAGAAGGAGGCCGCTGTGGCTGACGGCGCCGACACCATACCGGAGCGAACAGTAGTGACAGCCGGCGGTGAAGATAAAGGCTCATCATCGAGAGTCGCCCGCAAATCAACCAAGAAAAAGAAATCGTCAGTGAAAAGATCATCCAGGCCGGCAAAGGTCAGCTCATCTTCCGGATCCTCCTCCAGAAGCGCCGCAAAGTCGGTAAGACGCCGCAAACGCTGACAATAGACCATGCTCCCCTCAGTCCAAGGGCTGTATAAGAATATACGAATCTAAGCACCATACCTCTCCACAGGCCATTGCGCCCGTCGGTGAGCACACTCTCAAGGAGCCTCCGGGCTCCTTCTGCATTTCCCTCCCTTCGATAATGGGCGGCAAGCACGGCGCGCCGGTAATCGAGCATCTGGAGAAGCCGCGCTTTGTCTGCATAACCGCTCTCCGTCACGTCGCTCTCCACCTTGCGGAGCGACTTCTCCCATTCCCCTTCCTTCTCGGAAAACCGTGTCCCGGTGATCGATTCCCTCTGCGCGAACATGTCATGGAGCACCGCGTCTATCCCGACGGCATCGCCCCACCTGCATGATTCCGTCCGCGCCGCATCGCCGGAAACGCGCATAAGCAGACGTATGCCCAGCTCATAGTCATTCCATGCCGGCAGGGAGGCGTCCCAGCCCCCGGCCTCCGCTATAAGTTCGCGGTCAGCGAGGAAACAGGAAGTATTGAGGAATGAATGTATGAGATGGCAACCGAGTATGTCGCGTCCCGGGAAATGGCTTATCCTCACCGCGCCGTCGAGCATGGTCAGCCGGTGACGCCAGAACACAAGCCGGCAGTCTTTCCCGCCCATGCGGAACGCCGCCATTGCCCGCTCCACAAGATCGGGACACATGCGGTCGTCTGAATCGAAAAACATCACCTTGCGCGACGTAGCCACCTGTAGGCCGCGGTTGCGTGCGGCCGACGCTCCCGGATGCGGTTCCGACACAATAGTCACGCGGAAATCGTCCGTCATGGCTGACGATCTCCAGGCTTCCGCCACCTCAGCCGTAGCATCGGAAGAGGCGTTGTCGACCACTATCAGGTGTAGCGGACGGTAGGTCTGGGCCTTGACGCTGTCGAGCGCGGAGCATACGATCTCCGCGCGGTCGCGCACCGGCACTATCACCGATACCTCCTCCATATGTTGGCTTTCTTTCGACATTCATCGCGAAATTAATGAATTTTTCCATATTTTTCACGTTATGAGGGTATGAAGATCCTATTCATCGGCGATTATTCCAACCTCCATGCCTGCCTGGCGGCCGAACTCAGACGCCGCGGACATGAGGTGACCGTGATGTCTGACGGCTGCGGCCACATGAAGACCCGCGCCGACATCTACATAGAACGCAAGCCCGGCATCGCCGGAGGCATGAGATATCTCTACCGGCTTTTCTCGCTGCTCCCCTCCTTGAAAGGCTACGATGTGGTGCAGCTCATCAACTCCAATTTCCTGAGTCTGCGTCCGGGGAAAATAAAATATTTCTTCGACGCGCTGAAGGGGGAGAACGGATCAATGTTCCTGACTCTCGCCGGCAACGACTATTATTTCGTCAAGGCCTGCGCGCAGGGAGAAATATTCCGCTTCTCCGAATTCATGGCCGGCGACAAGCCTACGGAATTCCACAGGATGAATCCGTCGCGCCTCTACGGATGGATATCGGAGGCCAACAGGCGATGGAGTGAATATCTTTATGAGAAAATCGACGGCGCGATGTCGGTGCTTCCCGAATACGACATGGCTGCGCGCGGAGTGCTCGGCGAGCGCCTGCATTTCACCAATCTGCCGGTAGACCTCGCCTCACTCCCCTGGTCTGAGCTCGACACGGAAGGCCCCCTGCGCCTCTTCGTGGGAATCCGCGGCGGCATGGAGCTGCAGAAAGGCACCGGCCGTCTCCTCGAGATCGCCCGTAAGCTGGAGCGTGACATGCCCGGGAAAGTGACGGCGCAGTGCGCCCGCGACCTCACCCTGACCGAATACCTGCGGCTCATGCGGCAGTCGCACGTGGTGCTCGACCAGCTCTACAGCTATTCGCCCGCCACCAACGCACTGCAGGCCATGGCCCTCGGAAGGGTGGCTGCCTCGGGCGCGCAACCGGAATACTACTCATATATCGGCGATCCGGAGGAACGTCCCGTGATATCCCTCTCCCCTCTCGAGGGCGATATTGAGGAGCGTCTGCGCGCATTTGCCGCCGACCCGGAGCCGCTCAGGGAGATGGGCCGGCAAGGACGGCGCCTTGTGGAGCGCCATAACGATGTAAGGATCGTGGCCGACCGTTTCCTCGACGTCTGGAATCAGAAATGAACGGCAACTCGTATAGAAGCATCCTGAAGGGCGCCTCCGTGTTCGGTGGTGTTCAGGTCGTGCAGGTGTTTCTGAATCTCGTGCGTGGGAAATTCGTGGCTATGTTTCTCGGCCCGGACGGCATGGGCATATCCTCTCTGTTCTCGTCATCGTCACTGACACTGCAGAAAATATCTTCACTCGGGCTTAACCTCGCGCTTGTGAAGGAGGTGGCCTCAGCCGCCGACGACCGGGTGCGGATGAAGGAAATAATGGCTGTGGCGCGCGTTCTGATCACGTCTTCCGCGCTCCTGGGAGCGATACTGTGCATCGGGCTTGCCCCCTGGCTCAGCCGTCTCACTTTCGGCGGCTACGGCATGACCCTCCCGTTCATGTCGCTCGGTGCCGCTGTAGGTTTCTCGGTAGCCTTCGCGGGAAATGTGTCGGTGCTCCAGGGACTGCGCAGGCTGAAAGATATATCTCTCTGCTCGATAGCGGGAGGCATCACCGGAGTGGCGGCTGGAGTGCCGCTCTATTATTTCTTCGGTACGGAAGGCATAGTGCCGGCAATGGGAGCCATGGCCTTTGTCATGTGGATCTTCTCTTATATCAGCGTGAGGAAGATGGATGCCGGGCGACGTGTTCATTTCTCCCTTGAAGCCCATCGCGGCGTTGTCTTCCGGCTCATATCGCTCGGCATTCTTCTCATGGCCAACGAGCTTATTCTGTCGGCAGTGAGGTATGCCGTAAATATCTACATCAACGCGACCGGGTCTACCGTTGATGTCGGTCTGTATCAGGCCGCCTCCTCGGTGACGGCCCAGTACTCCGGGATGGTATTCTCCGCCATGGCCATGGATTTCTTTCCCCGACTCTCGAGGGCGGCTTCCGACAACAGGGCTATGCGGGGCATAGTAAACCGGCAGAATGAGATAACCGCCATTATCATGGCCCCGGCCGTGGCTCTGCTCATCCTCACTGCTCCACTGCTCATACGCCTGCTTCTGACGCCGGAATTCCTGCCTGTCACTCCGCTCATGCGCTGGATGGGGCTCGGCACACTGTTCCGCGCCCTGATGGTGCCTATGGGCTACATATCTTTCGCGAAAGATAACCGGAAGGTGTTCTTCTGGCTCGAGGGAGTCATCCTCAATATGCTCACATTGATTCTCAGCTGCACCGGATATGCTATCTTCGGCCTCGCCGGACTCGGCTACGCCTTCGTGGCCGACAATCTCCTTTGTCTACTGATATATTACTCCGTAAACCGCCGCCTCTACCGCTACCGCCTCAATAGGAAAACGGTTACAGCAATGACCACTGCCATCCTCCTCTGCGCCGCCGTCTTCGCCTCCTCCCTTATATCGTCAGCCATCTGCTCCTACACCCTCATGTCTGCCATAGCTTTCATTTCCATCCTATGGTCTCTCCTCGCCCTCCGCCATCGTCTCTCCCCCCGTTTCAAAAGAAAATGATTAAAAATATATTGCCGTAAAATTTCCGATACAGATAATTATCACTACCTTTGCATTCCATTACGACAAAAACTGACCGTCTGATGACCTCAACTTATATTTCGCGCCATATATATTGTTTCCTCGTGCTCCTGCTATGGACTACGTGCTGCATCACTTCCTGTTCCGGCTCCGCAGATCATGCCGACATGACCCGGGCGGAGGCCTTGATGGAGCAACACCCCGACTCAGCCCTCTCAATCCTTGAAACTGTTGATAAGTCACGCCTCGGATCGGAGGCTGAACGGGCGAGATACGCCCTGCTCATGTCGATGGCCCTCGACAAGAACTATATCGACACGACAACCTTCGACGTGCTCCGGCCAGCCATCGACTACTACCTTGAGAACGGCAACCCCGACGAAAAACTCCGTACATATTACTATCAGGGATGCATATTCCGTAACCGTGGAGACCGGGACAACGCCCTGGATTCATATGTGAAGGGGCTTGACAACAGCGCCGGCTGCACCGATTCCCTATGCATGGCGCGGACGCTCGTGGCACAAGGACAGCTATATATGGAATTCTACGATTTCGACGGCTACATCGGCAGCTTCCTGAAAGCCGCCGGCATATACAGAAAGTGGGGGCGTAAGGATCTTGAATTCGACTGTCTTCTCAACGGCTGGAACGGCACGATCTTATTGAAAGACAGGCACAGGGCCGACAGTCTGATGGGTCTCTGCCGTCGGTTTGAACCTCTTGATGACTCTCAGTGCCGGAGACTGCAGGGATACCGGCTCTCTCATGTCATGGTATTCGGTTCCCTTGCGGAGCTGAAGGATTTTATCAGGACTCAGGATCATGACACGCCATATGATATCAACGGCTATCTGAACCTTGCATACGCATGCAATAAAACCGGCGACAACGGGAAGGCCTTCCGTTTGCTTAGGGAAATAGAAAATAGTGGGATGACCCATGACACCCTCAAATATCAGTCCATACTCGTGGATGTGCTTGAGGAGGCAGAGGATTACAAAAATGCATTCTCAGTCTACCGTGATCTCACCAACCGTCTGGATGCCATCAACTCGTTTAAATTCGAACAGAAAGCGAGATCAATCGAGGAAAAGCATCAGATTGAGCTGCAGGCCCGGGATGACCTTAGAAGAAAAGATAATATAATATGGAAGTGCATGGCCGGAATTGTTTTCCTTGTCCTGGGGATCGTCATCCTCATACTGTCGCTCCGCAGCCACAGGAATAAAGAGGATCTTGCCGTTCAGAAGGCCCGGGCCACCGAGCTTGAGAATGAAAATCTTAAGGCGCAGAAGGATAGACTGGCTGTTGAGAAAAGGAACCTGCAGCTGGAAAACGAAAAGAAAGACTTGGAGATGGAGAACATGGGTCATCAGATGGAGAGCTTGAAAAACGAATGCGAGAGCCTTAAGGCTATCATGAACTCTCACGAAGATATTCCGCAGGCAGCCAAAGAGACAATCAGGATCCGCATAGAGATGCTCAATTCGCTTTTGGCAAGGTATATCACCGACAACGACCGACATTCGGAACCATATGAGGCATGGTTAAGGGATATGACCGACAACCGGGAGAAGTTCATGAATTCCAACCGTCTGGCTTTCCGGGCCTCTCATCCCCGATTCATCACGTATCTCGAGGAGCACGGACTGACAGTCGATGAGATCAACTATGTATGTCTGTACGCAATCGGGCTCAATGGCAAAGAGGTGGGCAACTACATGAAAAGACCGGGACATGTGAATATCAGCAGTGCCATACGCCGGAAGCTCGGACTTGGCAAAAACGACACCAACCTCAATATCCATATACTCCGATTGCTCAAAGAGCTTTGAGAAGGGATGGCGATCCGGCTTTGGGGATGCATCCCCCCGGGAACACCCCAAAAACACCCACAAAAGACGCTTGATGAAACTCCGTCAGGCACGATACCGAATTTATTTTTGCCATACTTCACTATCTTATTACATATCTGCATTTTATATCATTAAAAATTTTACATGGCATGAAACTTTTTTACTTGACAATGAAACTTTCTTATCCTAACTTTGCAACATCAAACCAATAAAACCTATAGAAATGATCAGATTTTTAACTGCACTTATTCTCCTGACGATGACGTTCGCATTTTCATCGAATGCTCAGGAATCAACCGGTGGCACTTCGAAACCTATAATCTTGGAATCGGTCCCAATCAATAACAATGGTAATCCCGATCGACATCGTACCCCTATGCACATAAACATCAAGGCATATTACAATACAGAAAGCCGTTCCATAAATATATGGTATGATGGTGAGTCTGACGGTGAAGTCTTCCTATACCTGAACGACAACGTTGTCGGATACAGCTCCGAGATAAATACGACCTTCCGGATTGAAGAGCCGGGCATTTACAGAATCGAGATTCTCGGTGAATCATGGATAGCCGAAGGAAGCATCCAACTGTAATCACATATCATCAAAATTCATATGAATATCGGATATTATGCTTTGAAGATAGACCTACCATCAGATCGTTAATCCTCCTGATGGTGGTAACGGAACCGTAAGATAATGATGAGCACCCATTGAAGTATAACAAAAGGAATTTGTATTCCGCAAAGAATGGTGTGCCCTATCAACCGAACAGTCCAGATACTATCTCACTCGACTGATGCCGGAGAAATCAAGATATCATATGCTCCTGGATATAGATAACCTATGGATAATAGCTATGGGTATAAGAGTCTTTTCGCTTCAGATTGAGAGTAGCTATAGACGTTTTGTTCGCAATGCAAGGTGAATGTCTGCTTAAACGTTCATCTCAAGTATCCCTTATATTGAATACATCAAATTATATTCATAAGCCATTTAATCAGAATGGGAAACTCCCATTCCACATATTATTGTTCAATTAATTTTTTACACACTATGAAAAAGTTTGATATGACTATCTTCTCTTTCAATGAGGTGGAGCCGGTATCCTTGGAAAATATCAAGGGGGGCTCAACAGGCGAATGCTGTGAGGTTAACTACGGATGTTACAAGAACACTCCTCCACCCGACAC
>PPYF01671417.1_pt1 | contig 20127 bp, 30 predicted proteins | sample 1559871 | NCBI WGS metagenome assembly PPYF01 (sample SAMN08240021, study PRJNA423297) | Human gut metagenome, whole genome shotgun sequencing project. | reverse complement strand
AAAGGTCATTATACTTATCCTATGGTGGCGCAATTTTCAACTGGAATATTGGCGCACTTTTCAATTAGTATCTACAATTAGGTCTTGCCATAGGCGTTTCCTTTACCCGAACTCAACCGGGGTTATTTCATACTCGACACGCGGTTCTTTCCGGTCAACGAATTTTTCAATCTCTATGTACACGCACTGACGGTCGTTTTTGATTGTTCCCGTCATTTGCAGACAGTCAAGCAGTATCTTCAGTGAGTTGTCCAAATCCGGCCGTTTGCTGTTATAATAGACTTTTGCCCTCAGTCTGAAATATCCCTCAATCATCCGTCCCCGTTCGGGGCATTGGATATAAAAGTTCTTTTCGTATTCCTTGAGCACTTTCTGTTTTGCAAGCGAGGAATGTGTCTTTCGGGTCTTGGGGTCAAAATGAGAAACAATCTTGTAACAATTGCTCTTTGATGGTATTTGTCCTCTTATGATATACATGATTATAATATTACGTTAGTTAATTGTTTGCCATTGCTCTTGATGCACCACTTGTCCTTTTCCGGTTGTTCTACCCTTAAATCCTCGACTTTCCCGAATGTCCTGATATTGCCACATAAGTCTATGACCCAGCCGTTCTTGCCGGGGCACGGACGAATGACACGTCCGACCATCTGATAATACAGTGAGAGTGACATGGTAGGTCTGCAAAGCACGACGGTGTCAAGTTCTGGATAGTCAAACCCTGTGGTAAGCACGCCGACATTGGCTACAACTTTTATTTTCCCGGCTTTGAATTCGGCAAGTATTCTCTCACGGTCAGACTTGGTGGTATCCGCGCTTACAACGGCGCTGTCAGGAATCTCCCGTGCAAGCATTTCAGCCTCGGCGGTGAACCGGGTGAAAACAAGCATGCCTTTACGTGCTCCCCCGACTTTGGGATGAAGCAATCGTTTCACTATGGAGATGAGATAGCCGTACAGATCCACACGCCGGAATTCATCAGACAGGCTTGCGTCGTCAAAATCAGCTCCGGAAGAGTTTCTCCTCACTTTGGTCAGGTCAATTCTCGTGACATCGTAATACTTCAACCGGGAAAGAAACCCTTTGGCAAGCAATTCGCTTACCTGGCAATAATACAGGACCTGGGAGAAGACACGCGGACGGGTACGGGTGAGAAACTTAAGCATACTTCCGTTCATGCAGGAATATAACCGGTATGGGGTGGCGGTAAGCCCTACAATCCTTCTTTCAGCCTGTTCGAAGAATCTCTTGTACATTCCATCGCTTGGCTTGACAAGATGGCATTCATCAATCAGAATGTTCTTGAAATGCTGGAAGTCCTTCATATGCCGGATGACACTGCCGATAGTGGCGAATGTGATACGGCTGATCTCTTTCCGGCCCACTGACGCGGAATATATGCTGCAATCCCAAATTCCGTATGTTTGCAGCTTCGCAAAGTTCTGTTCCAATATTTCTTTATTAGGCTGGAATACAATCAGAGGCTCCTCAAGCCTCGCTGCTATATCCGCTATGATGAGTGATTTGCCCGCACCTGTCGGAAGTACCAAAAGACCGTTCCTGCCTGACTTCATCTTAAAATACATTACAGCGGCGTCACTGGCTTTTTTTTGATAATCTCGTAATTGATATTTCATAGTCTGATTACTCCTTTATGAACTTTTTCGTGGCAAGAGGCGCATAAGGTGACAAGGCAGTCCAGATGTTCGAGTTCATGACCGACTATGGACATTCCATTCACCTTATAGCGCATATGATGTACTTCCAGCGGATAGAGGGCGTTACAATGCCGGCATTTGTGTCCGTCCCTGATACGTATTTCCCTTGCAACCTTCTCCCAATATGGATTCCGTGTCAGGGAGAGCGCATACGCCGACTTGCGTCCCCTCTTATGCCGTAGCCTACTCATCAGTTTTCTTCTTCGTCAGAATCAACACATCCCAATGCATCGTTCAGATCATCTTCATTACCTAGCTCGTCGTCGCTGTCATCCGGAATCATGTCATGTTCGTTGTCAAAATCATCATCGTCAGGTTTCTCCACTGCCGGAAAATCCAGTCCGAACAGTTCCATCATGGCTGTGCGGTTTCTATCCTCCTGCGCCCACAGGGAAGATTTGTCGTAAGATGAAATCTTTTCAGCCTTGACCAGCAGAACACGGCCGTTTATTACCGAATAGAAAAGGTAGTAGCCGTTCAGGGCTATACGGAATGTCTTGGTTGGCGGCAGCTTCTTTTCCTTTGTGCCTTCCGTCACCTTGGCGGCATAATCCTTGATCTGTCTGCTAACCGAATTAAGAGCCTCCTCAGCGTCCGCCTTCAGTCGTTTGGCCTCTTCCTTTGCACTCAGCAGTTCTGCCTCGGCACTGGGCAGCTCTTTCTCTACGAGCTCACAATACTTCTTTCTGATCTCGTCTTTTTCAAAATTATCCATATATCTCATTGCCAGTTCATTCTCCGGGAACATGACATTGAAATGCTCGTTGACAGCCTTGATGATCTCCTTCTCGTTTTCAGCATTTCCGAATGTCAGTTCAAGAGGGAATGTGTCTTTTACAACTTCCGGCAGGACAAACTGCAGTTCCTCCGGTTCATAATCGTTTGTAATCATAATTATATTTTAATTTGTTATTATTAATATCTGCCTTCATACTCGGCTACAAAGGCGGAATAGTACTTATCGGTAGGCAAGGGGAGTATGATGCCAAAATCATTGTTGACATCAGCCTTCACGCTTTCCATGAAGTTTGTCATTTCCAAGGTATTCAGCTTGCTTGTGCCACGGGATATGGTTTCGGTCTTTCCACCTATGGTCACCTGTTTGCTCAGAAATTTCTTGCAGTAGAGATCATGTATGTCCTGCACACCGTCAGCGGTGCTCCAATATTCCTCTCCTGTGTATTCCCTGAAACAGGCCCCGATACATCGGAACCATTGCCACATGAGGGCATTCTGGTTGAGGGTACGGGGCTTGGTCTTGCGTTTGATGGTGAGGGTATATTCCCCATTTCTCAGCAGGCTTAGCATGAACTCAAACGGTTTGTCAAGAGTTGCTTTACCGTCTTTCTTTATAATAGTGGCTTCCATCAGCAGGGCAACTCATCATCGGAACTGGCATGTTGTGTCTGCTGCTTGACAGTTACCATCTCCATGCTTTCTGCAAATATCTCAACGACAGTATGCCTGACACCGTTCTTGTCTTCAAACGACCGGCTTCTGATTTCGCCTTCGACATATACCTTATCCCCTTTATGAAGATACTTCTTGGCTGTTTCGGCAATACCACGCCATACTACGATATTATGCCATTCGGTACGTTCGGGAATTTGTGTGCCATTTGGCAAAGTTTGTGCGCGCTTGGTCGTGGCAAGAGAGAACTGGCCGACGGCGACACCGCCCTCAAGATATCTGACATCGGGATCCTTTCCGAGATGTCCTAACAGGATTGCTTTATTCACACTCATTTTCTTTCTCCTTTCTTATGGTTATACGAATAGATGCTTTCTTTTCGACAGATTTCAGATACTTTGAATACAAATCCGGATAGTCAGTCTGGAATGCCTTGGTGTCGAATGACTTGCCTGTTGTGGCAGGAGTGACGGAAGCACGCAGTCGTCCGGCATCCCATACATTCACCCCATTCTCTATCATGGCGTTTTTCAGTCCTTCCTTCATCTGTTCGCTCTGTTCCTTGGCAAAATCCAGCTCTTCCTGGATATCAATAAGCATCTGTACAGCCGCCGCAGTCATCAACTGCAGGTTTCCGGCAGGTGCTATTTCTGTGGAAAGGTATTTCTCACCCTTCACTTCGCATTCCATGAGGTGCATTACTTCTTCATCAGACCTGCGCTCAACAGGAATAAGCTCGGACTTGTCTCCACGGAGCCAGACCCCGTACAGGTTTCTGACTTTCAGTCCGGGATTCTGCCTCTCAAAGAGGTATGCGTATATGGACAACTGCCAGCTAAGGGATTCTTTGTCTATCCGGTAAGTGGTCTTGATATCCGCCAGGCTGATCTCACCTTCCTTTTCCCATACACAGTCGATGTTGGATGCGAAGTACTCCTCATCGGATACTGTGTATTCGTTGGCCAGCGCGTCATATCCGGCATTCATGCGCTCACGTAAATAGTTCTCCGCCTCGATGCTTTCAGGCTCGAATCCTGTCGAGTCTACAAATTCGCATTGTGAATGGATACGGCTGCCCTTGTCGGCCGCACGCCTCATCACATGGTCGGGAACGCCTTTGTACTTGTCGGGAAACAACTGCCGGCTGATCATACCGGTAATTCCCCGGAGCTGTTTCTCTCCAAGAAAATAGGTGTGGTTCTCTTCATTGAAAACCACAGGGGACTTTACTAATTTTATCATTTCTTTTCAGGATATTTTTTGCCCATTTCAATACAGGCGTTACGAAACTCGTTATTGTTCTGCATGACTGTGTATCTTTTCCAGACAGACAGGACCTGCGCCCGTGACTTGCAGGCATTCATCTCATCAACTGCCTGTTTCAGTTGCGCACCGGTAAAAGCGGCAGGAGTCTGTGCCGGATTTTTAGGCACGGTTCTGGCAGGTGCCTGTTCTTTCACTTTCTCTTTCACTTCACTGAAAACATATCTTACGTCACCTCTGCCGTCAACAATCACCAGTTTGGAGATTTCACGCTGCTGGTTGTATTCAATCGACTGTACGTTGAACTTGGCATTTGTTCCAAAACTCTTGGAGCCATTGTAGCCGGTTTTTTCATATACTTCCGAGGAATCCAACGTTATCCAGATGAAGGGAGCCGTGTAAAGCTCACGACCGATTCCCCAGTTGAAAGCGGCGCGTTTGAAGGCATCGGACGCCTGTCCTTTCTCCTTCTCGGTATTGGACTCCGTACCCACATCCTGTTTGTTTACCCATACGCCTTTATCAGCGTCCCAGACAGATATCGTGCAGAACAGGTTTCCGTTTATCAGTTCGTGGCTACGCTGCCAGTTGTTTGGACCATAGACCTCATCCAGCATACGCATATCAACACGGGCATCTTTATAGAGCAGGAGGGAACAGCCGTTCTGCTTCATCGTGCCGACTCTGCATTCAATCTCGGAAGCCAATAATGTTCTGATTTGACTTCCTTGTGCTTTTTCTTCTTTTTTAGCAGCCATAATTTAATTTTATTGGTTTGACTTTTAGTTGTTTATATCTATAAAGTTATCTTTTATTGACAAGTTTGGCAAACAGAATCTTCGCCATTTTATCGCCATTTTCCCAAAGAATTAGGAGAATGGAAAAGCCAAAGAATACAATTTTACTCTCCAGCTTCCCGTTCCTGATGATGAACTTGGATAGCAACCCCGAAGAGGGATTCTTTGGGGTATATAATACAATCAGCCAATATGCTGATACAATTTATAATTCTAATAGCATGTTTGTAAACCGGTAAAAAGGTGCACTATCTTCACAGACCATGCACCGAAATCACAAACATAAAATAAATGCGACAAAACTACTAGTCAGGCCTTCACAGGTTCATGGTGGAGAAACCCGGATTCGAACCGGGATGAGTTGCCAGGTCCGCCACATCCAAGGTTGGCCGTCCTGTCATCTAATGGTGCGTCTGCCTATTCCGCCATTTCTCCGTTTTGCCACCGTACCGCTGTACGGTGGACTTTTCTCATCTTAATCTATTATTATGAAAAATACAATTATCCTCACGGACGTCACGCATGAGGGTATCGAACCCTCCCCGACGAAGATCAGTCTTCCGAACTCTTGGGAAACCCGGTTGTTTTATGCGTGTTATAGCCACCCCATCCCGTGAGGTGGCCCACATTAAGTTTCATTTATGTGATTCGAAATTCACCCTCACGGGCTTTGTTCCCGGATAGTCGGTCATGACACACCGGGATAAATGAAGATATAGAATATAACATATAAAAGAGGGCTTCCACCTCACGCTGTCCTTTCCAGCGGCTTTGGGTTAAATTATTATCCAACAAATTGTTCTCTGCTTCACTGCCTTGAAGTCTCTAACATGGCTACGTTTATACGGGTAGGTACGGCTCCCGCTCTTCAGGTAAAAATATGCAATTGCATCGTGGACGATACGGGACTTGAACCCGCGACCCTCAGCTTGGGAAGCTGATGCTCTGCCTCTGAGCTAATCGTCCATGCGCCCGGACACTTCCGGGCTTGATTGATTAATTAGTATTCAATATGATTGAAAGGTTCACCCTCACGGGCTACTGGTGCGGACGGGCGGACTCGAACCGCCGACCTCACGGAAAACCATGCGCTCTGCCTGACTGAGCTACATCCGCTTTGCCCGGACGCTTCCGGGCTGATAACAAGCAACCAGGATCAATCCTCACGGATCAACTTCTTTATATACCTGACCATATAACCGGGCATCATTCTTTCCCAAAGGAAAGCTGTACATATTGAATATACCAGCCCGATCACATTCAGATAAGTTATATGACCTTCATTATCCAGAGTGAAAGTCATCAGAGTGGGAACAGCCAGCAGGCTGATCCACATAATGAATAGTATTTTTTTCATTCTTGTTTCTTTTTTCCGGTTTTTCCAGTCTTTCTCATATTCCTGCAATGCATTAGTACTTGTGCGGCATTGCAGAACCATTTTCCGTTCTGCGAGTTTCTCGGCTTGACAGCCTCTATCTTGCCTGATTCGATCAGACGTTCCAGTTTTTTCTTTCCGCCTACTATTGCGGCTGCCTTTGTCTGTCCGAAATATTCTCCGGACATCACACGCATGATGTTATCCAGAAGGATATCAGCGGTATTGTCCATAAGCATAGTTGTCCTTACCTTGTTGTTGCATAGAAAAATCATATCACTGGGTTCTGGTTACTGTCACCGTTTTCTTTTCGATATTGGTTTTCGCGGACCATTTGTATCCGTTCGCACGTTCCACAGCCAGATTGGCACCATAAATCGTGCTGCCGATTGATCTGGCCTGACTTAAAGGGAATACCTCACATTCACCGACCGCCATTTTGCGGAGTGTCGGAACGATTTCTTTTTTTTCTGTTGTTTCTGTCATGATTGAAAAAAATTATAGTAATAGTTCTCCCGAGCCGATTCGGTCGGCGGCATCACGCCTTTTTCGGGAGATTTACTTAACTTTGTGGTGTCTAATCAAAAAATTAAGTGGTTGTGGAAAAATACCTGGAACTGGTCGAACATTATTCTTTGGGTTTATATTCAATTAGAATAACTCAGGTTCCATTTCTCCTCTGTTTTCCTGTTGCAATTCTCTGCATAGACAAGGTTCAGGGGTAAAGTCACTTGAATTGATGATATCAACCTCATATCCTTTTTGTACATATTTACACATATCTTTTTGCAATCCTGCATCAGAATAGCAGTAAGGCAGGACACATCCGGCAACAATGCTGCCACACTTACATCTGATAATTTGAGTTCTCCCAATTCTTTTCATTTTTATTAATTAAAAGGGCACGCCTTCATCGAGAAGTTAAAACGTCACTTAAAACTTTTATGGAAAAAGATGGAAGACGTGCCCGGATTTATATTACTTTTGTGGTGTCACTTAAAATTTTAATATCATGGAAATAAAAGATTTGGCAGGTCTTTCAGAGCCTCTCTGTAAACTTATTGACACTTTTCAAAATGGTTGCTCATTCTTATTCAAACCATTACAAATTAAACGGATTGCTTCTGTTTCATCTGAGGTAACCTCTATGGAAAACAATGTGGATTTAAAAAAACGATTAAAAGAAGCTTTACTTGAAGATACTATTAACGCAACACATTCCATCAGAGAAAAACGTCAATTTGAGAATGTAGCAAGCATTTATGCAAGTGCAGCCCAGGAACTCCAAATGATAGACCATGTTGATGACACTCCAGTTGATCCGGATTGGTGCACTCGTTTTTTTGATTATTCCAAAGATGTTTCAAATGAAGATGCACAAATTATCTGGGCTAAAATATTAGCTGGAGAAATTGCACAACCAGGTAGCTTTTACAAAAGGACTTTATCTGTTTTAAGAGACATTGAGGCTTTTGAAGCTAAGTGGTTTGCAGATATGTGTCAATTTGTAATCTGCAATAGTATAGTAGAGATGTCTTTATTGAAATATTACCCGTATAGTCAAATTCAGTCGTTAATGGATTGTGGATTGTTGAACAGTGTTGCATGTGAATCAAGCTTAACAGAAAAGGCAACAGAGATCAATGGTAAAAGTCATTCACTAAAAATAATCTCCTCACAAATAGATTTAACCATGATACGCTTTCGTGATGTTTTTCGTTTAACAGATGCTGGCACACAACTTTACAATATTACCCAAGTTCAAACACATAAAAGCTACATGATAGGATTAAAGGAACAACTCGAAATAAAATATGGCTTAGTGTTAGAACTTGTTCAAATCTCGCAATGATCAATAAGGCAGATAACTTTGTGGTGTGTAATCCTTTCCACTTCCACTATAATCTCTTCATCTGAAACCATAGCCGGTTGCTTGGGATACTCCACTCTAAACCTGATAATGATAGTGGCATACAGCTTGAAAAAATACATCCATGAATAGCTGTATGTCACTATCATTGGTCTGTTAAAACAAATTCCTTTCATCGTTTTATTGGTCTCACATCGAAATCAGACAAAACCAATTTGAAAGAAACATCATCATACTCTTTCACCAAATATGAGTAGATATACTCAACATGAAAATTGCCATCAGGACTTCTGCCTTCCATATGAAACTCGATATTATCATCAAGCTTTAGCATATCCGATTTCTTAAGAGCAATCTCGTTTTTCATCAGATGATAATAGGAAGTACAACCTCTGATTTCTCTAGCATCCACATTAAAGTTTTCAATGAGGAATCTTTCAAGACTCTCATTCTTAATTATTAAAACATTTGTCTCCATATTATTTATATTTAAAATGCTGCTAATTTAGAAGTGACGGGCGGATTTGAACCGCCGACCTCATGGGAACCATGCGCTCTGCCTGACTGAGCTACATCACCTGTTATATATCGTAAATTGAAATCCATGTTTCAACGACCCTTACAGGTCTAGCTGATTATTTTTACAACGACACGAGTCTGACCCTTACTCACAGCATTATGTCGTTGGCAGATTATGCTTACTCCCGTAGTCCGGTTTGTGCAGGAGGAAATCTGCGAACTCCTAAATTCCAAGATGTCAAAGAACTCTTCTCTGTGTGTTCCCGGTCGCCCACCCAAGAGCAGGCCGGGTGGCGGTTGCCCGCCGGTGGTTTGGTTTGACTTCGGTGAGGTTACGGCTTCTGTACAAGAGAATCTTTCAAGATGCCTGCTGTAATTGCTATGGATTCAAGGGCAGCCTCAAGAACTTTGCATCTTTTCTCTGCCTCAGTCCAGAATTTTGCATTTTGGTCGCTTTGAAATTTCAGCTCCTTGTTTTGGGCTTCAAGTTCTTCAATTTGTTTTCTTAATTCTTCTTCCATGATGATTGATATTTGATTGGTATGATTGAATTATCTGGTTGCATATCCATTGGCCATGTCACCTGTCGGGTTGGCGTACAGGCTTTTCATCGTGAGCCCTGATTTTGGCAGGCGGGGCTTGATGTTCTGTGAGTAGTTATAGTCCTCCATGGCAAGAATGGCGTCTATCCAAGCCTGTCGTAAGGCTGATTTCAAAGTATATCCCTTATAAACTTTCATGAACGCCCATGCCCTCTGCATGATGGCTTTGCGGTTATATTTGCCATCCACAACTAACCTATAGTCGCGTTTTCTTGCGCAACTTTTATTACTATTCGATTGGATATGTGAACTATTATTCATATATTTGTTTATTGATTAATTGGTATTGCAAAAGTAATCCATAGATGGATAATTTGCAATCATTTGTTTGAGTATGTTATCCATATTTGGATATATTAACTATTGATTGTATTGGTATGGTTGAAAGAATTAAGTCTATTATCAATTATTATAAGCTAACTGATAGAGCTTTTGCTATTAAATGTAACATTAAGCAGAATACTCTTAGTAGGCAATTGGGAGGTACTAGTGAAGTTAGTCTATCCACTATTGATGCTATATTATCCACTTTTGAAGATGTTTCCTCAGAATGGTTGTTGCGCGGGAAAGGAACTATGTTACTTTCGGATGTAGAGCATGAACGGAATATCATACCTGACTCTAACATGGAACGGATGAACCGACTTGTAGATACGATTGCGACTCTACAAGGTGCACTCAACGAGAAAGATAAAACAATAAAGTTGCTTGAAGAAAAGGTAAAGCGCTTGGAAACTGAGTTGGCAATGGTTAAGAATGAACGAAAAATTGGTTAGATATGTGGAGCTTTATTATTTTATTAGTTGTATTTCTAGTTTTGAGGTTTAAATATAAGATTATTGATATACTAAAATCTAAATTTCTTATAGAGATTAATACAATGACAATTTATACTGTCGTGTCTATTGTTGTTGCAATAATTGCTCTTAATATTGTTAATGGTAGATATTTAAAAAGTAATCAATATATAGTAAATGATCAAATCGAAAAAACAGAACCTGAAAAGAAACGAGGTGAAAAATACTATATAGTAAATGAAGATACGATTGCTGAATTTCTCTCTATGGATGGAACATCTTCTAATATATGGACTAAAAAAGCATATTCAAAGTCTGAAAAAGATAAGGTAGATAAAATAATAGAGCATCTTTTGCCTGGATATATATCTATGACTCATTTCTTGTTTACCGAAAAACATAGTGATAATATAGACAACCAAAACTATTACGGATATTACAATAACGGCGTACTGACTGTAAGGAAATCAATGGCTGAAAAAAAAGAGGATTTAAGATTTGATATGCAAAATGAAATTTCAGGTACAGGTATTGAGTTTGTAACTGTGTTCCTCGCTAAAATGGAAAATTTCTCTAAAAAAATAGATGATTACGATGACAACAATAAAACGCTTAGAAAAGAACTTATAAAATTTCAATCTAAAAACTTCCCGAAAGCTCGAAAAGAGTACTTTAAAAACGCGAAAGAACAATTATGGGAAAAAAATATAGACGTAAAGTTAAATGGGAGAAATATTACTTTTATCGGGTATATGTTTGTTGATAATAAAGTGAAAAAAGATACTTATGAAAAAATTATTGACGAATTAACGAAATTGAGATTTAAACGTGTTTCATTCCAATGGTATGATGGATCTGAAACAACATATTGGAACATAGATTCAAAAAATGATAATGAGATATGAAGTCGAAAAGTTTTTGAAAAGATATGCAGGTTGTAATCTGCTGTACGTTAAATTATAAAACATCTTCACGAAAGTCAAATAGAATATAATGATAGCACGTAATAGAATATGGGAGGAATTAAAGCAAGCTAAAGCCAACATACTTGGATTACAAAAGTATACTGATAAACAACGCTCATATAATAGATGGTATAATGGCATATTGGCCTTTACTGCTTCTGTTGGAGCATTAGGATATAGTATCAATGAAATTATCCCATTTATTACATCCATAATAATTGGGATTACCTCAATTGCTAAATCAATATTGCCAAACTTTTTGCAAAGTGCTCAAGATTTATCGGAGCTAGATGTTTTGTCTGATTTTTATGTACGTTATATGAATTCGTTAGAGAAAATATGGTATGATAATGAGAACAACTATGCAGATGAAAAGGAAACGATGGATCGTTTTTTTGAGCTTAAAGAAACTGAATGTGATAAAGAATCTGCATATAATAGGGGAGTAAGAAATATCTCGAAGAAGATGCAACGGGAGATTGATGCTGAAGCGGAGGAATATATAAACAGGGTTTATTTTGAAAAAACAGAATAGTAAAATATATAATTATGGCAAAAAATGGAATAGTAAAAACTACTAGAGGCGGCAACAATGCCAAAAGCAATAAAAGTTCAGGGAAAATGGATTCAGAGCAAAGAACTTATTCAATTCCTAGCTCATCTAAAGCACCTCCTCCTCCAAAACCTAAAAAATAAACCTTTTAAATATTATAATTATGGGAAATGATAAATTGATAGAAAAAAGTATACCGAGTACGGCTTCAACACCTCCTCCACCTAGGAGAGAGGAAAGAGAAATACCTAGTACACCTAAAACTCCTCCGCCAATAAAATCAAATAACAACAAGAAATAGGTCTTATTTTTTAGTATCAAATGGAGGGGGCATAGGAATGCGTTCGGTTGGAATGCCTTTATCAGATAACATATTTTGTAAATGCCAAGTGAGTGTTCTATCAGAAACTTTTTTCTCGTTTACAAGATATCTTATCTGATAAACCATTCCCTCAATTGCTGTTCTTGAAATAGGTTTAATTCTTTTAATCATAAACTATATTTTTGTAAGTTTTAAGGAAAGAAACCAAATTCCCCCATACGTAATACAAATGGAGAAAACTTTAATACAAAGATATGGAAAATATGAATAAAGCCCTCAAAAATGAGGGCTTATAAAGTATCCAGGTTCAACATCACAATCATTCATCATCACAACTTGGACACTCTACATGCAATTACTAATGGTCAGATGAAAAGTTTGATTGGTAAATAAAAAAAATGAACGGTAAAATTGTGTGACAATTATAAGAATAATGGATTAATTTTTAACTTTTATGATATGAAAAGGCAGGATAGTACATAAATAATTACATTTCCGTGCTCTTGTCGGAAGGCAAAAAGCACTACTAATAACTTGTTGATATTTAAAAAGATAGGCTTAAAATTTGCAGACATGTCTAGTTTAGTTTTTGTGTTGTAAGTGCTCCCATCGTAAGCGAACGAATGGGAGCACGTTTTTTAGATACCTGCAGGGGAGAAGTGTTCTGTTTCTGCAACAAATCCGGAGGTTGGTTTGTTAATTATGGCATAAATAGAAATAATTCTCCTTATGAAAAGAATAATCCCCATACTGATTGCTATACTTATCTGTTTTAGTGTAGGCTGTACTGCTTCTTATTTTCAGTCGGAGTCTATACTCAACTGGTATCCTGCATTGGAAAAACCTTCTTGTACCCCCCCTGATATAGCTTTTCCCATTGCTTGGAGTTTTATCTATCTGTGCATGGGAATTTCTATCGGGTTGATTTGGCATATATGGACAATAAGACGAGGGTACAAGAGAAAATACCTATTTATAGTGATTGATAACCCTGGTGATTTTCCGTAACTTTGCGGCCATAAAGAGAAACAAAAAACATAACTATGTATAAAACAAGTAAATATACTCTGACGGACAAAATGAGTTATCTTATCTGTGATAACTATACATTGCTACAGGTAATGAGCCGTTTTGATCTTTCGTTAGGGTTTGGAGACAAGACAGTACAGGAGGTGTGCCGTGAAAATGGAGTGGATTGTCGTACTTTCCTTGCGGTGGTAAACTTCATGATTGAAGATAGCGACCGGATGGAGGATGATGTGAAGGATATTTCTATGCCTTCATTGATGAATTATTTAAAACAGGCACATCATTATTTCCTTGATTTCTGTCTGCCTACCATACGCCGTAAATTGATAGAAGCTATAGATTGTTCCACGGAAAACGAGGTTGCATTTCTCATTCTGAAATTTTTTGATCAGTATGCCGGAGAAGTGCGTAAACACATGGATTATGAAGATATGAATGTGTTTACTTATGTAGAGAATCTGATGACGGGACGAGAAACGGGAGGATTCCGTATCTCACAGTTTGCCCGCAGGCATGATCAGATAGATGCGACACTGACTGAGTTAAAAAACATCATTATTAAATATTATCCGGCAAAAGGAAATAACCATTTGTTGAACGCCGTATTATTCGACATATTCAGTTGTGAACAAGATTTGGCATCTCATTGCCGCGTAGAGGATTACTTGTTTGTGCCTGCTGTACTTAGGCTGGAAAAGGAGGGGAAATGAAACGGACAGAACTTGTGCACGTTGCGGTGGCCGAAACTTCAGTCATTGTGCGTAGCGGACTTGTGGCTGTGCTGAAGCGCATGCCTGATCTTATAATACAGCCGGTGGAAATAACTTCTCTTGAAGGACTGCAAAATTGTATGCAGGGACATCAGCCGGATATTCTAATCATAAATCCTACTTTCGGAGGATGGTTTAACGTGGACGAGTTCAAATCGAACTATCCACAGGCATCTGTCAAATGCGTTTCTTTGTTGTGTTCAGTCACAGATACCAATCTGTTGAAGGGATACGATGAGAGTATAGCGCTATATGATGACATCGAAGTTTTAAATAAAAAGTTAGTAGACCTGATGAATCTTGGTGTGGATGAAACAGATGGCGAACAGGAAGCGTTGAGCCAGCGTGAGAAAGAAATTATTTGTTGCGTGGTACGTGGGATGACAAATAAGGAAACGGCGGAAAAACTGTTCCTCTCCATTCATACGGTGATAACTCACCGTCGGAATATTGCGCGCAAGCTACAGATACATTCACCTGCCGGATTGACTATTTACGCTATCGTAAATAAACTGGTTGAACTAAGCGAGGTGAAGATGAACTTATAATACCTACAAATGGTGAGTGGAATAAGATAGAATACCTAAATGAAGTGATTGTGGATGTGGTCCCTAACCTCTATCTTTGCACTATAAGTTAGTCATATAGAAATTACGTAAACCACAAAGTTAGTTATTAGTTAAAAGTGCTCCCTGCGAAGTGATTCGCGGGGAGTACTTTTTTATTAGTAAGGCTTTTGCTCACAATATTATGCTTTTTTACCTATTCCGCTTCATTATTCGTTAGAAATCTCGTTGTTTTCTTAACAAATATCCTCTAACTTTGTTATTCAATATAGGACACATATTAACTAATGACAATGAAAGTAGGTTTATTTATTCCTTGTTATATCAATGCGGTATATCCGCAGGTGGGGATAGCCTCGTACAAGCTGCTGAAAAGTTTGGGAGTGGATGTGGATTATCCTCTCAATCAGACTTGTTGCGGCCAACCGATGGCGAATGCAGGTTTCGAGAATAAAGCGGTAGATTTGGCCCGTCATTTTGACGAACAGTTTAAGAATTACGATTATATAGTGGGCCCTTCGGCCAGTTGCGTCGTTTTTGTGCGTGATAACTACAGTCGTCTGTTGAAAGAAGACAAACATCGGTGTGCCAGCGAAGGTAAGATATATGATATCTGTGAGTTTATTCATGATATCGTCAAGCCTTCTTCGTTGAAAGCCAAGTTTCCACATAAAGTGAGTCTGCAAAACAGTTGTCATGGAGTGAGATTGATGAAACTTTCTTCTGCCAGCGAACTTAATATTCCTTATTTCAGCAAATTGCGTGATTTGCTCTCTTTGGTAGAAGGAGTGGAAGTTGTGGAACCGGAACGCAAAGACGAATGTTGCGGTTTCGGCGGTATGTTTGCCGTAGAGGAAGATGCGGTTTCCGTGCAGATGGGGCATGACAAGGTGATGCGTCATATTGCTACCGGTGCTGAATACATTGTGGGGGCCGACAGTTCGTGCCTGATGCATCAGAATGGTATCATTGCCCGTGACAAACTTCCTATCAAGACATTGCACATTGTTGAAATCTTAGCGGCAGGATTATGAGTACGAAACATTCAAAAGCAGCTGCGGAGTTTCTGAAAAACAAGAAACAGGCCGCATGGCATGACGGAGAGATGGGTACGGAGAAAGGAAATTTTGACCCTACTTACCTTACACATGCAGCCCGGAAAAATCTCCGTCAGAAATTTATTCATGCTGAGGCGGCTATGACAGGTGCTAACTTTGCTGTAGCTTCTACTGGTGAGATTGTGGTATGTACCAATGAAGGAAATGCGGATATGGGTACTTCCCAGCCTAAATTACAGATTGCGGCTTTTGGTATGGAAAAAATTGTGCCGGATCGTGAATCATTGGGAGTGTTCACCCGTTTGTTGGCCCGTTCGGCTACAGGACAACCCATTACTACATATACTTCTCATTATCGAAAGCCTAGAGAGGGTGGGGAACTTCATATTATTATTGTAGATAACGGACGTAGTAAGATATTAGCCGACCCAAAGCATATCAAGACTTTGAATTGTATTCGTTGTGGAGCCTGTATGAATACATGTCCTGTATATAGACGTAGTGGGGGGTACTCTTATCTATAACGGATTGAATGACTGGGGGAAAGGACGTGAAATGCCGAAATTTGCTAAGGAGAGTTTCAATGAAATGTGGAAGAAAGGTAAAGTGAAGTAAATTATGAGCAGCAGAGAAGATATATTGCAGAGCATCCGGCGTGCTACACATGTAAAATATGAGAAACCGGATTTAAAGCCATTGGAAGATATGGCATTGACTTATCCCAGTATGGTAGAACAGTTTTATTTCGTCATGAAGCAAGTAGGAGGAGAAGCCATTTTTTTGGAAAAAGAGGAGAACGTGAATGATTTCATTAAAAAAGCTTATCCTGGAGCCAAACGCATCGCTTCTAATCTGAAGAGTATTACTTGTGCAACATTTAATCCCGATGATTTGGAAGATCCTGCAGAATTGAATGGGACGGATTTGGCTGTCATAGATGGAAAGATTGGGGTTGCGGAGAATGGTGGGGTATGGATAGAGCAGGATGTAAAGCAGCGTGCCATTTATTTTATTGCCGAAAAGTTGGTTATTCTTCTAGATAAGAATAAGATTGTGAACAATATGCATGAAGCATATAAACTGATAGATACAGGCGAATATGGTTTCGGAACCTTTATTTCCGGTCCGTCAAAGACAGCTGATATTGAGCAGGCCTTGGTAATGGGTGCTCATGGGGCACGGGATGTGATGGTAGTGCTGATATAAATATATTGTTTCTTATACATAAAAAGGAGATGAGGCGAAAATTATGGGGCTCATCTCCTTAACGGAACTTAAGTACCGGATAGACGGTAAGTTTGTCTTTTCTAATTTAAATATACGGTATTGAAATATTCACCAAATAACGTTTTGGCTGTTTCCAATTGTTCTAGGGTATTTTCTTTTATTCCGTTCAGTTTGTATTCTTTTCCCATGGCTTCATATTTGTGTACGCCTAATGTATGATAAGGTAGTATTTCTACTCTTTGAATCATGTGATAGTTCTTGAAGTGCTCTCCTAATGCCCGTATGTCTTCCTCAAAGGAACTATAGCCTGGAACTAATACGTAGCGCAACCAAAAAGGTTTTCCGTTTTTTTCAAGCCATTCAGCGGTACGTATGGTTTGTTCGTTGCTACGTTCTGTCAGTTGCCGATGTCGCACATTATTAAATTCCTTGATATCTAATAATACGAGGTCTGTCCATTTTAGCAGTTCCTCTACTTCCTCATTCCATATACTGCCGTTGGTATCTATACAGATGTGGATGTTTTGTTCTTTTAACCGCTGGAATAACGGAATCAGTGCTTTTGCTTGCAATGTAGGTTCGCCGCCGCTGAAAGTCACACCTCCTTTTTTACCGAAAAAAGCTTTTTGGCTGACAGCCATATGCACAATTTCGTCTATTGCCGTTTCCGTACTTTCACCTTTGGTGTCAATTGTGTCGGGGTTGGCACAATAGAGACATCGGAAATTGCATCCTTGTAAAAATACGACTAAGCGTAAGCCGGGACCGTCAAACGTCCCCATTGACTCGTAAGAATGTACTCTGATCATAATGGTTTGTCTTTAAACTGGTAAGGGCAGGTTTAAAACCCGCCCCTACGATTAATGTATATGTGATGTTACATTCTTTCGTGGAAAGAACGGCTGATTACTTCCAGCTGATGTTCACGGCTCAATTTGATGAAATTTACGGCATAACCTGATACGCGGATAGTAAGTTGCGGGTATTTTTCAGGATGCTCCATTGCATCTTCCAGCATTTCACGGTTCAGCACATTTACATTCAGGTGGTGTGCCCCTTTGGTGAAATAACCGTCCATCATGGTTATCAGATTCTCTATACGGGTTTCCCGATCCACTCCTAGTGATTTTGGTACGATAGAGAATGTGTTACTGATGCCGTCCTGAGCATCACGATAGCGTAGTTTGGCTACAGAACTCAATGAGGCGATGGCACCGTTCTTATCACGTCCGTGCATCGGGTTGGCACCCGGAGCGAAAGCAACCCCTTTGGCACGACCGTCAGGAGTGGCACCTGTTTTCTTACCGTACATTACATTGGAGGTGATAGTCAGCAGTGACAGGGTAGGACGGGCGTTTTTGTATACCGGATGTTTCTTTAATTCTTCACTGAAGAAATAAACCAAATCTACTCCTAAGTGGTCTACGCGGTCATCATCATTACCGAAGCAAGGATATGTATTTTCAATATCAAAGCCTTCAGTCAAACCTATATCATTACGTTTGGCACGTACCTTGCCGTATTTGATGGCAGACAATGAGTCAATGGCAATGGACAGACCGGCTACGCCATATGCCAGATTGATACGTGGATCGGTATCAATGAATGCCATTTGAGCCTTTTCGTAATAATATTTGTCATGCATATAGTGAATGATATTCATCGCATCATTATACACACGTGCAATCTGCATTAATACTTTCTTATAATTAGACCATACTTCTTCAAAGTTCAGCAAGTCTCCTGTCAATACAGGAATATCTTTCACCATTACAGTTCCTGTATTTTCGCAACGTCCGCCATTGATAGCTAGTAACAGAGCCTTAGCCAGATTACAGCGTGCCCCGAAGAATTGGATTTGTTTGCCGATAGCCTGATAAGACACACAGCAGGCAATGCCATAATCGTCACAGTTACGCACTTCGCGCATCAGCGTATCGTTTTCGTACTGTATGGAAGAAGTGTCGATAGAAACCTGTGCGCAGAATTCTTTGAAACCTTCCGGCAACTCCGGACTCCACAGTACAGTCATATTGGGTTCAGGTGACGGACCCAGATTGTATAGTGTTTGTAAGAAGCGGAAAGAAGTTTTTGTTACTTTGGTGCGTCCGTCGTTGAATCGTCCGCCGATAGATTCGGTCACCCAGGTGGGGTCACCTGCAAAGATGTCATTGTATGATTGCATACGCAGATGGCGGACCATACGTAACTTGATGATAAACTGATCCACTAGCTCCTGAGCGAATGACTCGTCAATTTTACCATGATCCAAATCATATTGAATATAGATATCCAGGAATGAAGAAACGTTGCCCAATGACATAGCTGCTCCATCTTGTTCTTTCACGGCAGCAAGATATGCCATATAAACCCACTGAACCGCTTCTTGTGCATTAGTAGCGGGACGGCTCAAATCGAGTCCGTAATATTCACCCAATATTTTTATTTCTTTCAGTGCTTTAATTTGTTCGGCTACTTCTTCGCGCAGGCGGATACGGGCATCGGTCATCGGACTGGTGATATTGCGCAAATCTTCTTGTTTTGCTTCAATCAGTCGGTCGATACCATACAGTGCCAAACGGCGGTAGTCACCAATAATGCGTCCGCGTGCATAGTTATCGGGCAGACCGGTCAGGAAACCGAGTGAACGGAAAGAGCGGATTTCTTCGGTATAAGCATCAAATACGCCATCATTATGGGTTTTGCGATAATGAGTAAAGATATCCTTTACTTTTTCATCTACTTCCACACCGTTTTCATGGCAGGCTTTTTCTACGACCTTGATACCACCGTAAGGTTTGATGGCACGGCGCAGAAGTTCGTCCGTCTGAAGACCTACAATCAGTTCGTTTTCACGGTCAATGTATCCTGCTTTATGTGAGGTGATAGTAGATACTGTTACATTATCAAGGGAACGAACTCCGTTATTGGCACGTTCTTCTTCTAGTGCCTTGAGGCATTCGTTCCACACTTTTTTAGTTCGCTCTGTGGGGCCTGCCAAGAATGAGGCATCGCCCTCATAAGGGGTAATGTTGGTATATACGAAGTCTGAAACATTAATTTCCTTACTCCACAATCCATCCTTAAAAACTTTGTTCATTTCCATACTGTCATTATTAATGATGATTTAGGGCTGCAAAGGTACTCCTTTTTTGTGAGCTATGCATCACTATTAGTAGGTATAATGCGAATGCTTGTGCATTTTTAGGGTCAATGTAAAAAGCTGAGGGGTAAATTTATAAATTGTTATCTTTGTTTCCAAATTCATAGCTTATGGAGTTAAACG
>PPYF01027700.1_pt1 | contig 20129 bp, 11 predicted proteins | sample 1559871 | NCBI WGS metagenome assembly PPYF01 (sample SAMN08240021, study PRJNA423297) | Human gut metagenome, whole genome shotgun sequencing project. | reverse complement strand
TGGAAAATCTGATATTTCCGCTCTATCGCCCCTCATTTCTATTTTATCTCGTTTGTACCCCTTGTACACCGATGCTTCCTTCCGTGTTTATCAAAGTAACAGAATTTCCATTGGGGGTAAACGGAAAAGTAGATCGCATTTTACTGGCGGATCAAAAAATCCCAGAGCAATCTAATAAACAGATGAGTGTAGAGGGAATGACAGAACTGGAAGAAAAAATTCTAAATGTATGGAAGGAAATACTTGTACAAGAGATAAATTTGGATAGTGACTTTTTTGCTGCCGGTGGTAATTCTTTGCAAGCAGTACAACTGACAAATAGACTTTCGGAAGTATTCTCTAAAGAAGTCACTATAGGCGAATTGTTTGAAAATCCTTCTGTAAGAAAAATGGCAAGGTTATTAGGAGAGAACAATGAATAGTAAAATAAAAGTAGTAGTATGTGGAAGTACATTTGGACAACTTTATTTGAAAGCGTTGCAGGATAGATCCGATTTATTTCAAATAGTAGGATTATTTGGTACAGGAAGTGAACGCAGCAAGAAGTGTGCCAAAGAATATGGGATTACTCTATACACAGATATAGAGAAAATCCCCAAAGAAACAGATTTGGCTTGTATTGCTGTTAAGACAGCGGCATTTGGCGGGAAGGGTACGGATATTGCCTTAGCGCTTTTGGATAAGGGGATACATGTGATTCAGGAGCATCCATCTCATCCAAAAGATATGGAACAATGCTATAGAATTGCAAGAAAAAAGAATTTGGTATATCACATTGGAAATTTATATCCATATCTGGAAGATGTAAAGCAATTTATTAAATGCGCTAATTATCTGAATGATAATGATGAGCTTTTGCATATTGATGTGATGTTTTCTGGACAACTCTCCTATCCGTTAATCAAGATATTACAATTAGCAATGCCAAGCATACAGAAATGGGAAATGGAAAAACAGGAAAAAACAGATGGAAAATTTCAATTACTTTGTGGCAGGTTGGGCGACATACCAATCTGTATGCAAATAAATAATGAGGTGGTTCCAGACGATCCTAATAATTATATGCATATATTACATAGAATCACTTTTTTCTATAGCAGCGGACATCTTACTTTGGAAGATACATTTGGCCCTTTAATTTGGCATCCCAGAATGTTTATTCCAATTAACACCGCACTTAATGGAACATTAAATATGGAGTTTCCTGAAAATGTGTATCAAAATACTGGTTATATACTTTCTAATGCTAATCAGAATAAGAGCTTTGAAAAGATTCTGACTGCTGTATGGCCTCAGACCATACAGCATGATTTGATGAAAGTATACAATCAGATTCAGGAAAGAAGAGTTGATGTAATAGTAAATCAAAAAGAACTTTTATGTGCAAGGCAATGGAACCAGATAACAAAAGACTTTGGATACCCCAAAGTGGTATCCAACCAGATAATAGTACCGGTTTCTTTTGAAGAGTTAAAGAAAAACTGTATAGATGAATGTGGTGGGCAAAATGTTTGATACTGATGTTTTAAAATTAATCAATGAATTATCCCAAAAAGGGATTTATCTTTGGGAAGAACAGGGAAGGCTAAAATATAAATGTAAGAAGGAAAAAATATCAGAAGAAATTTTAAACGAATTACGGGTAAAGAAGGCTGAAATTGTAGAATTTTTCCGAAAATGTGAAAGTAATAGCTTTCCGATATCACCACTCCAATCAGCATATCTGATTGGAGAAGAAAAGAATTGTGAATTGGGGAATACGAATGCACATTATTATATTGAATATGAGGCATCTAATATAAATATAGAACGATTGGAAGAAAGCCTTAACATTCTTATTGAAAATCATGACGCATTGCGGATGATAGTTTTGAAAGAGGGAAAAAATCTAATTTTAGAGAGGGTGTCCCCATATAAAATTTCGATGTATACATATATAGGAATCGAATCGCGGAAGGCTGTAAGAAGTGTGTGGGAAAATTATACATACACACCGCAGACATGGCCGATGTTCCATTTTGAAGTTGGGAAAGCAGAAAAAGGGAATGATGTATTGCACATAAGCTTTGATTGTTTGATATTGGATGCGTGGAGTGCGAAAAAATTGATTAGTGAGTTATTTAAGCTATATTCTGGGGAACGTTTGAAATTTCCTGAATTTACATTCAAAGATTATTTGGAACAAGCTGTGAATTATGATTATAAACAAGAAAAACAAGCAGAAAGTTATTGGAAGGAAAAAATCAGTCATATGAAGATCCCTTCGTTTAAAACTAGGATACCCATAGAAGCTGTGGTAGAGCCTAAGTTTGAACGAGTGGAGTATACGTTTGCGATAGAAGAAACCCAAAAGTTATATGAACGTATAAAGAAATATGGGTTAACGCCAGCTGCTGCTATATGTATGTTATTTATGAAAACCATATGTGATACATTTGCATTAGAGGAGATAACCCTAGATATAACTCTTTTTAATAGACTACCTTTGGACAAGGAAATTAACGATGTGATTGGAGAATTTACGAACATTGGTTTGGCAACATATTATAAAACAGAAGATATTAGCATTTTAGAAGCGGCGAAAAATGTACAAGCTCAATTTTGGAAACTGGTACAGTATAGAGAATATGATGGGACAAAATTGTTGAAAGCACTGGGAAAAGGTGGGGTAGGTAAAGCTATTTTTCCTATTGTATACACATGTATGTTAGGTGGAAAAGATGATATAGAACAAGTGGTGTTCCATGAGGTATATGCATTAAGCAAGACTCCGCAGGTGATGTTAGATCATCATGTCAGAGATGATCTGGGGAGTCTGAAATTATCTTTTGACTATGTAATAGAGTTGTTTGCAAGGGAAGATATGGAGAAAATAATGGATACATATGTAAGGAATATTTTAAATGCAATTACGGTATTAGACTGGGAAAGAGATAAGATTTTATAAATAAGGGAGTGTTTGCTATGAGTTTAAAAACCGAAACATTAGCTACAAATATGTGCAATGTGTCTAAACAGAAAGGACTCCATGAAATATTTTTTAGTATGGCGGAAAAAATCCCCGAACACATTGCGGTAATTTGGTATGAAAATACAAGAAAAGAGATATCCTATCAAGACTTAGCAGATTGCGTTTTGAAAATGGCTCAAATGTTAAAAGTAAATGGGATTAGAGAGAATGAATATATAGCTGTATCTATGCCGAAAGGAATATGGCAAATTATATCAACATTAGCGATATTATCGGTAGGGTGTACCTATATACCCATAGATATAGACTGGCCTTTAGAAAGAAAAAAGAAAATCTGTAAAAAGGTCAATGCAAGAATTTTAGTGGAATTGTCTTCAATGCATTCTACGGAGATTGAAGAAGTTAAAAATATATATGCGGATGAAGCGTTAACATTGAACAAGATAGATAAAATAGTCCAAGGAAATATTAAAAGCAGTGCATATGTTATTTTTACATCTGGAACTACAGGGGAACCTAAAGGCGTGGAAATAACACATGAATCAGCTGTCAATACAATCAACGACATAAATCAGAGATTTTACATAGGGAAGAAAGACGTATGTTTTGCTATATCGGAATTAAGCTTTGATTTATCAGTATATGATATTTTTGGAATGTTAGCGGCAGGTGGGACAATCGTTATTCCCAAACAAAAAGACAGAAAAGCCGCAGATAGATGGCTTGAATATATTAAAAGGGAAAAAGTTACTGTTTGGAACTCGGTTCCGGCTATCTATGAAATGTTGTTAACTGTAGCTGAAGCGGAAAGTGAAGAACTTCCATTGGAGAAAATTTTATTATCTGGTGACTGGATACATAAAGAGTTATTTGGAAGAACCAGAAATATAACTAAAAAGTGTCTCTTCATTTCTTTGGGCGGAGCCACAGAAGCAGCAATATGGTCGGTGTATTATAATGTCGAAGAAATAAAAGATGAATGGAATTCTATACCATATGGATATGCATTATCTAATCAAAAAGTAGTGGTAATGGATAGGGAAAATAAAGAATGCCCTCCTGGAATCCCAGGAGAACTATGGATTGGTGGAGTCGGGGTAGCAAAAGGATATGTTAATGAGGAAAGAATGACGAAAGAGAAGTTCGTTTTTTATGAAAACGATAGATGGTATAGAACAGGAGATTTAGTAAAAAAAGATAATATAGGATGTTTAGAATTTTTAGGCAGGATAGATTATCAGATTAAACTGAATGGTTATAGGATTGAACTGGAAGAAATTGAGAATAATATTGCAAAATGTGACAGCGTAGAAAGAGCTATTGTGTTAGTAACTAAAAAGAATGGGCGAAAACATTTGGCGGCGGCCATTAAACCATTCATACCTGAAACGGTAAAGACAGTGTGTGACATAAAAAATATTACAACATTAAAAAGTGATGCAGCTAAAACCAGAGGAGCAGCGGTATATAATTTCCTTAAGTGTTTTATAGAAACGATAGGGACACAAAAGAATGTAGTGGATAAGGAAATGAAACCACTATACAGTTTATGGAATAAACGAGTAGAAAAAGTTACCAGAATAATAGAGGAAGAGAATATAGAATTAAAGGAAATCTTAGATAATACTTTCCCGGTATATATGAGTATTTTTAGAGGCGAAAAGGATGTAAAAGAACTTTTGGAATATCCTGAACTTAATCCGGAGTATATATCGTTGGAAAGTCCGGCTGTAAAATCATTTTTGGAAAAGATTATAAGAAATATTAGAGAGGGTGGAAGAAAGAATAGGATTGGGATATTGCAAGCCCGCACAGGGAAGATAGCCAATCAATTGGCGGATAGGACAACGGATCAAGAATACATCTTGTTTGATACCTCCGCAGCAATGCTGGAACGAGCTGGCAGGGAGAGAAATACGTTAAATCAATACGAATACTCAGTGATTCGTCAGGGGCATATAGAAAATAAATATGTCGGTACCTGTGATATTGTTATTGCCGTTAATGTACTACATCAGTTTGCAGATAAGAAAGAAGGGCTCAGGCTATCCAATATGATGCTGAAAAGAGGGGGCAAGCTATTGATTATTGAATGTGGGCAAGAAGATGCGATAGCGTTAATAACTTCTTATGTATTAGAAGCTAAAAGAGAGCCTTGGAATAAGCAGTTCTTTTTAGATGTAGAAGAATGGAGAGATATGTTGGCCCATACCGGATTTCTGGTGAATACTGCAGAGGTAACAGATGAAGATAAAATAGAATATATTGAAGCTATATCTAAAACGGATGGAATAAAGGAGTGCCAGAAAGATATTACGAATATACTGAAACAAAATGTACCTACATATATGCGTCCGGAAAATTTCTATTATTTTTCAGAATTTCCTTTGAATGAAAATGGGAAAGTTGACAGAAAGAAAATATTATCTATTATAGAACAGCAATATATTGATGTTCAAGACGAATCGCTTTTTACAGAAGCAGAACATAAACTTGCCGGTATATGGAAAAAAATATTGGGGATACATAGCGTAGCGAAGGAAAGTAGCTTTTTTGAAGCAGGAGGAGACAGTCTGGCAGCAACTAAATTAATGACAGAACTAAAAAAACAATATGATACAGAAATATCTCTGACCGATATTTTTGAAAATCCATATTTGGAACAAATGGCGTTGATGATGGAAAAGAAGATAAGCGAACAGAATGAAATGATTGAAGGAGAACTATGATAGGGATCATTGGAGGATATGGAGATATAGGCCACCATGTGGTTGAGGCATTGCTTTCACAGGGCAATGAGACATTACTGATTGGAGCCAGGAAGCAAAAGGATATGTTTTATAACTACAAGAGCGTTAAGTATCAATATGTTGATCTTGGCGATGAAAGTAGCTTGGAAGACTTTGCAAAAAAATGTACAGTAATTATAAATTGTTCGGGATTGAACGAAAGTATGACGGAAAAATTGTTATGTAAAGTACAAAAGTATCAATGTAATTATATTGAGCCGCAGTTTAATAAAAGTATAAAGAAACAAAATGGGAATACCAATATTATTGTCCAGGGAGTGGGATCAATGCCAGGATTGTCTGGTGTATTACCGGTATTTCTTTCTGAAAAATTCCAAGAAGTAAAAGGAGTAAAACTATACTATATAGGGCAAGGAAAATTTACACCCAAATCTTCTAAAGATTTTTTAGACGGAATGTTTGATAAAGACAATCTATCCATGGTGAGATATGAACAAGGAAAAGTATATCCTAATTTTATAAAAGAGAATGAAATTCTTCCTGCATTTAATAAGCGATATATGTTGCTGCCATATTTTGATAGAGAAGCAAAAGAAATATGTAAGTTTTTAAGTCTTGATTATGCAGAATTTTATATTGCTCTGGAAAATAATTTGACTTATCGAGTCTTAAGAACAGCACGAGAAAAATATAAAAAAAATCCCAGGCAGACAATTGAAGATTTGTGCAATGCTTCTCAAATAGACAGTGCAAAGTATGGACAATGCGGATTTGTAGTTTCCATAGAGGGTACAATACAGAACCAAGAAAAACTTGTTACTCTCATTTTAAAGGCAGATAACGCATCGTCATTAACGGGATTAGCAATTGCCAGTATGGCGAATATTTTAATCAAAGAAAGGAATCGACCAAACAATAGTGTACTATCTATGTGGCAATACCAGACATATATTCCTGAATTGGCAAAAGAAATCGTAGATTCTTCAGGTGTATATACAGAAGAGTATACTTGTTCGATAGAAACATTATCTGAAATGGAAGAGGGAGAAATATGATGCAAAGAATAAAAACCATTGTGTGTGGTTCCACATTTGGGCAATACTATATAGATGCCTTAAAAAAATACGATGAATTCTTCGAGGTTATAGGACTATTGGCACGGGGAAGCAGACGATCTGTTACACTGGCAGAGAAAAATGGAATTCCTCTTTTTACGGATATTGACAAAATTCCAGAAAATATTGTCCTGGCATGTGTGGTAATACGTTCTGAAGGTGTGGGCGGAGAAGGCTGCGAAGTGGCACAAAGATTAATGGAGAAGGGAATCCATATCATTCAAGAACAGCCGATATACCCTAAAAACCTTATGGAGTGCTATAGGACAGCAAAAAAATATGGGGTTATCTATAATATAGGAAATCTCTATATGAAGCTTCCGGAGGTTCAGCATTTCATTAAAGTTTCAAGAAAACTAGGAGACTTAAATACTCTAAGGTATATGAGCCTGTATTTTTGTACACAGGTTGCATATCCGGCACTTTCGATTTTGATAGAGGCAATTTCTGGCTTTAGGGAGTGGAAAAATCTTTCAGTGATAAAGGGAAATGGCCCATTTGATATTATTACTGGACAAGCTGGGGCTATTCCGATAACAATAGAATTTAATAATAAGATTAATCCTCAAGTACCAGATGACTTTATGTACGTACTTCATAAATTTTTATTGTTTTTTGAAAGCGGAACTTTAAGCCTGGAGGATACTTTTGGGCCAGTAACCTGGCGTCCTCGGATTTATGTTGAGAAATACGGGGAAGAAGGGAGTGGCGATGATAGATTAAAAGAAGTTTCATTTGCATTACTGAAAAAGTATGAAGAGAAAAAAATAGGAAAAATCTTTCAGGACCAATGGTCAGATGCGATTGGACTTGAAATGTTGGAGATGAAAGATCAGATTAAAAATAAAAGAATAAATTCAGAAAAAATGCAGAAAGATTACTTAGCGGCAAAATTATGGGAGGAATTATATCATGTAGCAGGCTATGCAGCTCTAACAGATGAAAGAGACTACCAATATGTTTCTGTTGATAGCATAAGAGAATTGTAATGAGGTGACGGCTTTGCTGTCTAACAAGCAGGAGGATTATATGAGAGATTATAAAGATGTGTTAAAAAAATGCAGTGATGCGGGAATTGTTTTATGGGTAGACAATGGAAAACTGAAATATAAAGCAAATACAAATGTATTATCTGGAGAAATATTGGAGGGACTAAAGGAATATAAAGCCCAGATTATAGAATATTTTGAAAAAGCGGATAAAGATTTGACAATTACACACGATAGCAAGAATAGATATGAGGTATTCCCATTAACAGAGGTTCAATCAGCATATCTTTTGGGAAGAGGAGATTATTTTGCTTATGGAAATACAGCGTGCCATATTTATCAAGAATTTTCATACGATAAGTTAGATGTAGAAAAAGTTGAGAGAGTATGGAATTCTTTGATAAAGAAACACGATGCACTACGAACAGTCATTTATGAAGCAGGCTATCAAAAAGTATTGGAAAAAACACCGCACTTTACAGTATTAGAAGTTCAAATAGCAGAGGATAATCAGAAAGAACTTACTAAACTGAGAGTGGAAATGGGAAAAAGAATTTTTCCCTTGGAGCAGTGGCCGATGTTTGAAATTGCGGTATCTCAGCAAGCAAATAAATCCGTACTTCACTTTTCAATGGATTTTTTGGTCGCAGACTGGTCAAGCATATGGCAACTTCTGGAAGAATTTGAAAGTTTTTATTTTGAAAATAAGGAATCAGAAACGCCAGAAATTACATTTAGAGATTACGTTTTATTTGAAGAACGTAAAAAAGAATATCAGCAGTATGAGACAGATCGGCTGTTTTGGAAAGTAAAAACGGAAAAAATCTTTTTAGCTCCGTCGCTGCCGGAAAAAGGAGAGAATAGGGAACAAGGATTGAATGTAGAATTTGAGCGATATTCTTTGAATTTAGCTCCGGCAAAATGGGAAAAGTTTAAAGATAATTGCTCTAAATTTAATGTTACACCGACAGCAGGTGTTTTGACCGTTTACAGTGAAATATTGAAAAGATGGAGTGCTAATAAGGAAATTTGTCTTAATTTAACCGTGTTAAACAGGGAGGCTCCAAATGAGGAGGTTAATAGGATCATCGGAGACTTTACCAAAATTGTATTATTAGAAGTTAATAATGCAGAAATAGATTTTTATAAACGGGCACGAAAAGTAAATGCGGAATTGTTTGAAAATTTAGAACATTGTGGATACTCAGGAGTAGATGTTATACGTGATATTGCTAAAGAAAGGGGGAGAGAGTATGCCAGTATGCCCTATGTATTCACAAGCGCCATAGGGTTAATTAGAAAATCAATAAAGGGGAAGTATGAGGGCAATGGAATCTCACAAACTCCCCAGGTTTTCATAGACTGTCAGGCAATGGATGGGGATTTTGGACTGCAAGTAAACTGGGATGTGAGAAAAGGAGTTTTTCATGATGGAATGATTAAAGATATGTTTGAGGTATTTAGGCAAACACTCGATCATTTATCGGACAACATAGTTTTATGGAATCAAACAAAAATTATTGATTTGCCAGATGCACAAAAAGAAAGACGTAATAAAGTGAACAGTAGAGAGGCAGTATTTGAAGACAAATTGCTATACGAGGATTTTTTGAAAATAGCAAAAGAGCATCCAGAGTATACAGCAGTATATGATTCTTTGGGATCAATGTCATATGGAGAACTTTTGGATTTGTCCTTAAATATTGCCAAAAAACTAAAAAAAGAAAACGTGGAAACGGGCGAAAAGATAATAATTTCGGCACCTAAAAACAGATATCAGGTAGCCACTGTGTTAGGCACATTGTTTATTGGCGGAGTTTATGTTCCGGTAGATATAAATTCTCCACAGAAAAGAGCAGAAAGTATTATCTCGCAATGTAATAGTAAAATAGTTTTAAAAACTACGGATGTGAAAGTGCAAGGTAATGAAAAGTGCCTGAATATTGATGTGGATCAGCTTACGAATGAGGATAAGATAGATTTCGAGTGTACTACAGTACAAACAAAAGAGCCTGCATATGTTATTTTTACATCGGGAACGACAGGAACGCCGAAAGGGGTAGTAGTGTCCCATCGGGCGGCCTGGAACACAATCTGTGATATAAATGAGACTTATCATGTTAATCAAGAAGATCGTATATTCGCTATATCAAAATTAAATTTTGATTTATCGGTATATGATTTATTTGGTATGCTGTCAGTCGGTGCTGCAATTGTATATGTAGATGATTCGAACTATATGAATCCACAGGAATGGCATGACAAGATTGTCCAGCATAATGTTACAATTTGGAATTCGGTTCCAGCGTTGAGAAATTTATATTTAACATATTTGAAAGAGAATGGCAAGGTGTACAAAGAATCAATCAGATTGAGCTTATTATCGGGAGATTGGATTCCTAAAGAAATGCCAGAAGATATTTTGAATTATAATAAAAATGAACAGATTATTTGCCTTGGAGGGGCAACGGAGGCAGCGATATGGTCTATCGCACATGAGTATAAGGGACTTGAGAAATGGTGGAATAGTATTCCCTATGGTATTCCGCTTAGAAACCAAAAGTTTTTTGTTGTAGATGAAAATGGAGAAGATTGCCCGGATTGGTGCGTGGGAGAACTTTGGATTGCAGGAGAAGGTTTAGCCGATAAGTATTTGGGGGAAGCAGAACTTAGTAATAAGAAATTCTTTTATAGCCATGTACATAATTGCAGGATGTATAGAACAGGTGACATGGGAAGATATATACCTACTGGAGAAATTGAGTTTTTAGGACGTGCTGATAATCAGGTCAAAATACGAGGATATCGTATAGAATTAGGTGAAATTGAGAATGCATTAGAAATGCAAGAAGAAATAAAGCGAGCGATAGTGAGAATTGATAATGATAAAAAAGATCTTCCGATTGAAGCCGTTGTGGAAATTGCTCCAACCGATCAGAAAGAAAGACAAGGAGTTATAGCGCAAAAAAATGATATATTAAAAAATATTGAAGCTGTTAACATAGAGTTTGAAGAAAAATTAAACAAAACAAACTATGTAAGCGATTTTGCACAAAGAGATAAATTTGCTTTTGTTTCTATACTGCGTGGCTTGGAAAAAGTAGGATGCTTTGAAAAATACCGTACATATAAGGAGATGATAGAGAAATCCCAAATTGCAAAAAAATATCAGTGGTTGTTATCAAGATGGTTAATTGCATTGGAAGAAAATGGGTATATAAAAAAATATAATGATGAATATTTTATAACGTACCGGTATTCAGAAGAAGAACACGATATAATGGCGAAAAATATCTTTGAAAATTGGGTAGAAGAATATGGGGATATTAATTTGATGAACTATATTCAGGAGAATGGAAAACAAATTTCAGAGATATTAAAAGAGAAGGTAGATCCAGTTGGTATTTTGTATCCGGAAGGCTCAAATAAATATACAAAGGCATTATATGTTACAAGCTCTGTTGCTAAAGTTATTAATCAATATTATTGTAGCTTTATTTCTGAGTATACGAAAAGAAATACAGGGAGAAAGATTAGGATACTAGAGATAGGAGCTGGAACAGCAGCAACGGCACTTCCAATAATTGATACGCTAAAAAATACAGATTATGAATATTATTTTACTGATATTACAAAATATTTTTTGCCGAGAGCGAAAAAACTATTTGAAAATAATAACAGGGTTATAATTAGTCAATTTAATGTTGATGAGGATTATACAAAACAGGGATTACAACCTAACTATTTTGATATTATTATAGGGGCTTATGTATTGGAAAATGTTAAGGATATCCGAAAAAGTATTAGTCTAATTAAAGATCTAGCGGCACCACATGGATACCTATTATTTTCTGAACCAATTAGAAACGAACCGTGGATTTTGGCATCACAAGCTTTAATGATGACAGAACCGGAGGATGAGCTTAGAAATAATACATTTTTTGTGTCCCCAGGTTGTTGGAAAGAAATTTTGGATGAGTGTGATAAATCTTCACATACTAGTATATTTCCTGATATACAATCATCTCTATGTAATCTTGGAGCAGTACTTTTTATTAAACAATTTAAAACGGATAAGAAATTGATTGACAGAGATAAAATAAGGAAAAGTATATTCTCATATATTCCAGATTATATGATGCCAAAAGAGATTTTATATTTTGAAAAATTTTTTCTTTCAGAAAACGGAAAAATTGAAAGAAAAAAAATGTTTTCTTATTTTCATCAAAGCACTAAAAAAACAAACGAAAGCTATAATGACTGTCGAACTACAAGTGGAGTAGCAAAGGAAATATTAGAAGTATGGAGAGAAACGCTGGGGTCAAAAACATTGGAAACGAATGACAACCTCTATGATTATGGGGCAGATTCTTTACTTATGGCTCAAGCGGTAACCAAGATGCGCGATAAATTGAAACTTGAAATTCCATTTGAAGAACTTTTAAGACATGTAATTAAAGAACCTACTGTTTGTGGGTGTGAGAATTATATATCTAATTATTGGAAAAATAAAGATAAACCAATAGATATAAATAATAATTCAATGTTTTTTGTAAAAAGATATGATAATCATGATTCAGATGGCGTCAGGGTTTTAGTACATGGTGCATTAGGAAGCGTAGAGAATTATACTGCGTTAGGAAGCGAATTATCTAAATGGAAATCGAGAAATGTAATTGCTTTTGGCATTGCTGATTATGCTAAATATAAGGAAATTGCTTCAGAAAACCTAGTATTAGAATTAGCGGAACAATATTCGCAATATTTAATAAATTCGAACTGGAAAAATATTCAGTTAATTGGATATAGTTTTAGTGGAAGTATTATTATAGAAATGGCTAGATTGTTAGTCGAACAAGGAGCTAAAGTAGATAATGTTATTATTATCGAAAGTGGAACTATACCAATTCATATTAAGTCAGAATTGCTTTTAGAATTATTGTTCTTAGATAGTATGGCAGTTTCTGAAGTGGTGTTAGGAATTGAACAAAGGAACCTATTAAAAGATGTATTTAATTTTGTAGAATCGGAAAATCTGACTGAAATAGACGATGAGATATTTAAGTCTATATTATGTTCAGATAAAGATAGAAAAAGAGTCTCTTATTTATTAAATATGGGTATGAAGAAACGTTTGGATATGTATCAGAAAGCATCAAAGAATGATAATAATTTTCAAAATCTTTACCCTATTTATAAAAAATCTTTTGAGGCTCTCCAAATAACACCTAATATATATTTTGGAGATATAACATATTGCAGTGTGAAAGAGAGAGAAGGAGCGTATGAAAACTTTAATGCTGTGCTGGAAAAATGGGACGATATTTTATTAGGAAACATTAAACAAAAGACAATTGCAGGTAATCATTATACATGTATGAATGTAGAACATGCAGTGTCGTTGGCAAGAGTTATAATTAGTGAAACAGGAGATGATAATTTAGATGATATAAAATCAGAAAAAGAGGAAGTGCATTTTATAGTAACGGAGGACTGCTTAGAGAAAAATCATTTTTATATTGAATATGCATTATATAAGAGAAAAGAAAGTATTTTATGTGCGATGCTTCGCTTCTTGATGGATCGGGGAATCTTCGTCAATGAAAACCAAGTTTATACTTTTAAAGAAATAAAAGAACGAATAAACACTTTGCCAGAAAATGAAGAGATATTGAGACGTTGGTTAAAAGTATTGAACAGTTATGGATTTATTAAAGAAGAAGCTAATGGATTCACGGCGTTGCTAAAAATAACAGAACATTTTTTTGAAACAATATGGAGTCAGATGGAAGAATTGTGGAATGGAAAGTTATGTAACAAATTAGCTAATGAATATTTATTAAAAAATATAAAAGCATTGTCAGAACTGTTTTCAGGGGAAATAAATCCAACGCATATATTATTTCCAGAGGGTAAATTTGACTATGCTGAAGCATTGTATAAAGATACATTCATATTCCAATATCTAAATACAAAGATTGCACAAAAAATAAAAGAATTTTTAGATGCAACAGAACACATAGAAATATTAGAACTTGGTGCTGGAACAGGAGCAACAACAGACAATGTATTACCGTTAATAAAAGAGCGTAAAAATGTAATTTACTATTTTTCTGATATTTCTTATGTTTTCTTACGGGAGGCACAACATAAATATTCTGAGTTTAGAAATATAAAGTACATGACGTTAAATGTAAATAACTTAGATCTTGGGAAAAAAGTGGATATAATTATTGCAAACGGAGTATTAAATAATGCAAAAAATATTAAATATACGCTTGACAAAATGCTAGAAATAACATCTGAAAAAGGAAAAATCTTTATAATTGAACAGGTGGAAGAGTCGCTGGAAATGCTTGTCTCTCAAGTATTTATGATGAAAGACTCTAGTGCGCTGGAAGAGAAAGGAGGAAAAACTTTTAGAAATACTGAGGAATGGTTGCGATTATTAAGGGATGATAGGATAGAAAAAATAGAAGTATTTCCAGAAAAATATAATATCGATCAACGATTATTTATACTTTATCACAAGTAAAATGTTATATGGCTGCTCTTGGCGATTTCAGAGAGCAGCCAAGATTTAAAATATTAGAGAGTAAAATAAAGAGAAGGGGATTTTATGGGATTCAGGGTAATAGAGCATAAAAATGGGAAGAAATTTTATCAATATACTGTATTTCCGTTGGCGGTATGTGGAAGTATTCGAGGTACACAGCACCTATTCTTTCGCTGTTTTCCTTGAACATTACTTGAAGTGCTTTCCTTATCTGTAGAATGTATACAAATAGACAACGGTAGTGTGTTTACGAAGCATTTTACAATCTCTAGAGAAGAAACCCTGATGATGTTCCAGAGGGTGCTGGAGGAGCACGGGATTCACTATAAGCTGATTCGCCCTTTCTAGGATAGAAATTCCTCCCAGAATGTTTTAAAGGATTTTATTCAGTTCAGCATAGCATATGCTTGTTCAACTTATAAAAGGCGAGAAAAATTAAAGAAAAAGGATTGAAAATACAGCTGTAATGTGATATATTAAAAACTGTGTTTTAAAAACGTTGTTTTGAAAGAGATGGGGATAAGAGATGGCAAGTAGAGTAGAAGAATTTGACGAGAAAATTCTTGCCTGCGCAAAAGAAGAATTTTTGGAAAAAGGCTATACGGATGCTTCAATACGGACGATTGCCCAAAATGCTGGTGTCAGCACCAGCACAATATATACGCGGTATTCAGATAAAGAGGGATTATTCCGATTTCTTGTGGAACCAGCAGCTAACGGGCTGAAAGAGTTGTTGCGGCAGTCATTAAATGGTTTTTCTTCTTTGACGGAGCGCGAGCAGAATGAAAAAATCATGGAATATTCAGATCGTGGTTTTGAAGGCGTGATTGCATATATCTATGAGTATTTTTCTGAATTTAAGCTGCTGATTACCAGAGCACCGGGAAACTACTATCAGGATTTTTTAGAAGGATTAGTAGAACTGGATACGGGCTGCACAAAAAAATTCTTGATTCAAGCTGGAAGTAAAGCTCTGGCAGAGGGACGCATTACAGATGGATTTTTACACGTTGTTTCCAGTGCTTTTTACTCCGGCATCTTTGAGGTAGTAATCCATGACATGCCGATGGAAGAAGCAAAGAAGTATATCTATGAATTGCGTTCTTTTTATGGGAATGGCTGGAAAGAATACTATCGAAAATAGGAAAGAAGGTGTGAAGAAAATGCAGAAAACAAAAGATTTTTGTGTGGACGAAAACGGATGGATACACTGCCCTTTTTGTAAATGCAGAACGCGGACAAAGATACGAGCAGATACTTCACTAAAGAACTTTCCAATATTTTGTCCCAAATGCAAACAGGAATGTTTGATAGATGTTGACAACATGAAAATACGATTATCAGTAGTGCCAGACGCTAAGACGCAGAGCCGATAATTTGTTTGTGTAAATCACATGACAGATTATCGGCTTATTTTTTTGAATAAGAGTTAGCAAAAACTAACAGAAGGAGGGATTTATATGAATCAGTCGCAGGGCGGCAATCCATTTGGCAGACTTGTAGAGTTTGCAAGACCGCATAAGACGGGCTACATCATTTCTGTTGTTCTTGCTGTGTTGGGAGTTGCCTTTGGCATTGTTCCCTATTTTGCAACAGCCAGAATGACGATTGAGTTGCTCTCCGGGAATCGGGATTTATCATTTTATATGATGTGGTGTTTGATTTCCGGTGGTGGCTTTGTCCTAAAAGCAATATTGATGGGGATTTCCACAAGGGCATCCCATGAAGCAACCTTTGCAGTGCTGTCCGAGGCAAGGCGGAAAATTGCTTCAAAGCTTACCAGAGTGCCGATGGGCTATATTCTCAACACTCCGTCCGGGCAGCTAAAAAATGGCATGGTGGAACGAATTGAACAGTTAGAGGTTCCCCTTGCTCATGTAATTCCGGAAATGACCTCAAATCTTCTCGTACCAATCGCAATCATCATTTATCTGTTCATTCTGGACTGGAGAATGGCGTTAGTATCGCTGATTACAATTCCGGTTGGAATGATGTGCTACATGGGAATGATGAAAGAATATCCCAAGAAGTACGGGGAAGTTGTGAAAGCCGGAAATCACATGAGCGCAACAACGGTAGAATACATAGGCGGTATTGAAGTCATTAAAGCATTTAACCAGGCAGACAATTCCTATCAGAAATTTACAGATGCCGTACATGCAAATGCAAACCTGATTTTAGACTGGATGAAAGACACACAAAAGTATTCAGCGGTTATGATGAGTGTATGGCCTGCGGCGCTGATTAGTGTACTTCCCGTTGGGTGTCTGTTTTACATGAATGGTTCTCTGTCTGCCGCAACCTTTATTACGGTAACTGTCCTGTCGTTGGGAATTGCAGGCCCGCTTGTTGCCGCAATGTTCTTTACCGATGATATTGCAAAAATAGGCACGGTAATGGGGGAGATTGACGGTATATTAAACCAGCCGGAGCTTGTCCGGCCAGAGGGAAAATGCGATTTGCAAAATCTTGATATTTCTCTGGAAAATGTCCATTTTGCATACGAGGAAAAAGAGGTATTGAAAGGAATTGATCTGACAATTCTACAAGGAAAGATTACCGCTTTTGTAGGTCCGTCCGGCAGCGGAAAATCAACGATTGCAAAATTGATTGCTTCTTTTTGGGATGTGACCGGGGGATTGATTACGATTGGCGATAAAAATGTAAAAGAAATCTCTACCGATCAACTGAACGATTTAATTTCCTATGTATCGCAGGACAATTATCTTTTTAATGATACGGTGCGTAACAATATCCGCATGGGCAAACCGCAGGCAAGTGATTCCGAAGTGGAACAGATTGCAAAGGCTTCCGGCTGCCACGAGTTTATTATGAATCTTGAACATGGATATGAAACCGTGGTTGGCGGTGCCGGAGGACACTTGTCCGGTGGAGAACGCCAGAGAATTGCGATTGCCAGAGCTATGCTAAAAAACGCCCCGATTGTGATTCTTGATGAAGCAACTTCCTATACTGACCCAGAAAATGAAGCGGTAATACAGGAGGCCATCAGCCGATTGACAAAGGGAAAAACATTGATTGTAATTGCTCACCGCCTGTCCACAATAACGGATGCCGACCAGATCGTTGTTGTAAAGGATGGGACAATCCAAGCGAAGGGAACGCATGAGGAATTACTAAAAGAGTGCAGTCTTTATCATACGATGTGGACAGCCCATATGGGTGCAAAGGAGGTGAAAACAGTATGATACATTCTTTTAGAAAATTTTTTGAATTTGCGGGCCGCCAGAGCCGAAACTGGTATTTAGGACTCTTTTATGAAATCATACGGTGCATTTTAGAGGCTCTGCAATTTGCTGCCCTTCTGGTAGTGCTGGACGGATTAGTCCATGATAATATCACCGCACAGACTGCGCTTTTAGCCTTCGGTATTATGCTGGTCAGTGTGATCGGCACCGCTATTTTCTGGTATCTGGCGCATGGAAAAGAAGGCGAAGGCAGCTACCGAATGTGTGAGGATAAGAGGATTCAAATTGGCAACCGTATGAAATATATGCCGATGGGTTATTTCAATAGCCATAGTCTGGGCAACCTCACATCTGTTTCAACAGCGACTATGAGCGACCTTGAAAGCATGTCCTTTGCTGTTATCGTACGGACTTTGGTTGGTGTAATCCACGCAAGTATCTTTTCTGTTGCCATGAGCTATTTTAGCTGGAAGATCAGTTTGATTTTTTTAACTGGCGTAATTTTGTTCATGGTAATTAACACAATGCTCCTGCGCTGCTCCAAAAGATTATCTCCCATACGGTTAGATGCACAAACAGAATTTATGGACGCTGTACTGGAATACATACAGGGAATGAGCGTTGTGCGAGCGTTCCACATGGCAAAGCAATCAAATACTACACTGGAAAAATCTATTGACGAAACAAAGAGGAAAAACCAGCTTATTGAAAGACAGCGGATTCCCTATATAGCTGCCGAGCAGGTTGTCCTTCGGATTGCCAGTGCCGCTGCTGCTTTCTGCTCTATCGCTCTTTTCATAAACGGCACGCTGGAATTGACATATTGTCTGATAATCTTAGTATCGGCGTTCATGGTATATAGCCAGTTGGAAAGCGCGGGAGAAATGTTCTTTATGCTTTCCATGATCGATGCTTCTATTGACCGTGTGGAAGAAATCAACCAAAGTCCTCAGATTGACATTGACGGCAAAGAACAGACCCCAGACCGGCTGGACATTGAAATGCAGGATGTGAGTTTTTCCTATGGGGATAAAAAAGTAATCGACCATGTATCGCTCACAATTCCACAAGGAACCACAACGGCGATTGTCGGTCCGTCGGGTTCTGGAAAAACAACACTGGTAAATTTAATCGCACGCTTTTGGGATGTTGACAGCGGCAGCGTCCGTATCGGCGGCATTGATGTCAAAGATTATAAGTTGGACAGCCTGATGAAAAATATCAGCATGGTATTCCAGAATGTGTATCTGTTCCCTGACACGATTGAGAACAATATCAAATTCGGCTGCCCTAACGCCACCCATGAAGATGTCGTAAAGGCAGCAAAGGCGGCAAGGTGCCATGACTTCATTTCAGCATTGCCGAAGGGCTACCAGACGGTAATCGGAGAAAGCGGTGCGACTATTTCCGGGGGCGAAAAGCAGAGGATTTCTATTGCAAGAGCGATTATGAAAGATGCGCCCATCATTATTCTTGACGAGGCCACAGCAAATGTCGATCCTGAAAGCTATCGGTTGGAAAATCAAGGCAGACAGCCTTGCATAAAAGAAAGGAGTTCCTACAATGGACAAGAAAAAATTGAATGCAAAAGACTTTATCAACATCGGTATCTTTACTGTCATCTACTTTGTTATGTTTTTCATTACGGGTATGATGGGTTATATTCCTATCTTTGCAGTGATTATACCACTGGTTCTAGGAATACTGGGCGGTATCCCGTTCATGCTGTTTCTGACAAAGACCGGGAAATTCGGTGCGGCAACTATTATGGGTACGCTGGTCAGCGTCCTCTGCTTTCTGATGGGACAAAGCTGGATTTCTATTCCGTTTGGAATCGTATTCGGTTTCCTTGCTGATTTAATTTTCAAGGCTGGCGAATATAAAAGCTGGAAACATACTGTACTGGGATATTGCGTGTTTACTGAATGGGTAATCGGTTCCATGCTGCCTATGTGGATTATGAGAGATACTTTCTTTGAGGCGTACAGAAGCAGAGGCGGTACAGACGAATACATCAATGCCATTATGGGCCTTACTGCTAACTGGATGCTTCCGGTAGTCATTGTTTTAGGCATTGTTGGCGGAGTGATCGGCGCATATTTAGGAAAGGCAATTTTGAAGAAGCATTTTGTAAAGGCGGGCATTGTTTAATGAAACCAGAATTATTACTGTCAGTTGATTCGGAGCGACGTTTCTGGCTTGATCCAAGAACAAAGCTATATATGCTTGTAATATTCAGTATTGTAATGATTGACGGAAAAACGGACGGTATTAGTTTCTGGTTAAAGCCGATTCTGGCATTGGTACCCTTTTTCCTTCTGCTTTCGGGCAGTAGGAAAAAGGTTGCCATCATCTATTTGATTGTTTTTGTTGTTTCATGGATGGTGAACATATTTCTTGTTCCGTATATGGGACTAATAGGAACAATTATAATATCGCTGCTGGCTCAATTTGGAACACGATGGTTTCCAAGCGCCATGATGGGCTATTATCTTCTCTCGACTACAAAGGTTAGTGAATTTGTCCTTGCCATGCAGCG
>PPYF01545101.1_pt1 | contig 20135 bp, 16 predicted proteins | sample 1559871 | NCBI WGS metagenome assembly PPYF01 (sample SAMN08240021, study PRJNA423297) | Human gut metagenome, whole genome shotgun sequencing project. | reverse complement strand
CTTTATGTCGCTCATCACGCCGCTGATCCTAATTGTGCTATTTGTAACCTTTCTACGAAAAGTGTACATAAACTCGTTTCACGCTTTTATTCCCGAGGGATTCACAGTAGCGGAGAAACTAGTGAATGCATTTACCGGCGGTTGGTTTTTATCATCCATTCTTGGTGTCAGCACTGTAACAATTGCATTTTGTTCTAATATTGTGATGGTGCAGGATAAAATCACCGGCAGTATTTCGGATTTATTAGTAACACCGGTGAAAAAGGAACTACTGGCGCTCAGTTATTATATTGCTAATGTTGTTACGACACTGATCGTTTGCTTTATCGCAATGGGCGCAGGTTTTCTGTATCTTTCTGTGGTGGGATGGTATCTTTCTGCGGCGGATATCCTTCTGATCATTGGAGACGTGCTGCTCTGTACATTATTCGGAACGGCGCTCGCTGCCGTCGTGGAATCATTTATATCGACACAGGGAGGCGTCAGCGCGGTAGCGACGCTCGTAAGCTCAATGTACGGCTTTGTATGTGGCGCATATATGCCGATCTCTCAATTCTCCGAGCCTGTTCGGAATTTCGTTTCTTTTATTCCCGGAACATATGGGACATCACTTCTTCGAAATCATTATATGAACGGCGTTCTTTCCAAGCTGGATCCAAATCTCCCACAGGAGATGATTACGGGCTTACGAGACGCTTTCGATGCAAATCTTTATTTCTTCGGATCCAATGTGCAGCAGTGGCACATGTATGTGATCGTTGCGGGAGCCGCAATATTATTTCTAGGTATTTATATTGTCCTGAACGTTGTAAAAGGCCGAAAGAAAGCATAAAGTTTTGTGTTGCCCCCATGCAGTAGCGGTCTTACTTATAAACGCTGCGGATCAAAGCTGTAAATCATCCAAAATATCATCTAGATCTGTTAGTGTATCTGTTTCTTCCGGCGAAATTACGGAAAATTCGTAACGCGCTTCAAATTTGGTTAACAGTCCGGCCTCAAGGATTGGCTGCGGATTCCAGTAGAAATCATCGCTGTGATGCAAAGCATCCGGAAAATACTGCGGTTCCAGACAGATTGCCGTACGCGGCTCTTCCAGAAAATTTCCGCTGTAAAATTGTAGCCCAGGGGTATTTGCATAGAGTGTCATCCGCCGGCCGGATTCCACAGAAGTCAATACGGCGGCTTTTGCAATATTAAATGCGTCGTGCTTAATCACATAGTTATGATCGTATCCGTGGCGATTGATCAGGTCTTCATTGATTTTCTCAGATTTCAGCCCTGTCAGAATCCGCTTTGGTTCACTGAAATCCATTACTTCGCATACATCACAGATTTCTCCGGTAGGAATTCCGTCCCGGTCTACTGGCATGTATTCTTCGGATTCGATTTCTAGAAAATGACGCATCGCATCGGAGCCTTGTGTATTCAAATTAAAATAAGAATGATTTGTCGGATTGAATATCGTATCTCGGTCGCTTTGCGCCATCAATGTCATTGTAAGCACGTTTTCTTCGCTAAAACGATAAATTAAAGACATTTTTATATTTCCAGGATAGCCTTCCGTACCGTGGCGTTGAATCGCTTCAAAGCATACTGCGTTCTCTTCAATGCCAACGCACTTCCACATCATATTGTGAAATCCTTTTCGGCCGCCATGGATATGATTGTCCCCTTCGTTCCGGGAGAGTACATATAACAAGTTGTTATAAATATAAATTCCGTCTCGGATCCTGTTGGCACAGCGACCGATAACGGCGCCGAAATATTCGTTTCCCGGCTCTAAATATCCCTGTGGAGAATCGCAGCCGAGTACGACATTCGATAAATTTCCATTTCTATCAGGGACTACAATCTTCCGTACCCGTCCGCCGAAATCTAGTATTTCGGCATAAGCGCCCGATTTGTTTTCAATGATATATGAATATATGTCATTTTTGCCTAATTTTCCAAATAAAACTTTTTCAACGCTCACGTCTTCGATCTCCTGTAATCTTTCGTAAAGCCAAACTGTTAATCTTCGTCAATGGATTTTACAGAAGTGCCCCATGCCTTCAAACGTTCAAAATAGACGCCGTTCATTTCTTGGCGCGGCCAGAACGTGAATAATTTAAAAGGCTTGTCGTTCATCGTATTGTCGATCCAGTGGAAGCAATGTGGGGGAATCACAATGATGTCACCTGGCTTCACGGCAACCTGATCATCATCCAGCCATACATATCCGCTGCCATCTACGATATAATAGATTTCTGTTTCCTCATGTGCGCCTCCTGCTGTTCTGCAGCCTGCGGCTAATGTGCCTTCGTTGATATTGATAACAGGTCTGCCTGCCATTTGGTTTATTACAATCGATAAAGAACAAAACAATTCCGATCATTCCAAGTACGGTTAACGGATAGAAAGACCACACCAGCTTGTTTCGTATCGAAAAGGCGTGATTTAAGAGTAATTCAATCAAAAGTGTGCCGCCTCCGGACAGTATGAATGATAATGCTGTAATTTTCATCGGACGAATGATGTGGCGATATCCCAATAACGTCAGCGAGATCAGCACCGCGGAACTGTAGATCGCCAGAGGAAGGGCAAATGGTGCGAACCAATGTCCTCCGCTCCTTTGCTCGATGAACATTAGTAAAAATATCAGTGCACACGCGTCGATTGCAATACAAAATACGGGGTCAGGCTTTGTACTGAGTACTGGCAATATGACGCAGATATAAATAAATGCGATCGATGTTAGAACGTAAGCGGACCAAGTGATCCCATGATTGATGCTCAGATCGCATATTCCTGTGAGCAGCACGGGGAGCAGGAAAATCAATGTAATTAGCGTAAAGATACTGCTGCGGCTTACGCGTTGTATGGTAAGTGGCTTATATTGTGGATAAGGAGGTTCCTCCGTATCTGCTTTTATAACCTTTTGATTTGGATGATATACTTCTGTACCGCACAAAGGACACTTTTTTTCATTTTGACTGAGTTCTACGCCACAATTTACACAATAGGACATTTCGAATCACCTCGTTAAATTTTGTGATTGCTTTCTATTTTTACATGGATTCCCATTTTCACCAGCCTTGTGAAAAACAAGCGCTCCAGCGTGGATTCCGTGATATTTCTTGCAAAATTGATAAATATTTTCCCCCCATAGGAAATAACGCCGCAATTATTATGGGTTTCCGCCTGCATTCCGAGTACAAAATCCATACGTCTGACATATTTCTTCATTTGCTCCGGCAGATTTACGACGCCTAAATTGGAAATCGTCATACAGGATTTTTTCTCTCCGAGCATATTATAGACAAGCTTCATAGCGATATTTTTGATAAACAGCGGCATGATTTTCAATAGGAACGCTTTCTCCGAACGGACATTTTTTGTTATTTTAGTAGAAAGCTGTTTCTCTGTGAGTTCAATTCCCATCTGATGATGGACGGATTTTATAATTTCTTCAAAAGTATATTCTCCCATTCTCGGATCAATACCGGGCGTAATATACAATACGAAGTTCCGGAGCGTTTCACTTGGGAAGATCTTCCGCAGATTGACGGGGATCAATATTTTTACGGGTTTCTGGTGCTTTTGTTTCGGTTGCTCCGCATTTTGTATTTCGATGATGGAATCGATCAATACGGCTGTTAAAAATACTGTGAGGCTGGTATTGTATTTTTTTGCGCATTTCAGCGCTTCTTCCGCAGGAAGGATTCCAGTCACAATATTGATATATCCGTCAGTTTCATATGTTCCTTTCAATTTGTATGCGGTTGCTTCGCTTCTGCTACCACTGACACTTCCTTCATATTTTAGAAAGCTGTCTTCAAATTCTTCTGGTTTCGGTTTTTCACTCCGTTCCAGAATGCCGTGTTCTGCGGGAATTTTTTCTCCATATTTCTGTAAAATGTATTCGGCAAGCAATGTTTTTAAGAAGATGATTCCACCATTTCCATCTGTCAGCGCGTGGAAGAATTCGATTGCAATGCGATTTTTATAATATAGGACGCGAAAGGCACATTTTTTGATATCTTTAAAAGACATCCGGGTACATGGATAATATTCGTCCGGAATGACTTGGGGCGCCTGTCCGAGTTCTTCAACACAATACCAGAACATTCCTTGGCGGAGACGCACTGCGATGGAAGGAAAGCGTTTTACCGTTATAGCGAGCGAACTTTGTAAAATTTCTACATTGATCCGCTCGGACAGCGTTGCCGACACGCGGAATAGATTACTCCAATTTCTTCTTTTCGCTGCCGGATAAATTTTTGCAGCATTGTCAAGCCGCAGCCATTTTAATTTTCTGTCACTTACTTGTATGTTCATCTGTTTTTTCCTTTATAAAATTGATCATTTCGTTAAAATCGTCCTTTCCATCTTCTGTACCGTACAGGATATAAGCGTGCCACATCCCAGGACAGATGGATAAAGAAGCTTCACAGCCAGAATCGATCAGACGGTTATACAAATTGACCGCATCATCCAGCATCACCTCGCTACCGCCTACATATAACCGGGAAGGCGGCAGCCCATTCAAATCGCCGTATACCGGAGAAGCGAGCGGATTCGCAGGATCCTCGGATTCTGGTATGTATTGTTTCGCAAAGAAGTCAAGCCGTTCTTTCGTCATAGAGGGATCTTCCTTGCTATTCGTTTCATAGGATGCACCGTGCTGCGTCAGATCGCTCCACGGGGAAATTGCCGTAATGCAGGCGGGGAGGGGAATCCCGCGTTGCTTTAATTTCAGAGCAAGGGAAAATATTAGGCCGCCGCCGGCAGATTCACCCGCCAGCGCAATTGACCCAGGCGGATAGCCTCTTTTCAGCAGATAACAATATGCTTCCTCCGCGTCCTCGAGCGCGGCCGGAAACGGATTCTCTGGGGCAAGGCGATAGGCGGGGCAGAATACATCGATACCGCTTTCAGCGGCAAGCAAGCTGCCAAATCCTTTTGCATAATTGAGATCTCCGGCAACATATCCGCCACCGTGCAGATATAATATTACACCGGAAGAATTGATTTCTTTCAGTCGGATAAATGCAGCTTCAAAATTGGAAAACAGCATATAAGAATAATTTAATTCTTTTTGTTTGCCAGCCATCATGATTTTCCCAAGTTTATCCTGCGCGGATCGCGACATTTCTATACTGCAATTCGTAATAATCGGCTTCAATATCTTGATCTGATTTCTCAAGATTTTGGTGGATAGATGCATTAGATATCTCCTTTGTAGAATTTTATTGTGAAGGACGCGCCAGGCGCATATTTATTATTTTCCGCCTTGAGCGTACCATTTTGACTGGCAATAATCATTCTGGCAAGAGCGAGGCCGATTCCGAAACTGTTTTCGGAAGAGTTCTTTCCTTTATAGAAGCGTTCGAATAGGCGGGGAAGATCTTCTTCCGAGATGCCGCAGCCATTATCTTTGATCGTAATTCGTGTGAAAACGACATTTTCTTCTGCTTCAATTTCGATCGTCCCGCTGCCGTCATCCGGGGTATGCTCCATGCAATTTTTTATAATGTTGCTAAGTGCTTCTGCGGACCAGGACAAGTCTCCATAAAAAGAAATTTTTTCGTCGATATGATAGATTAATTTTTGATTTTTCAATTCTATAGGCACTGCAAGCGGCTCTACTGCTTTCTCTATCAATTTTTGAACAGAAATTATGGAATTTTGAAAATGTACTGTACCGGCGTCCAGCTTTGACATTTTTAACAACGCGGTAATCAGCCAATCGATCCGGAGCAAAAGCCGGCTGAGTTCTCGGATCAGTTCCCCGTGCCGTTCCATAGAAATATTTTCGTCGCCGAGCATAGATACAATGATATTTACAGAAGTCAGAGGAGTCCGGATCTGATGAGAGATATCCGCGATTGAATCCGCAAGGAATATCTTGTCATTTTGAAGCGCTTCGGTTTGCTGGCAGAGACGAATGGTCATTTTATTGATCTCGCTTTGCAATATGGAGAGCTCTCCTTCGGAATAATGATCAATCTGAAGTTCTGTTCCACCATGCAGCAATTTATCGATCTGAAAGGATAACGCAGCAATTTTTTTATATCTGCGGTATGTAGCTGTAAAATAAATCGCAGCGTAAATCCCAGCGAGAATAACGGAGAAGACGGCGGCTTTGGAGGATATAAACCAGGCACCTGTCGTTGAAACAACGGCGATGATAAAAAACAAAAAAATCGATTTTTTGATTTCTGGATTTCTGAAAAATGCCATTTCCGCCTCCTTATATTTTTTTCTTAAAAACGCTTTTATATTTTATATCCCATTCCGCGAACCGTTTTGATAATCGTAGGGTTTTGCGGATCATCTTCAATTTTATCTCTGAGCCGTTTAATGTATACAGTGAGTGTATTATCATTTACAAAATCACCTGCAATATCCCAGATTTCTTCCAACAGCTTCGTCCGGGAGAGGACAGATCCCTTATTGTGGAATAAGACGAGTAATAATTTATATTCCAGTGCTGATAGAAAAATTTCGCTCCCGTTTTTGGAAACTGTTCCGCGGACAGGATCTACGGAAACTCCGCCATAGGAGATCTGTTGTACTTGTGAACTTCCACGCCGTCTCAGTACATTATTGATCCGGGAGATGAGCTCCCGCGGACGAAATGGTTTGTTGATGTAATCGTCGGCGCCGAGTTCAAAGCCTGTTACGACACTGTATTCATCTCCTGATGCGGTCAGAAAAATAATTGGAATATCATAATTCTCACGGATTTCTCGACACAATGCAAAGCCGTTCCCTTCGTTTAGAGAAACATCAAGGAGCAGCACATCAAACTGCTGCTCCTTCATTTTACAAATCGCTTCACTCTGACCTGCTGCCGTCTCTGCAGCAAACCCATTGTTATGCAGAAATGCGGTGAGATTGGTTACGATGCTTGTATCATCTTCCACAATCAGAATATTAGTCATAATATCTTTGCTTATAATAGAGCTTTATAAAGTTCTGCAATTTCTTCTACGCTCGTATCTCTCGGATTTCCGGGACGACACGCATCATCATATGCAGACTGCGACAGGAAGGGAATATCTTCTGGTTTCACGATATCTTTCAGATTTTCTGGAATGCCGACATCTTTGGAAAGTTGTTTTACTGCATCGATTGCGGCCTTCCTATATTCTTCCTGTGTCATATTTTCTGTACCTTTGACGCCCATTGCCTGTGCGATATATTTATATTTGCTGCCCGTGGCAGGAGCGTTATATTCCATTACGGTTGGTAAAATGATCGCGTTTGCAACACCGTGGGGGGTATCATATAAAGCGCCCAGCGGATGTGCCATGGAGTGTACGATTCCAAGTCCCACATTCGAAAAGCCCATTCCTGCGACGTACTGTCCGAGCGCCATTCCTTCGCGTCCTTCTTTTGTATTTGCAACTGCGCCTCTTAAAGATTTGGAAATGATTTCGATTGCTTTCAAATGGAACATGTCGGAAAGATCCCAAGCTCCTTTTGTGATATATCCTTCAATGGCGTGAGTCAGCGCATCCATTCCCGTTGCGGCAGTCAAACCTTTTGGCATGGTAGACATCATATCCGGATCTACAACGGCGATTACAGGGATGTCATGCACGTCAACGCAAACCATTTTACGATTCTTTTTTGTATCTGTAATAACATAATTGATTGTGACTTCTGCCGCCGTTCCCGCTGTGGTCGGGACGGCGATGATTGGAACTGCTTTGTTTTTTGTGGGGGCAACACCTTCCAGGCTCCTTACATCGGAAAATTCTGGATTTTTAATGATGATGCCGACTGCTTTTGCGGTATCCATGGAAGATCCGCCGCCAATTGCAACGATGCAGTCCGCGCCCATCTTTTTGAAGGCTTCTACGCCGTGTTTTACATTATCGATTGTCGGATTGGGCTTGATTTCAGAAAAGATCTCGTAAGCAATGCCAGCTGCATCCAATACATCCGTAACTTTCTTTGTTACACCAAATTTGATCAGATCTGGGTCAGAAGCCAAAAATACCTTTTTGAAACCTCTGTTTTTGATTTCCTCTGGAATGTTTTGAATTGCACCTGCGCCGTGATATGACGTTTCATTTAATACAAATCTGTTTGACATAATAAAACCCCTTTCTTGTCCGCAAATATTTATAAATCATGTTTGGCTCGTGTCTTAAGCCTTTTATATTTTAGCACAAATACCATAAAAAGTGAAATTCATTTTGCCCCATGTATATGCAATTTGATTTATAAATGCATGGCTTCTCTAAACATTTCTTCGGCTTGCCTTACACAGTCATCCAGTTTATATTTTTGCGCAGATTTGCTGTATTCATACTCCATTCTTTTTCTTTCGTCACCATGTTCGATCCAATAGTCGATCTTTTTTGCGAGATCTTTACTGTCTCCTGCTTGAAACAGGCATTGTTCGTTAAGGGCAAACTGCGGCGTTGCAGATTTGCTGCTGTTCGAAATTACAGGAACTAGACCCGCGGCAAACGCCTCCATGCAGGACATTGCTTCGATTTCCATATCTGCGGCATGTACATATAGGTCGCTGATTGCAATTAGATCGAGTAAATCTTGCTTTTTATAGAAATCGATGATCATATCGATTCCTTCTTTTCTTGCCAGGCGGCGAAGTTTTTCCTTTCGCGGGCCTTGCCCGGCGAGCATCAGCAGAATTTTGTCTTTATATTTTGATGCTGCAACGGCTTTGATCAGCACATCCTGCCTTTTTTCGATGGAGAGTCTGCCGACCATTAGTACGACGTACCTGTCTGCAATTTTCGGCGGTTTTTCTTTCTTGTGGTATATAAAATCAGGATCGATTCCGTTTGATATGACTTTTAATTCATTTTTATATCCGTTCTTCTTTAATTCATTTGCAATGAATTTGCTGGGGCAGTGCACATAGGTGCAATATTTATATATATAATGGCGAAACCAAAGATAGATTCCTTTATTTATGAATTGTAGGTGTCGCATATGGATCGATGCCGTGATATTTTCCGGCTGCACATGAAATGCGCCGGTGAAAGGTTTTCCTTTTTTCTGTGCAATTTTGATGACGTGGTGTGACAGCATAAATGGAACCAGAATGTGGATGATATCAGCCCATTCTATGGCTTCTTCCAGCTTTTTATCGTCCGGTTTTGCGAACGTCATTCCCTGAGAACTGACCAATTTATCAAATATAGGAATATATTGTTTCTTCATGATATATTCCAGATTCGCTGCTGCTTCGTTCTTCTCCGGCTCATCCGTATCCCAAAATTCTATTGCTTTTCCTTCCGTGTCCGTACTGACGACACGTACATGATGTCCATGTTGGATCAATGTTTTTGCAAATCGTCTGCCGGAAATTGTCATTCCGTTATTCGCCGCGTAAAATTGATCGGACACCAGTAATATTTTCATTTTTTGTATCGTATTCTGCTGCATACCTCGTCCTCCACGCGCTTATGATACCATATTTTGTTAAGATTTACACTAATAAAATTTATATTCGTAAATCCATCGATTATTTTTCTAAAATTGCTGTTGCATCGAAATGTAATTTATTGTATAATATAAAAGCTTTAGATTTTATGACGTGCTGGTGTGGCGAAATTGGCAGACGCACGTGACTCAAAATCACGCGGAGCGATCCGTGCCGGTTCGAGTCCGGCCACCAGCACCAAACCAATATAATCCGAACCAAGTTTTCCCAGTGGGAGACGGGTTCGGATTTATTGTTTTCTTTGACGAGTTTGAGGAAACCCATTTCCGAAACGGTGTAATCAAACGGCCAGAATCAAAACCCCGTGGGCCAAGAAAGAAAAAGCAGAATAAAATTTAGGAGGACACTGTTATGGATAAGATTATCTCTTGTGAGTTCAATATCGATACCGCCTGCGTGGAGGTAAAATACGCCGATGGCAGCATGATTTCTTTTGACTGTACCTTGGTAGAAGCCGAGGTCGCAAGGAATATGTACGAATCCAGTGAACTGGACTGGCTGGTGTATAACGCTCCGGTTGACTATGTGAACCTGCTGCTTCACGGTGACATCCGGGAATACCTGAAGAATGTAACAGAGTACCATCCATTTGAAAACTGAACAGGCAAAAGCAAGGTGTTGTTAGTTGGAGCAGCACCTTGTTTTTGAATTCACCTAAACGGACTTTTCCAATCTTGGTATCCTGTCTTGGGAAAAAACTCGCAATTGAATTAAGAAGAATCAAATACTTATATTCTTCTTTTTGCCCGCTGCTATTATCCCTCTTTGTCATCGAGCAAAAAGGACCAAACAGCAGACTGACCAGCAACGGGAAACTCTTTCTGATAGTATATATCAATGTACCGCCCTTTGTTCTGTTAATGGGCAATATAATTGTGGAAAATATCAGAAATAAATGCTATAATTTAACTATTCTATAGTAAGCTTTCAAAAAAAGAGGACCGTTGGATATGAAAAACTATAAAGAACAAATAGAAGAATTTGAGAAAAATTTTTCTGCTGTCGTAGATAAATCCGTTAGAGAGTTGTCCATGACCTTTGACACCTTATATTTTGATAAGAAAAGGGAGGATATTCCAGCCACAATTAAGTCAGCGGAAGCCTTATTGTCTGGCAAATATAATATACCAACAAAAATGCAGGTCTATTATGATATTGCAAATGGTTATCACGATCTTCGTATTCTTGAAGAAGAATATAACGAGCGCTATTTCGAAAAAGAACTATACAATTTAAGATGTGCATTAGATTTGTATGAAAGCAAATATTATGAAGCTGATAGTAACAGTGCCGAAGTAAAAGTAGCTCGGTATATTGCCATGCGTTCATATACAAATCTCGGAAATGCTTACCAAGCATTAGGTCGGTATATTGTGGCAATAGACTGTTTTCAAGACGCTTTGCTTATTAGCAATGACTTTGCGATGGCGAGTCTCAACCTTTCACTTTTGCTGTTTAGACATGCGCCGTTGCAAATTAAACGTTATGAGCAGAACTATTATCATCACGCGTGCTATTACTACTATAAGCAAACAGAACGCTGCAAGATGAACCTAGAAAATCAAGCGTATCTGGAAGGCTTGAAATACAATATTTCTTTATTCGACTCTACATATGTTGAGAACTATTTGAACAAACCACTAGAACTTCCACTATTTAAAGTAGACAACCAAGATGAAGCCGATTATCGAAACCATTTGCTTTTATTCCGACTTTTCTTAGACCCGTGTCTGGAAATATTATCTGATCCTTGTTTTGCAGTTGATAGCATCAATCTTCCCTTTGAAGCGCCATATAGTGATAGGGAAAAAGAATTCATTGGCCTGTTCAACCAAATTAAGCAAGAATATAATTGGGCCAGGCTTTTATGGTATAAGACGTCAATAGAAGAAACATACGAGCATTATTCGGATCGAGAATTGGATTTAGTTGATACAGGGGATTCTTCAGATCATTCTTTAAGAGAAAGTATGTTAAGAACTGCCTTTAAGGCAGCGTACTCTCTATTTGATAGGATTGGTTTTTTTATCAACCAGTATTTTGAAGTGGGGCTTACAGATACAAAAGTAAGTTTCAAAAATATATGGAAAGAACAACTGATTGATGGAAATGGGCAAGTGTATTTCACAATTCCGAGGCCTATTATGAGTACCCATTCGGATAACCCCCTGGTTAATGCAATGTACTGGCTCCAAAAGGATTTCTATGAAAGAAAAGAAATTAATGTTACTACTCCTCACGCAGAACGAATCTTCCAGATGAGAAACGATATAGAACATAATTGCTTACGCACTGGAACACAATCGTATAAAACTTCTTTTACAAAATATACTACCGAAGGAAAAATTGAAAACAATACATTTCGTCTCTTAAAGTTGGCAAGGGAATTGATAATTTATCTTTGCCTTGCAGTAAATTTTGACAGAGAAAAAGATAAAAGAGCATTTACGGAGGAGATATAATGGGGAAGATCAATCCTTATCGAGAATTCGTTGCGAGTGTATCCCCAACGGAATTCGAAAAACTTTGCTTGGAAATATTGAAGAGCTACGCAGAAGCTGAGCATTTATCAGAGTTCTCAATCCAACATAATGTTTCTATTCCAGCTGATGATGGTACATACCAAATAGATGTCTATGCAAGGTTTGTTGCCATGGGCGTTGAGTTTAAAGTCATAGCAGAGTGCAAGAGATACTCTTCTTCCGTTTCTCGTGAGAAAGTTGCCGTATTAGCCGATAAAGTAAAAAGCCTTGGTGCACATAAAGGAATTATGATCTCCACCTGTGGTTTTCAAAGTGGAGCATTTGAATACGCCAAGAAACATGGAATAGCGCTGTTGCAAGTCATCGATGGAAATGTACTACACATTATGAACGCCGCTAATCCTGAAACAGAAGATCAGAAACGAGAACTTTACCTTATGTTGGACTGGTATAATCGAATGCCAAAATACTATGCCAAAGAGTATACAACAATGGATTTTCCACTCAGAACAATTTATCCTACCCCCAAAATGATGGAAGAGATTCAGCAGGAATTTATTTTAGCGCACAAAGAGATATTACTGGAGTAAAACTGCTTTGAACTGCCCCCATTTGTTGGTCAAACATGATATAATATTTGTAATTGCATATGAGGGCAGTTCAGACTTTCTGACCAAAAGCGTTGTAAATGTAGAACAATAGAACCCCCATTAGGAGTGTAGAAATATCCAATCATTCCCTCCCCAATTTTGGCCCCAAAAGTCGTTGGTATATCTACTGTTTTTGGCCTCTATATGTCTACGCTCCAGATTTGCTTGACAGGCTTTGTCAGTTCTGATATAATCATGGCATAAAAGAATAGCAAATGCAGACACGCAGATGGCTTCGGCTTGACAGGTGTCTGCATTTTCTGTTCAACATGGAAGGAGCCATGCCAGCCACCACATACCGTTCGCACATCCGCATCCTGAAAATTTCATATTGAACCGGAGGGAAAAAGAAAACTTTGCCCGCAAAAAGAAGCTCGTGAACAATTCCGGTATTCCACAGCACGCCATTGAATCCATTGCCCGGTGCATCCTTCCTGACATTCTCGCCTACTACGAGAGTGAGGAAGGACAGCGGGAATTTTGGGAATGGAAAGCCAAGTGTGGAGCGGAACAGACAGAAGGAAAGACAGGTGAAAAGCAGTAAGAAAATAAAACAAACAGGATAGGTTAAAGCCGCCAGCGTGGGTGATTGCACCCATGCTGGCGGCTGATCTCATTCTGTCCCATTCAGAGGTTTCGTCGTCGACATTTTGGCTCCAAAAAGCATTGCGTTCCAACAGCTATTTTCTGGAGTTTCAGCAAGGAAAAGACTTTATATTGCCTCTGCCAAATCAGCCCTTTTGATGTCGACATTGTAACGGTTTAGGGTGAAAAAGGCATTGCGGCATAACCGTTTTTTCTGAACTTTTCAAGGGGGATAATACGTTTTCCTCTGTTCCCTCAAAACGAGGTTTCAGAGCGTTACAGGCGAATCCTTTTTCACGCATATAGAACGCAGATTTTGACATTCAAAGGTAATCATATTGCCACTCCAAAAGTGACCCAAAAAGTCGTTTTGGCGCAAGGCTTTTTTTCTTCTTAAATGCGTGACTGGAAGGCAGTGTTATTACCGCATCAATTATGTCTTTTATTTCCGGCATCAAATTTATATCCAACGCCTCGAACGCAGACAATATAGTTGTGGGAATCAGGGGCAACCTGGAGCTTATGCCGGAGACGGCTCATTAAGTTATGGATCGTCTTTGCTGTAATATCGATATATTCTTCACCCCATATCTGACAGGCAAGGGTTTCAAAGGTCAATATCCGATTCCGGTTTGATATAAGCAAGTGCAGTGCGTCAAATTCTTTTACCGTCAATTCGACCTCTGTATCGCCAACACAGACTTTGCGTAATTCCAGGCAAAAGTACAGCTCGCCTTCTCGAATCTCCGTTAGAAGTTGGTCTACATATCCGTGTGATATGGGGGCAGGCGCAGCACATGGGTGTTTGACAGAAGAAACAGGCTGATCCAAATTTTGAAAAATATATTCTGCTAACTCCTGCCGCTGCGTGTCATTAAGCAAAATTAACAGCTTTTCCGCAATCTGCCGCCCATTCTCCGATATGTCCAGTACAGCTAATTTCCCATGTCATCACCACCTTTGTTTTGATCTTATTGTAAAACTTAAATGTCACAGGATTGTCCGAGCAATTCTAAAATTCGACACAATAACAAGCTGATTTGTCACAATACGCGGACATTTCAAAAATATTTCTCGAAAAAGGGCAAAAAGATAGCGGAGCAGACGAAAGCTGCTCCGCTTTGATATGATTGATCTAAGGATGTTTTATCGTGTAGTCAAATTCACTCTGTCAATCGCAACCGCTCCACAATAGAGGCCTTGGTCATTTTTCGATAGCACAGCCAAGGCACCAGGGCGGTGACGGATAAAAGCGGAATGGCGCATAGCAGCGCAGGGATCAAGGTAAAACGGTAGGTGAAATAGTCCATAACTGCCGTAATAGATCGCAGTGCTGTGACATTGACAAGAGCCGCCAGTATCAGCGAAGATACAATACCCAGAACCGAGTAACCCATGCCCTCAAAGATAAGCATTTTCTGGACTTGTTTGCCGGTCATGCCCACAGACTGGAGCATGGCGATCTCTCCGCGCCGTGTCAGAACGCTGGTCACCATAGAGTTGATGAAATTCAGCACGCCGATCAATGCCAAAAGCGCGCACAACGCCCCGCCAACAATGGTAAACATGTCGATCAAACCCTGATAGGTACCGGCCAGTGTACCCCGTGAGCGATAGCCCAGCGTGGGGTCGATGTTTTCCGTGTAGTCCTGCACCCACTGTTCGGCAGCAGCCAGATGGCCGTCGTCCACGTCAAAGACGGTCATCATGGGAAGTAGGCTTCCCTCTCCCACATGGGCCAGATACTCCTTTGTCGGGAAGAAAAAACATGTGCCGGAAAGCTGCAGATGCCCACTGGAAAAGGCTTGGGGGTACTCCACCACGGCCAGCACTTCATAGGTTTTTTCTGCGCCGTCACCGTGGAAATCCATGCTGTCCGCGTCATAGTCCACGGCGTTTTCATAAACAACCGTCAGCATATCCCCCGGATGGTACCAGGACGCATTGCCCCAGGCAACGGCGGGGCTGACGAAGACACCCTCGCCGGAGCGCCACTTTTCCATGTCCAACTCGCCCTCCAAAACCTCCAGTTTGGAGGCAGGGAGCTCGTCCAGTCCATACAGGCCCACTGTGTACCAATTCCGAGCAAATTCACCGTTACCCTCCAGGTTGCTTATTTCCAGCTGGTAGTGCGGGTTGTCCGCCACAGCCGGGTCCTGTCCAATCGCGTATATGCGCTGTATCATATCGTCGGTGTAGAACTGAGACAGAAACTGCAGATACACGCTGCCGGAGGCTTCCAGTCCGTCCAGCGATTCGATCTGTGCCTGGAGCGGCTGGCCTATGGAGGACAGTCGGGGGTCTTCTTCTGTGTTTCCACTGATGATCGGGGCGTCAGACACGGTGAAATCTGTCATCAGTTGGCTGGAGACATATTTGTCAAAATCGAAGGCCTGGAAAAAGGCGAAAGCGGTATTTAAGATCACCAGGCTCAACGTCAGACTTAGCGTGACAACAATCACCTTTTTCTTTTCACGGCCAAGATTCTGTCGAGCCATACGAAAGGCGGTGACAGGCTTGGCATTGCGTTCCTTTTTTCGGCTCACCGAGGCGTCCACATAGCGTATGGCCTCGATGGGTGACACCTTTCCGGCCAACCGGGCGGGCTTGCGGCAGCTGAGAAAGACTGTCAGCAGCGCGAAAACTGCCGCCGCCGCAAAAATAATGGGATTGGCGCTGATCACCGTCTTGGTGTCCCCAATGCTCTGATTGACCGCTACAAGAGGAGCCAGTACGGAGCCAATGGGCCAACCCAGGATCAACCCTAAGGGGATTCCAACGGCGGACAGTCGCAGCGCCTTGCCGTAGACCACCTTGCGCAGCTGCTTCGGCGTTGCCCCCAGAGTCTTGAGTTGCCCGTAAAAGCGCACATCCTGAGCAACAGAGATGTAAAACACGTTATAGATGAGCAGATACCCCGCCGCCAGCACCACCAATGCCGCAGCCAGAACAATGAATATTTCGGAAGGCCCAACGCTGGAGCTGGTATAGGCAAAGTTGATATGGATATCATCCTCCATGCCGTGGTCGGCGGCGATCTTCTCCGCCCGTGCTTCCAGATTCCAGGCGCTGGGTAGCATAAAGCCGCCCGCCACATACCCGGTGATGTTGGAGTCATCTACCCCCTGGGAACTGCCCCGTACCACCGGGGCAACTTTATCCGTGTAAGCGCGGCTGAGCCATATTTCCTGCGCGCCCGCAGCGGTGTCTCCCTCCCATGTGCCGCACAGCATAAATGTGTCGGTGATGGTCTGAGCGTGCGTCTGGATCGTCAATTCAACTTCTGTTCCCAGCTCATGGGAAAGGCCCATGGCCGTGAGCAGCAGACGGCTCATGGCGATCTCTTTCTCTGTCTCTGGCATGTGTCCAGTGTCGGGGTAGCAAAAGCTGGATTTGGCGTAAAAGTCGTCCGCCCAGCGCACCTCTCCAGGCGTTTTCAGAAAGGCGTCACCCACAGCAAAGCCAATGATGATACAGTAGCCGTGATTTGTCCAACGACTGTCAGAGGCCAACGCCTCATACTCATCTAAGGTTACGTGCTTCAGTCCTGCGTGAGCATAGGTGCCGATGCCCCGCATGGCGCTCTCTTCCCAGGTGTCTTTCATGCTCATGGCAATGGTGAACACGCTTGTGAACATCACCGCCGACAGAACAATAGATAAAATAGCTATGGTATTTTTTTCGGCTTTCAGGCTCCGCTTGGCCAGCTTCTTCACTGTAGAGCTGGTATCGTTTTCAAATGGCCAGGTCATATTCGCACCCCCTCACTCCACAATCCGCCCATCTTCGATACGGATGATACGGTCGGCAAGCTGGGCGATAGATTCGTTGTGGGTGATCATCACCACGGTCTGGTTGAACTTCGTGCTGGACAGTTTCAATAGGGACAGAACATCACCACTGGTTCTGCTGTCCAGATTTCCGGTGGGCTCGTCCGCCAAGATGACGGCGGGCTTGCTTATCAACGCGCGAGCGATAGAAACTCTTTGCTGCTGGCCACCGGAGAGGTTGTTTGGCATACTGTTCAGCTTTTCTTCCAACCCCAGGGTGCTTACAACGGTTTTCAGGTAGCCCCTGTCCACTGTATCCCCGTCCAGCTCCACGGGCAGGACAATGTTTTCATACACATTCAAAATAGGGATGAGATTATAGTTCTGGAAGATAAAACCGATATTTCGGCGTCGGAAAATCGTCAATTCTTCATCACTCTTTTTCGCCAGCTCGTCCCCACGGACAATAACGCTGCCGGAGGTAGGGGTATCAAGTCCGCCCATTATGTGGAGCAGCGTAGATTTGCCACTGCCAGAGGTTCCTACAACGGCCACAAACTCGCCCTGCTCCACAGAGAAGTTGACACCATCCAGGGCGCGGGTAATGTTTGGCTCAGTGCCATAGTATTTCTTTAGCTCAATAGTTTGTAAAACATTCATATTCAAATGCTCCTTTCAAGGGTTCTCACCTTTTGATAGGGTCATTGTAAAACTCAAATGTCACAGAAATGTCCGAGGTATCAAAAAATATAATAAAAATCGGAGCTAAATGTTACAAAGCTCGGACATTCAAAAAATTACGGCGGTCAGATAAAATAAGACATCCAACCTGTTCTATCTCGTAGGAAGCATAATGGAAAAGGAAGAACCTTTCCCAAGCTCTGAAACCACTTTGATATAGCCGCCCTGCCGCGTTACAATCTCACGGGCCAGATACAGGCCAATGCCCACGCCCGGCTCGCCGTGTACTTCTTCCTCACGATAGAAGCGCCGGAAAATAGCGGCCTGATTGCTTTCGGAAATGCCCTTGCCGGTGTCGGCCACTTTGATCTCCATATACATTTCCCATAGCACCACCGATACCGTGATTTTCCCGCCTGCCGGGGTGTACTTCACCGCATTGTCCAGCAGATTAAAGAGGGCTTCGGATGTCCACTTGCTGTCATGGGAAACGGTCAAATCTTCCGGGCAGTCCACGGACACGGTGATTTTCTTTTTCTCTGCTGCATACACAATTCCACTCATGGCCTGCGCCACAGTATCAAAAAGGCGGCCCGGTTTCTTATCCAACTGGATCACACCCGTTTCCAGCCGGGAGGTTTTCACAAGGGCTTGAACGAGAAAGTCCAGCTTGTCCGTCTGACTACGGATTCCCTCGATAAAGTCGGTGCGCTCCGCCTCGGTCATGGACTTTTCCAATAGCGTGTCCGTCGCCATTTTCAGATTGCTTACCGGCGTTTTCACCTGATGGGAAATGTCGGATACAAGGGTCTGTAACTCTTGCCGTTCCTCGTCCACCCGGCGGCAGTTCTCCTGCATGATCTGATAGAGCCTTGCCAGCCGGTGGCCGATTCTGGCAAGCTGGGTTTCGCTGTCCTCTTGGTGTTGGGGCGATTCATTCCCAGCGATCATGTGATCTAAGGTCTGGCACAGGTCAGCGGTAAACTGTGACAGCCGTTTTCCAAAGATAAGCGTCAATACAAAAATCCCCATAAGGGCGCACAGCAGCAGCGCCCCGCCAGTCAGCAGCACCGCCGTCTGTTTTGTCACAAGAAACAGGGCTACGGTGACCCCGGACATGGAGAGGACAAGTCCCAGTGCTACCCAGCCAAACAGCCGCTTCACTGAAAGGTCTTTGAGTTTCATTTTGCCTCGCCTCCCGTCCATTGATAGCCCATGCCGTAAACAGTCTTAATGTAGGGTGCGCCGCCGTCGGATTCAATCTTACCGCGAATCCGGCTGATGGAGGTTGTCAGGGTGTGTTCGTCCACAAATCTCTCGTCTATATCCCACAGCTTTTCCAAAAGCTGTCTACGGGTCAGCACTTGCCGGGGATTTTTTCGGAACAGGTTCAGCATTTTGTACTCCATTGAGGATAGAGTCAGGGGCTTGCCGTTTAAGAAGGCCGTCTGCTCCGAAAAGTCCAGAAACAGCCGTCCGTCGTCGTATATGTCCTTGGCCGGTTTGTGATGTTCCAGCATGGCGAACATGGCTTTGACTTTCCGTTGCAAGGCTCCGATCACAAAGGGCTTTGTGATGTAGTCCACCGCGCCTACTTCGTAACCGCGTATCTGGTCGCTCTCCTGATCGTTGGCAGTCAGGAAAATCACAATGGTATCCGGTTGCTCCGGTTTCATTCGCTTGCATAGGTCATACCCGTTGCCGTCCGGCAGGTTAATGTCCAGTAGCACTAAATCAAATTCCCGCTGACGCAGAGCTTCGGCGGCGGTTCTGGCATTTAAGGCAGAGGTCACGCTGTAACCATCCGCGGTCAAGTTATAGGCTAACATTTTATTCAAAAAGCTGTCGTCCTCAACAATTAAAATTTGCTTCATGTCCTCACTTCCTTTGCTTTTTGCAGATATTATAACAGGCAAATGTCCGCGAAATGTTACAGCGGACGATTTTTATTTTCTTTTTTGCGGCTATCTACCGGCTTTTCTGCCTCTTTTGGAATAAGCCACACCCAGCTAAGATGAATAATCCTATCCCCCCTGCTTTCTGCGCAAAGATTTTGCACACTACACATTCCACTTTCTTGCCACTTTTTGTTCAATCATATATTCAAACATAGCAAGCCCTCCTTGATGATCCTTTTCAAATTATAGTCGGTCAAATGAGTAGTATCAACGGCATAAGTGTGAACGATTTCCATGAAATATATTTGTTATAGCGAATTCGGCACAAAATTCGCAAGCAATGCATGTGGCGCGCCACAACCCATGCTGCCACCATAGTGGCAAGCAATGCTTGTGTATTACACATGCGAAAACTGCTCCTTTCCATGCGTGGAAAAGGAGCAGTTTCTGCTTGTTGGGAAGCTTCCCAAACCCTTTGAATCACGAATTCTTCGTGAGCTGCGCACCCTGCGGGCGTTTCCATTTTTGTAATTCGGATTTGAAATATTATTATTTTATTTATGGGTTGATTGCGGGTTAAATTGGTGTTATCATAGTAC
>PPYF01621206.1_pt1 | contig 20139 bp, 16 predicted proteins | sample 1559871 | NCBI WGS metagenome assembly PPYF01 (sample SAMN08240021, study PRJNA423297) | Human gut metagenome, whole genome shotgun sequencing project. | reverse complement strand
CTGCCGCGGCTCACCCGCACCCTGCCGTCCGGGCTGATCCCGCCGCCATGGCCCGCGCTGGCCTCAATGGTGTACCGGGCCGTGCCGGTGCTGCCGCCGCCGTTATAGCTCCACTGCGCATAGAGGACGGCATCCTGGCCGGTGAGCTGGAAGGCGTCGCCGGCGGCATAATCCTCGCCGCTGCCGTCCGCCTGGGTGTTCCACCCGGCAAAGCTGTAACCGGAGCGGGTGAAGGTGTTTTCCGCCACGGTGACGGTGCTCCACTTGTCGGCGCTCTGGCCGGCAGGGGCCGAGCCCTCGCCGCCGTTGGCGTTATAGGTCAGGGTGACGGTGCCCTCGTTGGCGTCGGGGACGTTGTTATTGTTGGTATCCTCACCGAAGGTCACGGAAATGGTGTGATCTTCCCGGACATCGGCGAAGGTGTAGGATTCCCACTTTTCCCAGGTGTCCATGCCGGGCAGCAGGTTGACCCCGTTGTTCACATAGGCATTGCCGTCGATGGTGACCCGGTCCACGGCATAGCCGGTGTCCGGAGTAAAATCAAACTTCTGGCTGTTCCCGGCCGGGACATAGACCTTGCCCTCCGGGGCGATGGAGCCGTTCTCACCCGCGGAGGAGGTGATGGAGGGATTCTGAGTGATGTCGGGCTTGCCGTCGTCATTGGTATCCCAGCCCCAGACGGCGTAAACAGTGATATCAGAGTTGGTGAAGGTCACCTGCTCCACAACACCGGCGGGCATGGTGTCACCCTGCGAGAGAATGCGGTCAATCTGTGTCTTGGACCAGCCCACGAAACGGGCCGTTCCCTTGTCGCTGGTTGTAGTTCCGGTGAGGCTGAGGCCGCTTCCATCGGCCAGGGCAACCGTATTGCCCTTGACATAAGTGCCGCTGTCGGTGGGCAGAACCCCCTGCAAGGTGCCGCTCTCCAGCTCGTTTTCGGCGTAGGTCAGCGTGTACTTGCCGGTCTCGTTCACGTCCGGCACGCCGTCGCCATTGGTATCCACGCCCCAGGCGGCGTAAACCGTCGTGTCGCCGTTGATGTCTACGTTGGCAACAGTGGTGGGCGCTGTATCGCTGGCGGTGTAGATCTTGTTTCCAGTGGTGTCCGCTGTCCATCCAATAAACAACACATCCACGCCGTCCTGCTGATCGTGAGTGGGGGCGGGGGACTGCTTCAAGGGGTAGCCGGTCTGGGTGTCCAGCAGCTCCGTTCCGGGGCCGCCGCTGCCGCCGTTGGGATCATAGGTCAGAACATGGAGATTTTTGCTGTTGACCGTAATGGTGCCGGTGAAGTCTTCGTAGTTGGTGCTGGAAATTGTAATTGCTATGTCTGCAACCTTTGTTTCTTCATCAGACTCCACGGCGTTGACGGGCAGGCGCAGGACACCGGCATTTACCTTGACAGCGTCAGTGGTAAAGTATCCCTCTTTGGCTATTGTAATATTACCCAACTTATAGGAGATGTTTCCCAAGCCATCCAGTCCAGCAGTCAACTGGGAGAGGGAATAGGTATACGTCCTGGCTGCCCGGTTGGCGATGGTCAAGGCGCCGGGATTGGCAGAAATCTGATTCTGGCCGGGATCAGCTTTGGCAACGACCACCGGCTTACTTGCTTGGGCTGGACGCAGAACGTAGTGCATGGCCCGGTCGCCGGTCAGCTCGTAAGAAAGGGTGACCGACCGATTGCCGGCGTTTGCATTGCTCAGTGTTCCGGTGGCGGTCACATCCACATCATCGCTGCCTACAATGTCAGCTTGGGTCAGTTCGGCATCGACTGTAACCGACGCATGTCCATCATAGGGCCACGTATACGGACTGGAGTGACCGTTCAGCTTCACGGTGCTGTCATCCACGGAAATCGGCTTTTGAGCCACAGATACGGTGACGGTACCGCTGGCGGCGGCATAGCCATCGTCTCCGCCTTTTTCCGCCACGCTGGCGGTAATGACAGCGGTTCCGCTGCCGGTGATGGTAACCTCACCATTCTGGGCTACCGTTACCACATCTTCATTGTTGCTAGTAAAGGTAACTAGACTATCAGGAGAAATAGGACTATCATCCTTTTGAAGTTCGACAGTTAGAGTGAAGTTTTCATCCCCATAGGTCTTGTTGATGGTACCATTTGTAACAACCTCATCTCCCTGCCGGATCACAACCGGATAAATGGGCAGATTGGTAATCGTGATGGTCAGTGTCCCGGACTTGGACTCTGGCGCAAAATTGGAATCACTGTGGCTGAAAACCCAATAGAGGGGTACCTCTTCGCCGGCGGATGTATTCTGAAGGGAGGTATCGGTCACCGCTTGCGAATGTTGCTCATCCATATACCAAGTCAGGTTCCCAGCCCTCAGGCCGGTCAGGTCATCTTGAATCGACGGGTCAATGGAAATGGTGGCAGGGGGCAGCTTGGACAGGAGCTGCGTTTCACCATGCGCCACTGTCCAATTCCCGTCGGACACGTTAATGGTATAATCGGCGGGTTGAATGGTAAAGGTCCTGGAGGCGCTGCCCTCCAGCAGGTCGCCGGCACCAGTGGAGGTAACAACGGCCTTGGCGGTCTCTCCGGCGTTTGTGGCATCTGTGTAAGTTACGGTATAGTCCGCCGGATTCCCATAGGTATGGGAATAGCCCCACAGATTTAATGTAACGCTTACCTCGGGGCTCTGCTCCGTGCCGTTGTAGGTCAGGTCCTCCGCGCCGGACAGGGCAATCAGCTTTTCCTCCGGGGGTAGTTTGACGGTGCCGGTGCATTCCAGTGTACCGCTGCCATCTGTCTGGTCAAGACCTTCCAGCAGAATCAGGGTGCTTCCCTCGTCTACGGTGACGGTGCCGTTATTGGTCAGTTTGCCGTCCTGGCCGATTTCCAGAGTGGCGTAGGCGTAGTTTCGGTCATTCTGGACGACCAGCAGCTCGGTGCCGCTTTCCACCACAAGCGGATAGTCAATCACCGGCTCGCCCCAGACCTGGATATTGGCCTCTGTGTCATTCAGGTGAACCGTACCGTCCTCACCCACCGTCGCGCTCGTATTACTGCCCTCATAGCTGATAAAAATACCGTCCCAGTCAGCGAAGCCGGAGGGGTCCCCAATGCCGTCCGGGGCCACGATGACGGCGTTTCCGCCCGTGCCGGTGGTGAAGGCTCCGTTGTCGCTTGTACCGATAGCACGGTTGCCGCTGCCGATGCTGGTGGAGTCCGCACCGCCCTCGGCGTATACCACACCGCCGTTGATGGTGACGGTTCCGCTATAGTTTGCGTTCTCACCGGAGCCGATGCCCGCGCCGCCGGTACTGCCGCTTGACCCACCGATGGCCGTGACGTATCCGCCGTTGATGGTAACATTGCCGGTTACAGTCCCGCTGCCGACCTCGTAGCCGCCGCCGATGCCCGCGCCGCCTCCGGAGCCTCGGGCAATGATGGTACCACCGTTGATGGTGATATTGCCAAAATTACTGCTGGCGCCATATCCACCGCCGATTCCGGCCGCCCCCAAACCGATGGATGCCCCCCCGGCGGAGGCCTCGAGTAATCCGTTTCCTTCAAAGGTAACGGAGGAACCGGACTCCACCCAGATGGCAGGATGATTCCGGTAACCTCTGAGAGTGTTGTTGCCCTCCAATATAAAGGTGACATCTGCGTTACCAGTTATATCAATAGCAGATTTCTCAACGCCCGGTGAGTCAATAGTAAGATTACTAAGCGTAATTGTATGGGTTCCGCCATCAATGGTCTGATTCCTCCTGTTCCCACTCCAGGTCTCTTCGCTTTCACTAAAAGCTAGAGAAGTTGAAGGAAGAATAGATAGTAACATACATAAGGATAATAATGCGGCAAACCACCGTTTTTTTTGATGTCTCATGGTGTATCCTCCTTTTTGTAAATGTCTACCTTTTTAAACGAGGATACAACATTTTGCGATAGGAAGATTTAGGAAATAAATTTGTAAAATATATTAATAGCCTGTTGCAATTTTCCTGCAAAAATGATATATTTACTAAACATCCACATGTTTGATAATGTAGACATTTAAAAACACGATGTCCGCTTCTGCGGGCATTTTTTATGCGCGGCCGGTCGGGGCGGGGACGGCTGGAGCAAAATGAAGCCAGTTGGCACTTCCGTGCGCCCAAAGTGGCGAAAATTGAGCAAAAGAGAAAGAAAACCGACGGGTATCTCTTGCAATCTTTTGGCAAAATGGTATAATGTCTCCGGTTACTGTATTTGAGTATAGTAGTGCAACGTAAATCTAGGAGGAATGACAAATGGCCAACACGCATAAGTATGTCTATTTGTTCTCAGAGGGCAACGGCTCCATGCGGGAGCTGCTGGGCGGCAAGGGCGCCAACCTGGCTGAGATGACCAATCTGGGTATGCCCGTGCCCCAGGGCTTCACCGTCACCACCGAGGCCTGCACCCAGTATTATAACGACGGCCGCCAGATCAACGCGGACATCCAGGCCCAGATCTACGAGTACCTGGGCAAGATGGAGGCCATCTGTGGCAAGAAGTTCGCCGATCCCGAGAACCCCCTGCTGGTTTCCGTGCGCTCCGGCGCCCGCGCCTCCATGCCCGGCATGATGGACACCATCCTCAACCTGGGCCTCAACGACACCGTGGTGGAGGGCCTGGCCAAGTTCACCAACAACCCCCGCTTCGCCTACGACTCCTACCGCCGGTTCATCCAGATGTTCTCCGACGTGGTGATGGAGCTGAGCAAGAAGCGCTTTGAGGAGATTATCGACGACGTCAAGGCCAAGAAGGGCGTCAAGCAGGACGTGGAGCTGGATACCGAGGACATGAAGAACCTGGTGGTTCTGTTCAAGGAGTTCTACAAGAAGGAGAAGGGCGAGGACTTCCCCCAGGATCCCAAGGTCCAGCTCATGGAGGCCGTCAAGGCCGTGTTCCGCTCCTGGGACAACCCCCGCGCCAACGTCTACCGCCGCATGAACGAGATCCCCTACGACTGGGGCACCGCCGTCAACGTCCAGTCCATGGTGTTCGGCAACTCCGGCGACAACTCCGGCACCGGCGTGGCCTTCACCCGCAACCCCGCCACCGGCGAGAAGGCCCTGTTCGGCGAGTACCTGATCAACGCCCAGGGCGAGGACGTGGTGGCCGGCGTGCGCACCCCTTCCCCCATCTCCAAGCTGCATGAGGAGATGCCCGCGGTGTACGAGCAGTTCGCCGCCATCGCCGACCGCCTGGAGAAGCACTACAAGGACATGCAGGACATGGAGTTCACCATCGAGAATGGCAAGCTCTATATGCTGCAGACCCGCAACGGCAAGCGCACCGCCGCCGCCGCCCTGAAGGTGGCCGTGGATCTGGTGGACGAGGGCATGATCGACGAGAAGGAGGCCGTGTGCCGCGTCGATCCCAAGCAGCTCGACGCCCTGCTGCACCCCACCTTTGACGCCGAGGCCCTGAAGAAGGCCCAGGTCGTGGGCAAGGGCCTGGCCGCCTCCCCCGGCGCCGCCTGCGGCCGCGTGGTGTTCACCGCCGAGGAGGCCAAGGAGTGGCACGAGCGGGGCGAGAAGGTCATCCTGGTCCGCCTGGAGACCTCTCCCGAGGACATCGAGGGCATGCAGGTCTCCCAGGGCATCCTGACCGTCCGCGGCGGCATGACCTCTCACGCCGCCGTGGTGGCCCGCGGCATGGGCACCTGCTGCGTGTCCGGCTGCGGCGACATCGTGGTGGACTATGAGAACAAGAAGTTCACCCTGGCCGGCAAGGAGTACCACGAGGGCGACTGGATCTCCCTGGACGGCTCCACCGGCAACATTTACGGCGAGGCCGTGGCCACCGTGCCCGCCGACCCCGGCTCCGGCTACTTCGGCCGCCTGATGGGCTGGGCGGACAAGTACCGTCAGCTCATGGTCTACACCAACGCCGACACCCCCCGCGACGCCGCCCAGGGCCGCGCTTTCGGCGCCCAGGGCATTGGCCTGTGCCGCACCGAGCATATGTTCTTTGAGGGCGAGCGCATCAAGGCCATGCGCGAGATGATCGTCGCCGACAACACCGAGGACCGCAAAAAGGCACTGGCCAAGATCATGCCCTACCAGCAGGGCGACTTCGAGGGCCTGTACGAGGCCATGGAGGGCTGCCCGGTTGTCATTCGCTTCCTGGATCCCCCGCTGCACGAGTTCCTGCCCACCAAGGAGGAGGACATCAAGGAGATCGCCGGCGAGATCGGCGTCACCGTAGAGCGCCTGCACGAGGTTATCGCCTCCCTGCACGAGTTTAACCCCATGATGGGCCACCGCGGCTGCCGTCTGGCCGTCTCCTATCCGGAGATCGCCGAGATGCAGACCACCGCCGTCATCAACGCCGCCATCAACGTCCAGAAGAAGCACCCCGACTGGAAGATGGTGCCCGAGATCATGATCCCCCTGGTGGGCGAGGTCAAGGAGCTCAAGTACGTCAAGGACGTGGTGGTCGCCACCGCCGACAAGATCATCAAGGACGCCGGTATCGACATGAAGTATGAGGTCGGCACCATGATCGAGATCCCCCGCGCCGCCCTGACTGCCGACGAGATCGCCAAGGAGGCCGAGTTCTTCTCCTTCGGCACCAACGACCTGACCCAGATGACCTTCGGCTTCTCCCGCGACGACGCCAGCAAGTTCCTGAGCTACTACTACGACAAGAAGATCTATGAGTCCGATCCCTTCGCCCACCTGGATCAGAACGGCGTAGGCAAGCTGGTGGCCATGGCCGCCAAGCTGGGCAAGGAGACCCGCCCCGACATCCACCTGGGTATCTGCGGCGAGCACGGCGGCGATCCCACCTCCGTGGAGTTCTGCCACAAGGTTGGCCTGAACTACGTGTCCTGCTCCCCCTACCGCGTGCCTATCGCCCGTCTGGCTGCCGCCCAGGCCGCCATCAAGAACCCCCGCTAAGGGCGAGCATTTATAAAGTAAACAGGAGCGCCGCCCATTTGGGCGGCGCTCCTGCTGTTTGTACCAAAGAGAGAGCCCGGACAGCGGAACCGCTGGCCGGGCTCAAAACATCTACGGAATACACAGCCGTATCAGACGTAGCATTTTCATAGCGAGGGTGGGGGGTGTCCACAACGAGGATGCTGCAAAGTGGTTCCGCCATAAGCTAGGTCAATAAACCGATGCACACACTAATGATCAAATACAGCCCCGGTGGAAGAAGCAAAAGAAAAGATGCAAGAAAGGAAACTGAAGCGGAGCTCCGTTCAGGCTGTATAGGTAAGTCAGGCGCAATCATTGGGTTATCGGTATGATAGCGATATTCTGTAATGGCATTGCTTTTGCCTCCCACGCAGGCATATAGTAAAATTAGGAAAACAAGGAGTATAGGTATGCGGAGTGGCCATCCTCTAATTGTGCCGTAAATGGTCACGCCAATAAATATTATGTAATATATTCCATAAGCTATTGCACGTTTAAGTGCTTTTCGCATAATCATCCCCCTGGTAATTATTATAAGTTATATATCTTTATTATGCCGTCCTATAAGTTGCGCTTCCAGAAATGTTGAAGTAAAGATCTTCGTAAAGGCTGGGAACAGGTGGTGTTGTATTCATCCAGATTATTTCATAGTGAACTTTTGCCTCCATTTCGGCATTAATTCGAAAACTCTTTTTGTCTGATGCAATTGTAATGCAGTCCGATGGATTGATCACTTGAATATACAAAATGTTCATAGCGGAATTATGTTCAAGGTCGCTTGAGGGTGGTTCAGCTAATCCGAGATCTAACGATGAATCTTTGACAGAGGCTCGAACGATACTTCCCGTTCTTGTGTCTATATCAACAGCGCATGTTACAATACAACTAGATCTAAACTTTGGAAATGATACAGTTCTACCAGTAGAATCTGTAAGCTGCTGGGAAGGGATCGTCGCGGGGACCTCTAATTCAACTTCAATGGTTTCAATGGAGTATCGCGGTTCTATTTCTGAGGCATACGCAGGAGAAATAGAAGTACCAGTTATTAAAGCCAGTCCTAATAAAAGGGAACACAGTCTTTTCAATATTAACAGTCCTTTCTCATGTATGAGATTTAATTAAAAAGGAGGCTCAAGATAAGTGCCTGTCTGCTCCCATGTAGGCTTTTCAAAAGTACCATCAGCATGAGCAACCGCTTCGACCTTCATCTTTCCTGAATAAAATGCCGTTCCCTCCAAGGCGCGATATACACAAAATTCACCGCCAAAGTAAACTGTTTTACCATCAGCCGAAACATAGGACCATACCTCGATGTTTTTGAACGAAAAATCATATACAACGAAGTCGTGAATTGCCATATCCAATACAGGATCGTTTACAGGTTGTACGATTTTACCACTTGAATCAACATAATAAGTAAGTCTAGGTGTCATCTGTACTTCAAAGTCCATTACTCCTTCAATAAGAATACCAACAGTGTACAAATCATATGTATAGCGTTTGTTAGCTCGAGAGATAGTAGAGGATATATTATCTATAGAACCAGGTAATGGGTGGTAGCTCATGTAAGAAATCGTAGATTCAGAAATCTCTTGAAGAACAGAGAAGTCACCTTTCTCAAATAAATTATTATATTTTTCATAGAATTCATCGCTGATATCATTTCCACTTTTATCATAAAGTGTGTATTCCTCGGGGTTATTAAAAAACTTGCTAATATAATTTTTAAATTCTTCTAACCCTACTGCGTTGCGTTCTTCTACATTTATCTTTTGCAGACTGGATGGCTGAGTGGTTGCGGCAAAAGCGACGGGTTGGTTAGCCATGAAAAGAACAAAAGACAGTGCTATAGCAAAGAATCTTTTTCTAATATTCACAGTATCACCCCGTAATAAGAAATTTCTTGCGCAAAGTATTAGTTCCAAAGCTAAACTTTTCAGAGTTATAGATGCATTGGAGACACCTGCTTTCTAATTGCGGTTATAATTTTTGACCTTTAGTTGGTTATACATATATCAGAAAGTTAATACAATACATTTCATCAAAATTGAAAAATGTTATATTTTAAGCTATCTTTTTGCCGTAACCGCGGAGGAGGTGGGAGTGGTACGGCTGTCGATGCCGTTGGCGTCTCTGGCAAAGACTTCGGCTGTCACCCGGTATTGATGTCCGATGGTTCCCTGATACGAAAGGGTCCTGCTGTAGCTGGAGCGGTTTTCGGCGGTCATCCAGCTTTCGCCCTCGTACTCTTTGGCGGTGCTCCAGGTCCTTCCGCCATCGTTGGACTCCTCCAACAAAATGTAGCTGGCGCCCAGTTCTGAAACACGTTGATTTGCGACGACGGAAATCGTTATTTCAACGGCGCCACGGTCACCCGCGAAAAGCGTGGCAGAATATCTCGTAAGATAGGAACTTGCCCGCTCAACCGCCGAAGCATGGATGACGAAGCCTGTGCAGAAGGCCAGCGCAAAAATTGCTGCACAGATACAGCGCAGAGATTTTTTCATAGTTGACTGCTCCTCTCTTATGTATAAATAGAATCAATGATTGTGATCATTTCCTGTTCGGTCAACGGTCCCGTAATAGAGCACTCACAGGTACCGTTCACCCAGGCAGCCACCCGTACATTCACATTCGACATGATGTAGTGGACAATGCCGTTTTTGGTGTACTCGATCACAGAGGAACCATCTTTTTCAAAGATGGATGAGGAAAAGGTGCCGTCCATTCGATAGGAATACATAAGGCTCAGGATGCTCTGACCGCTGCTGTAGGAGGCAGTGAATACGACCTGTCCGGTTGAAGGGCTGGCCTCCACATAGTCCAGCACATACCCCTCCGGAATCCAGGACGGGGCCAGCGGTTCAGAAATGGAGTGGGCGTCAAAAGCATCCTGAAGCGTGGGGTATTGCTCCACTTCGTAGATCAGAACCCCATCAATGTCAACGGGAACTGCGGAAACCGCGGAAGTTGCAGGGCCTGCCGGGGCAGCAAAGCGGAATGTCTCCTCCGTCCATCGGCCGATTGCACCAAACACGTCGATGCCAGCGGCCTGCGCACAAAACATAGTGAATACGGCGACGATGGCCGCAACAACGACAACTCTTGCGAAGGCTCTGCGGAAACGGAATCCATGAGATCCCCTTTGGGGAACCTCCGGTTTGGGCAAAATGTCCTCGTCGAATAAAATCGCATGCTGTGAACGGAACTTTTCCCATGACCGTTCCACATCAAAATCTTTTTCGAGAGGAGCTTTTTTGTCCAGGGCGGCCAGATAGGAGTCAATCACATCCTCATCATAGGTAAGGTCTGTCATTTCATCCATCCTGGCTTCCAGCTCTGTCAACAGCTCGTCCGCTGTTTTGTCGCACAGATGTCCTTGGATTTGAGAGACGTTGCCCTTCCCTCTGCCCGACTGGTGTGGGGCTCGTTTCTTCTCGGGCATCATGACACCTCCTTCTTAGGAATATCAGAAAGACTGATAGAAACATTACATCAATTCTGAAAAATCTGTTTCTTTTTCCGCCAGCTTTTTATAGTGTTGCTTTGCCCGGAACATCTGAGTCCGGCAGGTCAGGATCGGAATCTTCAGCCGTGCAGAAATCTCCTCGTAGGACAGCCCTTCCTCATAGAACCAGACCAACAGATCCTGTTCCCGCTGGGTGAGGCCCGGCGGCAGTATATCGCGCAGAGAAAAAAACTGTTTTGGAGGGGCGCTGATTTGAGTGATTTGTTCCTCTATGGAAATTTCATGGCTAGATTGCTTCTGGTTCCTGTCCATAGAATGGCGGATTAGGTTTTGAACGACTTTCATCAGCCACCCGGAGGGGTTTGGATGAACTCTTACGGTATCAAACCGAGCCAGGAGCAATAGGAATGCCTCCTGTACGACATTCTCAGCCTCGTCTTTATCGCCCAGCCGGCGGAAAGCGACCTTATACAGTTTGAGGGCATTGGCTTCATAAAGTTCCTTCACCCATGCTTCATCTGCTGGACTCATAAGCATCTCTCCTCACGGTTGGCTGGTACCGGCTCCATTTTACCGAAGCAGGCTGGAAAATGCAATCCCGCCCCCGGTTTCCAGCCAAAACCGGGGGCGGGCGTTTTTACGGCAGAAAGGGCTTGAGGTACTCGGCCATGGAGCGGGACATCTCGCGGGAGAAATCGGAGTTGTACTTGCGCTTGCAGAAGGCGTCCAGCCACGCACCGTAGGGCCGGGCTCCGGCGTTGTCGGCCAGCATAGCCTCCAGCTCGGCCGGCTCCATGCGGCGGTAGGCGTTTTCGTGGACGATGTGCTCCAAGGCGCGGCGGCGGGGCTTTTCCCGCTCCTGCTGCTGCTGCGTGGGGTAGCCAAACACCAGCAGGGCGGCGGGCACCACGTACTCCGGCAGGCGGAGCAGGGTCCGGTGGGTCTCCACCTGCTCCAGAATGTCGCCGATGTAGCAGGAGCCGATGCCCAGGCTCCATGCGGCGGTGACGGCGTTCTGGGCGGCGATATTGGCGTCGGACAGGGCCAGCCACAGGTCGCCCGGCCCGGGGCGGCGGGGGGAACAGCCCCCGGCGGCAAAGGCGTCGTACCACTTCTGGCAGTCGGCGCAGAAAAGGAGCACCAGCGGGGCCTGGGCGATGAAGGGCTGGTGGTCGCAGGTGTCGGCCAACGTGTCCTTGACGGCCTGGTCGGTAATGTCTAAAATGGTATAGAGCTGCTGGTTCCCCGCCGTGGGGGCGGCGCAGGCCGCCTCCAGGATGGCCCGCCGGGCCTCCGGGGAAATGGGCCGGTCCAGAAAGGCCCGCACCGACTTGCGGGCGTGGAGCTGGGACAGAACTTCGTTCATAAAAATCCCTCCTAGGATGTGATGGTGTGAAAGAGATGCAGTTTACCGTGGAGCGGGGCGGCCCGCTGCTGCCCTTCCTGCTGGAGCACGTGAAGGGGAGCCGCAACCATGTCAAGTCGCTGCTCGCCCGGGGGCAGGTGCAGGTGGATGGGGCGGCCGTCCGCCGCCACGACCACCCCCTCGCCCCCGGCCAGCGGGTGAGCGTGCTCGCCCAGGGGGCGGAGGCGCGGCGGGCCCCCTTCCCGGTGCTCTATGAGGACGGGCGCATCCTGGTCATTGACAAGCCCTCCGGCCTGCTGAGCATGGCCAGCGACCGGGAGAAGGTGCGCACCGCCTACCGCATGGCGGGGGAGTACGTGCGCCGCACCAGGCCCGGAGGGCGGGTGTTCATCGTCCACCGGCTGGACCGCGACACCTCCGGCGTGCTCCTGTTCGCCAAAGACGAGGAGACCAAGCGGGCCTATCAGGAGCACTGGGACGCGCTGGTGCGCCGCCGGGGCTATCTGGCGGTGGTGGAGGGCCGGCCCCCCAGGGAGGAGGACACCATCCGCACCCTTCTGCGGGAGAACGCCGCCCACAAGGTCTACTCCGTCCGCTCCGGCGGCAAGGAGGCGGTGACCCACTACCGCACCATCCAGGCGGGGCGGGAGTACACCCTGCTGGAGGTGGACATCGACACCGGGCGCAAGAACCAGATCCGCGCCCACCTGAGCGAGCTGGGCTGCCCCGTGGCGGGAGACCGGGACTACGGCGCGGCCGCCAGCCCGCTGGGCCGCCTGTGCCTCCACGCCCACGAGCTGGCCCTGACCGACCCCTTCACCGGGGAGGAGCGGACGTTCCGCTCCGGGGCCCCCCGGGGCTTCCGCGCGCTGGTCTGCTAGAGACCCAGCCGGGCCCGGGCCTGGGTGCGGAACTCCACCAGCTCGGGATAGCGGTAGAAAAAGTTCAGCTTCTCCTCCCAGACGGCATCCCCCTCCGGGGCGTCCCACAGGACAAAGTAGGTGAAGCTCTCCGCAATGTCCTCCGACGGGTCGGTGGAGGCGTAGTCGGTGACGAAATCCGCCTGGTGCCGGAGGTAAAAGCCATAGCTGTCCGGATTGGCCAGGCGGTCATGCAGGTAGTCCGTCCAGAAGGTGTGGTAGAAGTCATCCAGATAGGAGCCGGACCGGGCGACCATGCCCTCCTCGCAGTACCGGGCGCCGCTCTCCGGAGCGCCGTAGTCCGCCTGGGTGTCGTTGAGGGTGAGGTAGTGGGTATACTCGTGGAGGACGGTTTCGGTAAACCAGTCCAACTCCCCGGCATCCGCCGGGTCCACTGCCAGTTCCCACCGCGTCCCTGTGTCATCCAGGGGGGACACATAGGCCAGGGTTTCATCCAGACCGTCGGTAAAGACAGTGAAGCGGGAAAAGCCGTCCAGGGCACCCTCGGGCAGAAGGGCGTTCACCTGTGCCCACAGGGAACGGTAGATATCCTCCCCAGAGGTCAGCCGGAGGCCGCCGTCCGGCTCCACGGCATAGTCGGCCAGCGGGCGCTCGGCGGGAGAGGCATAGCCCCAGGAGCCGCCGCCCCCCAGGTATTTGAGCGTGTACCGCTCATAGAGCCGGTTGAGGCGGTCCACCAGATTGGCCTCCTCAGTGGACAACTGCCACCGTGCTTCCGCCTCCCGTGTCTGGCGCAGGGGGAGGAGCTGTTCCACAAGGGTATGTACATGGGCCAGCTCCGCCTCGGAGAGCAGGCCGTCCAGCTCCCCAAGCTGGGCGGAGGCCAGCGCATCGGCGGCGGGATTTTCCACAGATACACCAGAGGATGTGGAAAACTTCTCCGGTTGTTTGCAGCCAGCCAGGAGAAGCAGGGGGAGCAGCGCCAGGAGGGCGCGGCGCTTGACCATGGGATCACCTCCGTGTTGGATTATTTCCGCCATTGTACCACAGGAGAGTGAAAAAGAGAAGGGCGGGGGGACGCTTAATGCGTCCCCCCGCCACAGACTGTCGATAAACCCTCTATCTGAAGGATTCGGAGGGAAAGATAGTGTGAAAGAAAACCGTCAGGGTTGTCTTTCACGTCCAATCAAACGACTTTTGAGCACTTTTTTGAAGTGTTCAAAAGTCCAGCAGCTTGTCGAAAGGACTTTTTCGACAAGCTGGGGCGGCGGGACGCTTAATGCGTCCCGCCGCCATAGCGTTTCAGCAGGGCCTGAAATTCCGGCTCGTCCTGGAGGAAAGCCAGTTCGGGCTCCCGCTGGAGCTCCAGCAGCAGGCCGGGCAACAGAACGGACCCGACGGCCACCTGCGTGCCGGGCAGAAGGTGGGGATAGAGCCCCCCGCCGTCCCAGGAGCGGTTGAGCGCCTCCAGCATATCACGCAGGGCAGACAGGGCGGCCGTCTTGTCCCCCTCTGCCGCGGCCTGTTGGAGCCGTCCGGAGGAGGCGACGCCGGGAATGAGGGCGTAACGCTCCACCGTCTCCTCAATGAGGGCGGCCAGCCGGGCCCCGTCCTCCAGCCGCTCCGCCTGGAGGGCCAGCTCCTGAAGGCTTACCAATGACTCGTAGACCTCCGTCGCGGCATTGAGCAGCCGCCGCTCCCACAGCTCCGCGGCCTCCTCCCCGCGGCCTGTCCGGCGGAGCAGCCCCGCCTGCAAAGCGTCCCGGTGGGGCCAGCGGTCGGACAGGGCGGAGAGCAGCTCCTCCGCCGCGGCGTACTCCTCCCGCCTCATGTGTCTGCCGATGAGCAGGTGGAGGGCCTGGTCCCGGATATCCGGCTCCTCGCTGTCGGCCAGAGCGCGGTACAGAGGCTCCAGACGGCGCTCGTAGGGCTCCGGCTCGGCCACGCCCAGGGTGAAGAACAGGCCGTTCAGCGTCATGGCCAGAGAGATGGTCAGGCGGTCGCACCCGGGCCACCGGTGGAGCAGCTCCTCCGCCCGCAGAAAGGCCGCATCGATGCCCCTGCTCTGGGCCAGGGTGTAAAGCTCCTCTGTAAACGCGGCGATCTCTGCACCGGTCAACTCCTCCCGGAAGGAGAGCAGAGTGTTCAGATCGGTGTCCAGCAGGCGGGCCAGCGGGGCCAGCAGGGCGAGATCGGGGCAGCATGCGCCGGAGTAACAAAGTTAAAGAAGTCAATCAATTTTGCCGACAAAGCGGTAAACAATCTCTATTTCCTGTGTCCTGCTTCCGTCTACCTCTTTCACCGCTTCATGGACAAGGATTTTTTCAATCAGTGTGTTTAATAGTTCGGCTGTCAGTTCGGACGGGCTGGAAAACTGTTTGATTAAATCAACCCATTTCCCTATGCCGTCCTCCTGCTCCTTTTCGCTGGCAAGATGAGCCGTTAACGCCTCTATCCGCTGTTCCTGTTCCTCCTGCTCCTGCTGGTACTTTTGGGACAGCATGGAGAAATTGCGCTCTGTGATTTTTCCGCTTACTCTGTCCTCGTATAACTTGGCTAACAGGTTATCCAAATCAGAAAGCCGTTTTTCAGCCCGCTTTTTCTCCTGTGCGGCCCGCTTGCTTGCAGTAGCCTGTTCTGCAAGGTTGGACTTTGAAAGCCGCTGTATAATAGTCTGCTCGTCTTGGTGTACTGCTTTAATCCAGTATTGCAGACGGGAGAGGACAAAGTTATAAAGCACATCATAACGGATATAGTGCATGGAACACTGTCTAAGGCCCTGCCCGTTCTTGCTACAATGGTAATAACTGTACGGGGCCTTTTTTCGCTGGTTTGTGGCGTAGGCCAGCGACCACCCACAATCCGCACATTTCACAAGCCCGGCGAAAATCTGTGTTGTACCGTTCTTCCGCTTTCTTCGGCGGCTGGTAATCTGCTCTTGCACCCGGTCAAAATCAGTCTTAGATATAATCGCCTCGTGGGTGTTCTCCACTCTCCACCATTCTTCTTTTGGCTTGCGGATTTTCTTCTTGCACTTGAAAGATACATTGGTTTGCTTGTTGTGTACGCTGTTCCCGATGTAGTTTTCATCCTGCAATATCTTTTTGACCTGTGCTATCGTCCATGCGTACCGTTTGCTCTCTGGCTGGCCCTCATAGACATGGGCAAACGTGCCGTATCTCTGGAAGTTCAGCCATGAGGGGGTGGGTATTTGTTCGCTTGCCAGTATGTGTGTTATCTTGGCCGCTCCCGCTCCCTGTACCGCCAACGAAAAAATCTTTTCCACTATCCACCGGGTTTCCTCGTCTATCAGCAAATGTCCGGTTTGCTCCGGGTCTTTCCGGTAGCCTAGCGGGGCATAGGCTCCATAATGCGCCCCGTTTTCGTGACGTGTGCGGAAAGCCTTGGTCACTTTGCGGCTGATGTCACGGGCGTACCACTCGTTGAACAGAGGTTATTCGGGAAAGGGAAAGACAAACAAGCAGAAATCCAGTATTCATGCGGGTTTGTGGCGGGATGGCTCCCCAAAAGCTGAACACAAATAAGACAAGCAGCAATACAATCGCATATCGTTTCTCAGGGAGAATGTTGATTTATGTCACATTCTCCCTTTTTTCATTTCAGAAACGAGGTGATTGTTATGAACACACAAATTATCGCCATTGCCAACCAGAAAGGCGGTGTGGGCAAGACAACGACCTGTGCCAACCTGGGGATCGGGCTGGCACAGGCCGGACGAAAGGTGCTGCTGATCGACGGAGACCCGCAAGGCAGCCTGACCATCAGCCTGGGCCACCCTCAGCCGGACAAGCTGCCCTTTACCCTGTCCGACGCGATGGGCCGCATCCTGATGGACGAGCCATTGCGACCCAGCGAGGGTGTCCTGCACCACCCGGAAGGCGTTGACCTGATGCCCGCTGACATCCAGCTCTCTGGTATGGAGGTCTCTCTGGTGAATGCCATGAGCCGAGAGACCATCCTGCGGCAGTATCTGGACACGCTCAAGGGACAGTATTCCCATATCCTGATTGACTGTCAGCCCTCCTTGGGGATGCTCACGGTCAACGCCTTGGCTGCTGCCAACAGGGTCATTATTCCCGTGCAGGCGGAGTATCTGCCCGCCAAGGGCCTGGAACAGCTGCTCCAGACTGTAAACAAGGTGAAGCGGCAGATCAACCCCAAACTCCAGATTGACGGTATCCTGCTGACGATGGTGGACAACCGCACCAACTTTGCCAAGGAGATCGCCGCCCTGCTGCGGGAAACCTATGGCAGCAAAATCAAGGTGTTTGGCACGGAAATCCCCCATTCTGTCCGGGCGAAGGAAATCAGCGCCGAGGGCAAGAGCATTTTCGCCCATGACCCCGGCGGCAAGGTGGCTGAAAGCTACAAAAATCTGACGCAGGAGGTGACAAAACTTGAAAAGCAGCGCGAAAAAAGTAGAGCTGGCATCGGTAGATGACCTGTTTTCCACCGAGGAAAGCCGTGCCGACGCACAGCGGGAACGGGTGTTGGAAATCCCACTGTCTGAACTGCACCCTTTTAAGAACCATCCGTTCAAAGTCAAGGATGATGAATCCATGATGGAGACCGCCGACAGTGTTCGGCAGTATGGTGTGCTGGTTCCGGCGATTGCAAGACCTGACCCGGAGGGCGGCTATGAATTAGTAGCCGGACACAGGCGGCACAGGGCCAGTGAACTGGCTGAGAAAGAAACCATGCCGGTCATTGTCCGGGATTTGGACGATGACGCTGCCACCATCATTATGGTGGACAGCAACTTGCAGCGTGAAAGCCTGCTCCCCAGCGAAAGAGCCTTTGCCTACAAGATGAAGCTGGAGGCCGTCAAGCACCAAGGGGTCAGAACGGATTTAACTTCTGTTCAAGTTGAACAGAAGTTGAGCGCCCGTGATAGAGTGGCAAAAGATGCTGGTGAGCGAAGTGGGATTCAGGTTATGCGCTATATCCGCCTGACCGAACTGATTCCCGAACTGCTGGATATGGTGGATGAAAAGAAAATCGCCTTTAATCCAGCCTATGAGCTGTCGTTCCTGAAAAAAGAGGAACAGATCCAGCTTTTGGACGCGATGGACAGCGAACAAGCTACCCCCTCTCTCTCCCAAGCTCAACGGCTCAAGAAATTCAGTCAGGAGGGGCATTTATCCATTGATGTGATGCGGGCCATTATGGGCGAGGAAAAGAAAAGCGATCTGGACAAGGTGACATTCACCTCGGACACTTTGCGGAAGTATTTCCCCAAGAGCTACACACCCCAGCGGATGCAGGAAACCATTATCAAGCTGCTGGAACAGTGGCAGAAAAAACGCCAACAGCAACATGAACGCTGAGAAAGGAGCAGCCTATGAGGGATATTTCAGCCCGTGAGCTGAAAGGACACAACATTCTTGCCGTGGAGCGTTTTCAGGACAACACCAGCCGGATGATTGAGTTTTCTGTCCTGCGTTCCTGTGCCTACGGCAGTCCCGGTGATGAAATGCGGCTGTTTCTTACGGAGGACGGCTATCAGGCCGCCCTCCTGATCCAGCAGCATCGGGAAATCAAAATCAAGCGGTACGCCCGTGTGATTGAGGGACATATCCTCGATTTTAAGCCGGACAAGCGCCGCCGCCACTCATAAACAAATTATTACTGCGAAAGGAAAGGATTGAAATGTGTACTGTAAAGGAAATCCGGGAAGCAATCCGGGAGGATTGCCATTCCCAGCATGGCATGGAATCTATGGAGATTGACCGTGTTCTGCAAACTCTGCCATTCTCTCAGGGAGATGACCTGTTGGATAAACCGCCCATTCCCAAGCGCCCCTACCGGCGCAGAAAAAGTGAACAAAACAGCTGACTGCCACAATTCTTTTTACAAGATTGTGGCTTTTTTCATACCCTGAGAAATTTGGAAGGAGTGAGGTCAATGGCCGTATTTCGCATTGAACGAACCAGAGATTATACCGTGATGAGCAATCACCATTTACGCAACGGGAAACTGTCCCTGAAAGCCAAGGGGCTGCTTTCCATGATGCTGTCCTTACCGGAGGACTGGAACTATACCACCAGAGGGCTTGCCGCCATCTGCAAGGAGGGCGTAGACGCTATTGGCGGTGCGCTGCGGGAGCTGGAAGCTGCCGGGTACATTGTCCGTCATCAACTGCGGGATAAGCAGGGGCGGATCAGTGATACCGAGTATGTCATCTACGAACAGCCACAGCCGAAGAACCCGGATACGCCCCAGCCGGATACGGCTTCACCAGATACGGAAAACCCGGATATGGAGAAACCGGATACGGAAAAGCCCGCAGAATTAAATATAGAGAAATCAAATACTCAAAAATCAATTACTCATGGATCAAGTACCGATTCCATTCCCTTCCGGGAAACAGCGGCGGTAAGCCCGCCGGAACGGAAAGGAAGGGATGCGATGTCTGTCTCCGAGATAGAAAATTATCGGGATTTGATTCTGGAGAATATCGAGTATGACCACCTGTGCAGGGAGTTTACCACCTACCGGGAGGATCTGGACGAGATCGTGGAGCTGATGGCGGAGACTGTCTGCGCCAAGCGGAAAACCACCCGGATCGCTGGCAGCGACTTCCCCCATGAGGTGGTGCGCTCCCGTTTTTTGAAGCTGGACAGCGAGCATATCCGGTTTGTCATGGACAGCTTACAGAAAAACACCACCGAGGTCCGCAACATGAAGCAGTATCTGCTTGCGGTGCTGTTCAACGCGCCGACCACGATCAGCAACCACTACACCGCACAAGTCAACCACGATATGTATGCAGGCGGCTGGTAAACAGCCGCTTTTCTGCTGCCCGGATACACCGGGAGAAAGGATTTTGCCATGAAACGACCCCTTGCTTACATTACGGCTCCCTGGAGCAACAGCCAGTATGAGAACGCCGAGAACGCTGCGGCCTACTGCCGTCAGGTGTACGACGCCGGGTATTCGCCCATCTGCCCGGTGCTGTTCCTGCCCACCTTCCTCAAGGACGACATTCCCCAGGAACACAAGGACGGTCTGGATATGGCGCGGGACTACCTGCGCCGTTCCCATGTGCTGGTGGTCTGCGGCCACGGCATCGACGAGACCGTGAAGAATGACATTGCCACCGCCGAGCGCCTGCGGATTACCGCCACCACCCTGGACGGCATCCTGACCGTGAAGGGCCAGGGGCGCGGGAAAGGAGGTGCGCGCCATGCCTGAGCGTAAGACTGTGGGCCAGCTGATGGAGGAAATGCGCCTCAAGGCTGGGGCGCAGAACTACCACGGCCACGAATACATGGATTTGCAACGGTTTGCCGAGGACACCCGGCACATGATTATCTTCGATGTGCTGACGAACGATTCCCCTGTTGGCTGGAAAGGCGAACGAACCCGCCTGTTCCTGTCGGATACCGGTTATGAAAAAGCACTGGATAGTCAGGAAAAGGGGCAGATTAAGATTTTGAGCCACGCAAAGGTACGTCAGGGCAATCTGCACTATGACCGTT
>PPYF01525546.1_pt1 | contig 20140 bp, 13 predicted proteins | sample 1559871 | NCBI WGS metagenome assembly PPYF01 (sample SAMN08240021, study PRJNA423297) | Human gut metagenome, whole genome shotgun sequencing project. | reverse complement strand
TGCGCTGCAAATGTAATAAAAATCTTATCTTTGCGACTATTATTTTGAATATAAGTCAGAAAACAATGAAAATAGCACTAATCGGTTACGGAAAAATGGGCAAGGAGATAGAAAAGGTTGCCCGTAGTCGCGGACATGAAATCGTCTGCATCATTGATGTCAATAATCAGGATGACTTCGAATCGGAAGCGTTCAAATCTGCCGATGTAGCCATAGAATTTACCAATCCGATGGTAGCTTACAGTAATTATATAAAGGCTTTCAAGGCCGGAGTGAAACTGGTATCAGGCAGCACCGGATGGATGGAAGAGCATGGTGAGGAAATCAAGAAACTTTGTACGGAAGGCGGAAAGACACTTTTCTGGTCGTCTAATTTCAGCTTGGGAGTAACCATTTTCTCTGCACTGAACAAGTATCTGGCAAAGATTATGAACCAATTCCCCGGTTATGACGTCACCATGAGCGAGACACACCATATCCATAAGCTGGATGCTCCCAGCGGAACAGCCATCACACTGACTGAAGGCATTTTACAGAATATAGACCGCAAAGATAAATGGGTGAAAGGAACATTTGCAGCACCGGACGGCACCGTCAGCGGAACCAACGATTGTGCCGCCGACGAACTTCCTATCGCTTCCATCCGAGAAGGAGAAGTTTTCGGTCTTCACTCCGTACGCTATGAGTCTGATGTAGACAGCATAACTATCACGCATGATGCCAAGAGCCGTGGCGGATTTGTATTGGGAGCCGTATTGGCTGCCGAATATACAGCCCAGCACGAAGGCTACCTGGGTATGAGTGATTTATTCCCGTTCCTAAACGACTAAATTTAAGAACCTAGTTCTAAATAAATATATCATTATGAGACAAGCCACACGCGCGCAATGGATTAAATGCGCCATTGCTATCCTACTTTATCTCGTCTTCCTGCTTTGGGTACGAAGCTGGTGGGGATTGATTGTTGTTCCCTTTATTTTCGATATTTATATTACCAAGAAAATACCCTGGTCTTTTTGGAAGAAGTCGAAAAATCCGGCGGTACGCAGCGTTATGAGCTGGATAGATGCCATCGTCTTTGCGTTGGTAGCCGTCTACTTCGTCAATATCTATATCTTCCAGAATTATCAGATTCCTTCTTCTTCTTTGGAAAAGTCATTGCTGGTAGGCGACTTCCTATATGTGAGCAAGATGAGTTACGGACCACGTGTACCGAACACTCCGCTTTCCATGCCGTTGGCACAACATACACTGCCGCTCGTCAATACCAAATCATACATCGAATGGCCGCAATGGAAATACAAACGGGTTCCGGGATTCGGCAAGGTGAAACTGAACGATATTGTCGTGTTCAACTTCCCGGCAGGCGATACGGTAGCTGTCAATTATCAGCAGACAACGGATTTCTATACACTCGCCTATGGCGAAGGACAACGTATCTACCCCAAACAGATTGAAATGGATAGCCTGACCCGCGCGCAGCAACGTGCCATTTATGATTTGTACTATGCTGCCGGACGGAAGCAGATTATGAATAATCCACGCAACTACGGAGAAGTTTTATGGCGTCCGGTAGACCGCCGCGAGAATTATGTAAAACGTTGCGTAGGTCTGCCCGGTGATACGCTTCAGATTGTAGAGGGTCAGGTGATGATTGACGGCAAAGCCATCGAGAATCCCGAAAACCTGCAATTCAACTATTTCGTACAGACCACCGGCCCGTATATCACAGACGATATGTTCCGCGAACTGGGTATCAGCAAAGCCGACCAAACGCTGATTGAGGATTCCGGTTGGGAAATGGGACTGCTGGAGATGGGACTGGACAGCCGGAACGCACAAGGCAGACTGAACCCCGTATATCATCTCCCTCTGACCAAGAAGATGTACGAAACCCTGACAGGCAATAAAAAGCTCATCAGCAAAATCGTAATGGAACCGGAAGATTATGCAGGACAGATGTATCCGCTGAATCTTTATACCAAGTGGAACCGCAACAACTACGGTCCTATCTGGATTCCTGCCAAGGGAGCTACCATTACGCTGACAGAAGACAATCTTCCTATCTACGAACGTTGTATCGTAGCTTATGAAGGCAACAAACTGGAAATCAAGCCTGACGGCATCTATATCAACGGTGAAAAGACCGACCAGTACACCTTTAAGATGGATTATTACTGGATGATGGGTGACAACCGCCACAACTCTGCCGACTCCCGTTACTGGGGCTTTGTTCCCGAAGACCACGTAGTAGGCAAACCCATTGTTGTATGGCTATCACTTGACAAAGACCGCGGATGGTTTGACGGCAAGATTCGCTGGAACCGCCTGTTCAAGTGGGTAGACTAAGCAGATTCTATGTTTTAGACGCGTCTAAAATTCCCTGTAAAGAATCCGGCTTTCCCGTGGATAAACGTATATACGAGATTGGAGTAATATGATAAACTTTCGTAAATACAAATGGATACTAGCATTTGCCGGAGCAGTAGTCGTCGTGCTTCTGCTCCGGGGATTTGCTTTTACGTCCTGCCTTATCCCTTCCACCGGCATGGAGAACTCCATTTTCCAGGGCGAGCGTATCTTAGTTAATAAATGGAGCTACGGACTGCGAGTTCCTTTTATGACGCTTTTTTCTTATCATCGGTGGGGCGAACGTCCCGTGCAGCAGCAAGACATCGTTGTATTTAATAATCCTGCCGGTATCCGCCAACCGGTCATCGACCGCCGTGAAGTTTATATCAGCCGTTGTATCGGCGTTCCGGGTGACACCCTACTGGTAGACTCCCTTTTCTCCGCCACTTCTCCCGAATCGAAACTCAATCCCGACAAGAAAAGGCTCTATGCCTACCCTGTCTCCAAGGAAAACTTGATTACCTCACTCATGCATACACTGTCCATCAACGACGACGGACTGATGGGAAGCAGCGACAGCACTCATGTACGCAGTTTCAGCCGGTATGAATATTACCTGTTGGAGCAGGCGATGAACGGGCAAAACTGGATACAGCCTTTATCCCGAAAAAAAGATATTGAACTGAAACCACTGATTATCCCCGGTAAAGGGAAATATATCCGGGTATATCCCTGGAATATCACCTTATTGCGGAATACTCTCGTAATGCATGAGGGCAAACAGGCGGAAATAAAGAACGACACGTTATACATAGACGGAAAACCTGCACAACATTGTTACTTCACTAAAGATTACTATTGGATGGGCTCAAACAATACCATCAACTTATCCGATTCGCGCCTGTTCGGATTCGTTCCGCAAGACCATATCATCGGGAAAGCCTCTGTCATTTGGTTTTCCAAGGAAAAAGGAACAGGCTTGTTTGACGGATACCGATGGAACCGCTTCTTCAGAACGGTAAAATAAAAGACGCCCGAACGCATAAAATGAAAGAAATGAAAACAGCTTATTTATCTTCAGCTTATCTCGCTCCTGTTGAGTATTATACTAAGTTACTGGCTTACGATAAAGTGTTCGTAGAGCAGCACGAGCACTATATCAAACAGACATACCGTAACCGTTGCACGATTGCCGGCCCTAACGGAGAGTTAGCGCTTTCCATCCCGACAGTAAAGCCCGATACACTGAAATGTCCGATGAAAGATATTCGTATCTCCGACCACGGCAACTGGAGACACTTGCATTGGAACGCGATTGAATCAGCTTACAACAGTACTCCTTTCTTTGAATACTACAAAGACGATTTCCGTCCTTTCTATGAGAAGAAATATGAGTTTTTGGTCGATTTCAACGAAGAAATTTGCCGGTTAGTCTGCGAATTGATAGATATTCATCCTGATATGGAACGTACCTCTGAATATAAGATAGAGTTCACTCCCGAAGAAGTCGATTTCCGGGAAGTTATTCATCCTAAAAGGGATTTCCGGACAGCGGATACAGAGTTTGTTCCGCAACCTTATTATCAGGTATTCGAGTCCAAACTGGGCTTTCTTCCCAATCTGAGTATTATAGACTTGTTGTTTAATATGGGACCGGAAAGCGTTCTGATATTAAAATAAGAGAAGAACATAATCAATTATAACGATATTCGCTGTATGGTACTGTAATGCAACAATTACAAAAACAGTACCATACAGCGAATTATCATTTAATAAAACTCAAAAGAATGAAGTTCCTTATTTGAGTTCCAACTGCAAAATTTCTTCCAAGCTTGGGTTTTGGCTAATAATAACCCCTTGCGGATCAATAACGAATAAAGTCGGCACACTCGTAACCTTATAAGCGGCAGCAATCTCATTGGTGCGGAACGGCTTCAGGTCGCAGGTATTTGCCCAAACAATCCCGTCTTCACGAGTAGCCTTTTCCCATTGTTCCCGTTTCTCGTCCAGACTAATACTACATACGATAATTCCTTTCTTTTGTAGTTTAGGATATACTTCTTTCAACTCCTTCATCTTCGCACGGCAAGGACGACACCAGGAAGCCCAGAAATCAAGTAATAGATATTTTCCTTTAAAATCACTAAGTTTCACCGTATTACCATCCATGTCCTTCGTGACAAAATCGAGAGCTTTCTTATTTTGAATCCACTTATCCGCCGCTTCCTGATATTTCTTCTTAAAAGATCGCCAAGGATATGAATAAGCATATTTGACTGTATCCACCAATTCGTAGACTTCCTTTAAGGTTGTATAATCATTTGTCAACAGTTCGCCTGCCGTTAGCATTGCCACAAAACTCTTCGGGTATTTTTTTATAAATGAAAGTTTTGCTTCCTGACTCTTTCCCCAATTAATGCTCATTTGTTTTTGCAGTTGTTCCGCCTCTGCATCCTTTTTTTGTTCTTTTAGTTTAGTATAGCGGTTTGCAAGAGCTTCCGTCTGTTTCTCTATCGGATTTGTCACGGTCAGAAGCTCATTCATCAACAACTGTTCCTTACCGTCTGATGTCGTAACAACAAAATTACGACCTTCATTAATATCCACCTGATAATGACCATCGGGTTCTACACAAACATAAGCATCAAAACCAAACGGACGCGCCATCAACCGATATTGGTCTGCATGAGAAATGCTCCCCTTGAAAGAAAATGAAGTGCCGTCCACTTGCAAAGAATCCAATTTAGTAAAGCGGTCCTTCACGCAAGTAAGAAAGACTTTGCCTTTATACGGTTTAGAAAGCTTCACTGAGATCTCGAATGGTTTGCTATCCATATATTCACTGACTTTCCGACGCAACTCCTCACCACGCAACTGTCTGGCAAGAATCTTCCCGTCAGGTCCGATCAGGATAATAAAAGGAATTCCGTTATAATTATAAAGTTTGCCTGTCGTCATAGACGGGTCCCACAACTGCAAATATTCCAGTTGCTCTTCCTCGATAGCTTTCCGCCATTTGCTCTCATCCTTGTCGATAGACACACCCAGTACCTGCAACCCTTTATCTTTATACTCAGAACAGATCTTCTTCACATTCGGGATTTCCTTCCGGCAAGGTCCGCACCAGGATGCCCAGAAATCAATCAGAACATATTGTCCTCTCAATGAAGACAGTTTCACAAGATTCCCCTGAGCATCTTTCAGTTCAAAATCCGGTGCGACAGAACCGACCTCACTTCCTTTCATTAAACGCAATCTTTCCTGCAGCTCCTTTGCATAATAATTGCGTTGTATAAAATCCGCATCAAATTTCTGCAACACATTCTCGATGGCAGCCTCCGTCTCCATCGGAACAGAAGAATACACTATCAAAAACAGCGCATCGCTCTTTTTATTGGACGGTATCATATTCAGGAACGACTGGGACAACTTTCCATACAACGTCTGCAAAGAATCTGAAAGATTTTTCAATTTAGCCAGATTCTCTTCGGTTTTCGAAACGGTATTATATGTATTGAAAGCTTCATTATAAAGCGCGCCGACCTCCGATACTTTATCCTGATAAGGATTACTCCGGTACAAAGCATCATATTCGTCCATAGCCGCTGAATTCTTCACCGAAACTCTCTTCAGATTATTATCTTTAATCTCCGCTTTTACTTCCAAAGCATCATTATCAATAAAGAAATAAAAATAAGGTATGTTCATGGCAGGTCCCAGCTTCCCCAGCGAAGGAACATAGAGATAGTACACACGCCCATCCCCCTTCACGACATCTGCCTGCATCGAGAACTTATTACCCTTTCCCTTTACACGCACCACTTCGTTTCTGTCAGCATTCAACAGAGCCACTTCCGCTCCGTTCAAACCTTCAATCTCTCCGGAAAGTTTCACCGGAGATGTCTGGGCATATAAAGCCCAGACAAATAAATACATAAATGCAATAACTATGAATCTTTTCATTGTACACGGTCATTAGGAATGATATTCGAATTTAATGAGAGCACCTGCGGCGGGATAGGAAATACATAAAGCTTTGAATCAGGCTCCAATTTATAATCCACTTCATTGAGTGTACGAATCAAAGTTTTAGTATAACGTCCTTCTTTAGCCAAACGCTTCATATCCAACCAGCGCAGACCGCTCAAAGCCAGTTCCCGACGGCGTTCGGCCAAAACGATAGAAAGCAAGTCCGGTCCGTCAGCTTTTGTAAGCGGTGTATAGTCCTCTGTCTTGAAACGCATGATACGCAGATTATTTAAAATATCTAATGCTTTCGTATCATTCTTACGAGCTAACGCCTCCGCTTCAATCAACATCATTTCAGGAACAGTAAAACTATAATCTAACTCTTGAAGATAACGGTAACGTCCGTCTTCCCAGATGTCCCCACCACGGGTACGATTAGTAAACCAAAATTTAAAACGTAAATCCGACGCAGCGTATATAGCTTGCAAATCATCACTTATGCAATAGCTGGTAAGCAAACTACTGAATCCTGTTGACTGATACCATATCTTTTCCTGTGATTCACGATAATTGAGAGGTTTATTGTTTATCCCTAAAAAAGGTTTTTCCTCATTTTTAAAGCTCCACGTACGCATGTCATTCAGCACACTGTTCTCAGCCAAAGCAAGTTTAGCTTGTTCAGCAGCTTTATCATATTCGCACATATAAAAGTAAATACGCGCTTTCAAGGCATACACCGCCGCTTTATTGGGGCGGTAGTCATTAGCGGCATTCTCCGGCAACAATACTTCAGCATCCTGCAAATCAGCCCATATCGCACTCGTAATCTGTTCCACTGTAGCACGGCTATGCTTTGCTTCCAAATCAGGAACCTGAACCAAAGGTACACTCAAATCTGTCGCTGCCGTACTTGCCTGATAAGCAGGAGCGTATATACTCTGCAGATACCAGTTGTAGTAAGCTCGCCAGCATTTTGCCTCTGCCAGTATAGCTCGCTTTTCTTCCTGTGTTCCCTCTGTAGCTCCCATTATATTTTCAACCACTACATTCATCTTGTACATTTGCTCATAAGGAGTATTCCATGCCGGGTCTTTTTCATTTTCTTTATAAAAATCTTCCATCCAATAATAAGCTCTCCCGTTAGAAGTGTTTCCATCCAGATTATTATTAAAAACATCATCAGAACAAACATTTGCAGTAGGATAGGCTGCACTGGAAGCTGTTACGTCAATAATCATGCCTTTGAAATCGTCCATAGTGGTAGGAATCACCTTACCTTTAGGCACAGTATCCATAAAATTATCACATGCAGTCAAAGACGCCATAGTGGCAACAGCTATTATTAATTGTATCTTCTTCATATTACAAGTTGTATTTTTCGTTAAAAATCGACTTTAAGACCTGCTGTAAACGAGAATGGCATGCTGAACGACATTTTCCCGTTTATGGGATTCACCGCCTCGGGGTCAAATCCTTCCTTGTTTTTAGTCCATAACCAAACGTTATTAAACTGCGCCGTCAACGATAAGCGACGAAGCGGAGTACGTTTCAGCCAACTTTGCGGAAAATCATAATTCAACAGAATCTCGCGCAAGCGAATCATGTTTCCGTTACGGATACTGTTGGAAGAATACATCACAGCATAAGAACGGTAATAGGTATTCGCCCAATTTGCTTCCATTGTCGGCAGACATGCAATGTCAGTCTTATCCTCGTCTCCCGGCTCCCGCCAGCGGTCTGCAATTTTATCAGTAAGGGAAGGAGAAGTGGCATAAGCGTCCATACTTGGATATTCGGCGCGGAATACATGACCAAAGTTGTAAGTGAACAGAAAACTCGCTTGCAGGTTCTTATACCGAAGAGCGGTAGAGAAACTTCCGTTGAATTTAGGTTGATAGGTACCGCTATACTCCAAGTCGTCAGCATCGAGGGTTGCGACATCATATGTCTTATTTCCGTCCTTATCATACACCATCGGTTCACCATTGCTGTCAAGTCCCGCCCAACGGTAGCTCCACAGAGTTTCACGTGCGTATCCTTCGACAAACTCCGTCAGACCGGTGACACGATTTAAATAGGGAGTACTTTCATTAATCTTATTGCTGGTAACCTTATTGGAGTTGTGGGCAAAAATCCAGTTAATGTTCCAGTTGAAGTTACGCAGTTTAATTATATCCGCTCCCAACTGAAGCTCAAAACCTTTATTAGTCATGTCAGCGGCATTGATCCGTGCACTGGCGTAACCCACTGTCGGGTCAAGCATTGTGCTTCCCAGCAAATCGGAAGAGGCATTGTTATAGTAAGTAAGCGTTGCATTGATCCGGTCGAACAATCCTAAATCAATCGATATGTTGGTAGAATGATTTCGTTCCCAGCGCAGTTTGGGGTTGGGAGGTGTAGACAAACGTACCACATAGTCATTAATAGCCGGCAAATAGGTTTTCCTACCAACCATAACAGGCGTTGTGCTTCCCGAACGGTCAAAGTTACCAGTCATACCCACAGAGGCACGCAACATCAAAGCTGATATAAAGTCGGCATTAAAAAACTTTTCATTCTTCACATTCCAGTTAGCTCCCACCGACCAGATAGGATTACGACGATATTTATCACTCGCGCCGAATAAGTTGGACTCATCAATACGCATACTGCCGCTTATTGTATATCGATTGTCATATGTATATATTGCAGACAAGAACAACGAAACCTCTCTGTTCAGCACATCACTGAATCCATCATAACTGGTCGAGTAATACCTGTTTGTATCCCCATTCCACCAATCAATACCGTTTTGTAAGGATACAGCATCAATAGGTTGCCATGAAAGAACCTGGTCATCATAACCAAGTTTACGGTATTTCTCCGTATAGTAATGCCTGCTACGCATTTCAAAGCCACCAACGGCATTGACGTAGTGTTGCTTATCAGCTCCGAAACTACGATTCAACGTGGCTCCCAGTTTTACAATCCAAGCATCCGTGGTCAATTGCTGATGATCAAGTATGTCGGCATTAGGAATATTATAGTCCAATGCGCCGGTGCTGTTCGGTACTGCCATTGAATTAATCAGAGTACGACCCTCATAACTATTCTTTGAGATAACCTTTTTATTCGTGCTTGACGATTTCTCATATTGATAATCGGCAGAGACACTTAATCCGTTGATTATTTTAAAGTCTGCTCCGACACGCACTTTATAATTTATTCCATTTTTCTTATCATTCGCCAGGTCAACTTCATCCAGCAGATTCTTTCCCTGATCGTAATAACCATAATCAGAAACCATTGTTTTGGAAAACTCATGATTAAAGCTACTGTAATCGGCTATACGGTTATTATCTTCATCCAGTAACATCTGGAAAGGATACAGATTATAAATATCACTCGACAAAGATGAGTATCCATTGTCTTTCTTCGTAAAATTGGCTATAATGTCAGACCGCAAAGTAAGGAATGGCAATATTTTATAAGATGTTCTCGAATTGATATTGATAGACTGATTGCTATCCCCTATATAAGATGAATGACCGCCTATAAAACTACCGGAAAAGAAATAGTTCACCTTCTCCGTACCACCGGAGACAGACAGCATGTGATGTTGCTCCAAAGCACTACGTAACAAATTATCTTCTATCTGCTTACGGTTGTAATTGGCTGCCAGCTTAGACAAGCGACCATCCAATGCAGCAAGTTGTTCCGCCGTCAAATCATTCATATCATCCAATACATAGTCGTTGATAATCTCTTGAGAGAGAGAATATCCGTTTGTATTATCTCCAAAATAACCGGGAAAATAATAACCGCCTAAAAATGCAGCCCGGTCATAATCTACCAATTGTTCCGAATTGACACGATGCAAATCATCGAAATCAGGTTTTGAGCTCACCTTCACATTGCCCGAATATGAAATACGGAAATCATTTGCACGTCCTTTTTTTGTGGTAATCACCACTACTCCATTGGCCGCACGCGAACCCCAGATAGCCGCTGCAGCCGCATCTTTCAGTACCGTGATGCTTTCTACCATATCCATATTTTCAGGAAGTTCTTCCACCTCGAAGTCGTCCACAATGAAAAGCGGCTTGTTGCCTGCCTCAAGAGAACCACCGCCACGTATGCGATACTCATTATTATATACCGTCAATCCGGGAACGGCTCCTTCCAGCACCCCTTGCAAAGAGTTGCTGCTACGTAAATCGATACTTTTACTGTTAATCGTATTTACGGCACCGGTCATATTAAATTTCTTTACCACCTGATAGCCTGTCACCACCACATCATCCAACGAAATGCTGTTATTTGAAAGACTGATATCCATTTTTGAACTGGAACCGGGCATTTTCTGTTTTGTCCCATATCCGATATATGAGAAAATAAGTACATCATTCTCTCCAATCTTTATCGAATAGTTTCCATCAATATCCGTAATAGTAGCAATGTTCTTATCTTTCACGCGTACATTACATCCTATTAAAGGTTGTCCGTCATTCGCATCCGTCACCTTACCCGTGACCAGATGATATTTGTCATCTTTTTGAACTCCGGTAGCCTGACGGCGAATCTGTATCATCTTACCGTTAATTTCATACGTCAGCGGTTGCCCTTTCAATATCACATTCAAAAGTTCGGTAACCGTCCGGTTCTGAAACTTGACAACGACTCTTTTGGTCAAGTCCACATCCTGCACGTTGAACCAGATTGAATATCCCATACGAACTTTGACCTGTTCCAAGGCTTCTTTGACACTCAAAGTTTGCGTTTCAGCAGTCCCAGAGTTTGATTGTGCAAAAACAGTAGTTACTTCCGCCGGAAAAAGCATGAAAAACAATAGCAGTAACCCATAAATATATCTACACGGGAAATAAATGTTATTTAGACAAAAATAGCTGTTTCTTAATACGTTATTTACTTTATATTCCATATTTTTGTAGTCTTCTTAATGTATTAATATCCGTTTTACATTCTGAATCCGAACCGGCAGTGTTGGCGCATTGCCGGTTCATCCGTTTTATTATTACTTCTCTCTTATTTATCCATAGGCAGTCATTTATTCTTGTTGATGATTATTTTATTGTCTCTTACTTCGTAATAAATTTCTCCCGAAGATGTTATCACATCCAGAATCTCGTACAGATTTTCCTCATTACGAAAATCTCCGTAATAAATGCCTGCCGCAATTTCCTTGCAACCCAACTGGATAGTTACATTATACGCCCTGCTCAAATCTTTCACAATCTGAGACAGCGGCTCTTCATCAAAAAACAGCGTATTGCGGAAAGTCTGGTTAGGAGTATGCATCTGAGGCAGCAGTTTATCCACTTTGGGCTCGACAATTGTCAATGTTTCCTTTTGAGGTTCTGTCCACGAAACATAATTTTCAGCCTCCACCTGGCGAACCTGAATATCAGGACTTCCTTTCATGATAACAGCTTGCTCATTAGGTACGAGAATCGTTTCTTTGCTGTGTGTATTATTAGTTATAACACTTAAGCTACCGTTCAATAAAGTGACCCGCTTTCTCTCATCGGCAGAATAAGCTTTCATATTAAACTGTGTACCCAACACTCGTATGCGAGTCTCTCCTGCATATACTTCAAAGGCTATCTTCTTATTCTTGGTTACATCAAAAAAGCCTTCTCCGTCGAGATAAACTGTACGGCTGTTTTTTCCAAAATCTTCGGTATAACTCAATTTAGAACCAGAGTTCAACCATACGGCCGTCCCGTCGGGCAACACGATTTTAGATTTAGAGCCTGCCGGTACTGTGACCTGCATACCGCCACCTGCGACAGTATTCGTAGTATAAAAAAACATATGGAGTCCTACCCCAATCAACAGAGCAACGACAGCCACCGAAGCATATCTCAGGACAGGCAGCCAAAAGCCGCTTATCTTTCTTTGCTGTATCCGCCTTTTCACGCGTTTCCAGGAGCGCATATTATCTTTCTCAAACAATCGTCTGTCCGACGCAACCGACTGTGCCTTAAGTAATACGCAATAATCGCGGTATAACTTCCTGTTATCTTCAGAAGTATTATACCAGTTTAGGAGTTCTTTCGCTTCCTGTTCTGTCAGATTGTTACTTAATTGACGAACAATCATTTCTTCAAGATTATCAATAGGCATAAATAGTATCTTTTTATCTAATGACGATAAAAGACTAGTTACAGGGTAGTCAAAAAAGGAACTTTTTTTAATTTATTTTGAGAAAAGTGAAAAGTAGACGCTCAAGATGAGCAGAAGATAAGGTTCCAACTCTCGACGAAGAGTTGATAAAGCGTTCTTTATGTGATACTTAACCGTATTTATTGATATATTCAGTTCTTCAGCTATTTCAGCATAACTTTTATTCTCATAACGGCTGAGATAGAATACTTTCTGGCATTCTTCAGGAAGCAAGGCAATCTTTTCACTTATCATCGTCTCTAATTCTTCCATAACATATTGTTCGAAAATATCTTCCTCACGCACAAAACAACGGGAAGTGACCGATTCCAGATCCAAGAACTGCTCATTTTTTTGAGTACGAAGATAATCTATACTATGATTCCGGACAGCCTTCAACAGATAAGCCTTCAGCGAAGACACAGGCAAAGCTTCATGGCGCTTTTCCCATAGTGTAAAGAATACATCCTCCGCTACTGCTTCACTAATCTGTACATCTTGCACATATTGATAAGAAACAGCACACAAAAGGCTATAATATTCATTAAAAATGATACTAAAAGCTTTTTCGTTTCCCTTTTTCAGTTCTTCCTGCCATTTTTGCATCATACTGCAAAGAAAGTGATTTTTTTCATTTGCTGTGACATCAAATACAAAAAATCACTTTATCTTCCTACAAAGAGGTAAAAAGGTGCACTATTAGATGGAAAGCCGCGCTATGATAAGTATATCCTTTCCTATTTATACTCGTACAATTTCACGTGCAAGATACTGAACTCGCCCACGGGAATACGCACGTGCCTTCCCTGATGGTCCTGGTCGCCGTTCAAACGCCGGATATATTTCAAGGAACCGTCTTTATTGACACTCACTTCATCTACGGAACCGATACCTGCCCGCGCACTGCCCTGCCAAGCATTTTCCGGTTTTTGCGCCTTTCCACCGACACTGACAAAGCCATCCTCACCTAATGCCTGCGAACTTTTGACCTTACCCTCTCCTTTCTTCTTAAATTCGAGCACCATGCCACTGCCGGCAACGATATATTCATTCGGAGCCAGGCGCAACAGAATACCGCCGCCTTCCGGCCATACACTGCCGTCACGGGCACGAGAATCCCACGGCAAAGTGAAATAGTGACGGCAAGTAATCTCCAAATCATCATAAGATACTATCCGTTCCTTATTCTCACCGTCAAACAAAAGACCGTTCATCATTCCTTTACCCTGATATTTGGTTAATAAAGGCATTAATTCCTTCAGTTTGCCATAACTCTGTACTAAAGGAGAGTCTGCCTTATCCGAACCATTCTCGATAGAAAAAGGACAGAAACCGATAGCATCGTGCTCGCCAAATACATAGAAAGCACGTACACCGTCATTATCTTCCAACCGGATTTCCGGGATAAAGAGCGGGTTATTGGGCAATTTATACTTCGCCACCCAATCCACAAAACCTTTATCATATAAATCGGGAGCCAGAAAATCAATGCTGGGCGCTCCGTAATGCCATACGTCTATCAAGTGAGCCAATGGACCTGCCGAGGGGTATTCTCCCGGTTTTCTCCCCCTGCTGTTCATGGCAGCATTCACATACAAGGGTACGTTATGAATGGAACGTGCTATCTTAGCCATCCGTTCCACATACTGCGCATATGACCATGCCATAAAAATTTCATCCGTATAGACATCCGCACCGAACACTTCCTGCCAAGTGCCCTGCTTCTTGAATCCCCGGCTTTCCCATTTTGCCAGCATTTCAGGGTGCAGTTGCTTTTTGTTCTTCTCCAAATAGTCGATGAAAAGGGGCGGAACAGGTGCATTAAACAGTTTGTCCGCTTCTTTGGAGTAATCGCGGGCATCTTCCAACATACCGATCTCATTCTCTATCTGAACCATGATTACGGTTCCTTCTTTGTCAATGCTTGCTATATGCTTCATCCATTCAGAGAAAGCCTTGCTATCTGCCTGGAATACATTTTCAGAGAAAGAACTGGCTATTTCAAGCGGTTTCCCGGCTTTCGTATAGGCACGGGGATATTTCTTATAATCTTTTTTAAACCATAGCGGAGCGTAACAGCTCATCGAGTTTTTCCAGGCACCAAACCAAAGAAAAACAACTTTCAAATCATTCGCACGAGCTTGTTGAATCACTTTATCTGTTAAGGTAAAGTCGAATGTACCTTCTGTAGGTTCTGTCAAGTCCCAGTAGGCGGGAACTAAAACCGTATTCAACCCCATACGTTGTAATTTTGGGAAAATACGTTCTATGTCTTCGATGGATGAAGCCGAAGAGTTACCCAACTCTCCACCGATAACTAAAAACGGTTTGCCATCTACAACAAGTTGCGTGGCACTTCCCTGCTTCTGCAAAGAAGGAAGTTTCTGCTGTGCCTGAAGAGGCAAAATAAAAAGGAATAAAATCCAAAAGAATGTGTTTCTCATAACAGTTCGTTTTTTATCTGATTATCTGCAGACAAAGTTACGACAATAAAAAAAAGGAGCACAAAAGATTGAACTCCTTTTCTATCGGGCAGGTTACAGATATTTTACTTCCCGTTACATTCGGCTTTAATCATAATATCATTCTCCGCTTTATCATCTTTTTCTCCATTAGTTTCTGCTTCCAATCGGCTTAACAAGTATCTTACATTTAGAAGATGTATGTCATTAGTCCAACCCATCTTCTTAAATTGCCAATAGTTTTTAGTAGTATTTATGATACAATTCATTAAAACACCTACCATATCGGCACCTTGCTGGCGATTGTTTTTGGAAACCAATGTGTTCATCATGTACGTCCCGTATCCTTTAATCACCTCTTTCACACTAATAGACTTATAACAACGAATGGCATCGAAAGCTGCCACATTACATCTAAGTACTTTAGCCAAATCTTCCAGTCGCTTTCGATCTGTGCGTTCCAGTAAATAGCTTTCAGGATTAATAAAACGATTGAGTGTCAAATAGAAAGTCATCATTTCATCATCTGATGAAAAATGGCATGCATGAATTGTGTTGCGTCCCCCGGGCGAACTTGCTGATTGTTTAAAACTTCCATAAGAATTTAAAATTAAATGGTGAATAAATTAAGCTCAATGGGGCGATACAGAAAGGTTTTTAGAAAATAAAAGAAGCGATTCCGCCTGTCCCATTGCTCTTTTCTCATTCACACAAGGCAGCAGGTGCATTAACACTCTACATGGGGGTGCGGAACCGCCCATATAGAATGAACCGGACAGGCATAAAAATGCTTGCCACAATTACAAGGCAGGTTTCCAGCCTTGTGTGATTTTGAAAAAGAGCGTTACAAAGATAGAATATAAAATCAGAAAAGGAGAAAGAAAATCCGTATAATTTAGAAATCATAGTAATAAACTCAGTACAAAAACCTCTAAGATTAACCTATAACTATAATATACGTTCAAAGGGTTCACCGGCTTCACCTTCAGATGAACAACTATGAATCAGCGACTTATGGTGAAGTGAAGGGGAAAACATAGAAGTAATCGTCCTTCACATCCTTCACAGCACATAAATCTGTCTTACAACGTTTATTGGACATATAGTTCCAATGTGTTGGACATATAGCTCCAACATCTTGGATATATAGATCCAGCGTCTTGGGTATATATACCCAACAGTTCAAGTATTAACATCCTAGAGATAGAGTATTAATATCCAGCAAATCAAGTATTAATACTTGATGGAGAATTTGCTATGAACATATTTATTTTTGATTATAGCATGTACTTTTTTGCTATAAGCATATTTGTTTTTGATTATAGCATATTTACTTTAGCTTATAGCATATTTAAAAAAAGCAGGTGAAGGGAGTGAAGGATGGTGAATCGCTATATTTCACATTCCCCTTCACCATAACGCTCTGAATTATAATCGTTCAGCGAGATGTGAAACTTGTGAACCTCCGTTTGTAAACTATTAGAGAGTTACATATCAATCAATGTAACAGCCGTTACTGTAACAGCGGTTGCGTTAATACAAAAATTTCTGCAACTTCTCAACACCCTGTTGGTGCTTTTTCGAATTACTCTTTTTCAACTTGACAATATTCTGTAATTTCCATTTAACTGATGGATAGTTGCTCAAATCTCCCGCACAACATTTATTCCAATCCGGTTCTCCATTCTCAAAAGAAATTAGAAATTCTTTATCAGCATCCGTTATATTGTCATTCACCAATGCAATTAAATTTTCACGAGCTTCTTCATAGTCCGAATAAGAGAACGGGATATCCGACATTCCATCAAATTGATTCTCCAAAGCCTCTGCCTGATTTATTGTATTGGGTTGCAAAGATTCGATAATCGGTTTGTCACTACCTAACAAACATAGCATAAAACCGTCCTTCACATCACTGAACGATGTTATATTCATATATTTACAATCAAACAAATCACGTGGATGCTGACGACTTAATGCCGCTGTTATTTTACCACCATAAAGTTGGCTATATGAAACCGCCCGGGCTTTACAAGCCATATTAAATACCTTTCTAGCTTTTTCGCACAGCATTTTATCTTCAATTTCACCTATGATACCTCGTTTGATTCCGTTCACTTCTATTTTTACTGTCGCACCGTCCAGTGTGCATAACAGTTTGCAAACTTTAGGTTTGTGTTCCATTTTAATACCGGATATTGACTTCCCAATATTTGTTTTTAGCGTCAGCAAATGCCGATTGATATTGATAAGGCTCTCATCTCTATCTTGTAAAGGAATATAAGTAAGATCTATGTCAACCGAGTAGCGAGGCATATCCTTATAAAAGAGGTTGATAGCCGTACCGCCATGAACAGCAAAATCCTTTATACGATAAATGGATGGCATAATCCGTATCAGCAGTGCGACTTGTCTTTTATATGTTTCGTCATTCATATTCGTGTAATTCTTTTGGCATGGTTATTTTATACTTGGAAATATATATGCCGCCTTCAACCAATTGTAATTTGGAATTACCTAGTACGACCTGGGAAGTATCAAGCATATCAAACCAATAATGACCCGCTTTCTCTGCCATATATAAAAAAACACGTTTTACTCTCAGACTTTTAGTCGTTTCAAGTAGTCTCTGTACAACTTCAGAACGCAATGTAGTCAGTTGTTCCATCATATAATATAAATCCATATAGCTATATTGCTGCGGTGCAAGCAACAAGCACTCCATAAATGCTTGTTCCGGCGTTGATGCCAGCAAATTTAATTCATCTTTCTGGATAATAGTAACTTGTGGAATTGGAAAAGTTTCAGTACTGAATGTCTTAATTGTTCTGTCAAAAGTATCATTTCGCATCCATTCAGGAATGCTTTGCTTTGAGTGTCCGACCATAAGCAAAGGCTTACCCATTGGTACATAATGATTAAAACCAAACAATTCTAAAGCTGAATGTGCCGCTATACGAAATTCTTTTCCTAATTGTTGATTAAAGCATTGCAATGCGGCATATGCAGATAAAAAATCACCTGTACGGAACATCACTCCTTTTGCCAATGTAGTGAGCCACCCTGATTGACGATATTTTCTTATTAGTTGATCTGAATAACCATTCTTCTTTAGCCATTCAGAAAAGAACAGTCCATTTCTTGTTCCGGACAGAAGCAATTGGTTTATTTTATTTTGAGATTCTAAACTCATAGTTTATAATTACGGTTTAAGTTCAACTGCAAATATAGTTCCTTTTCCATGAACAACAAACATAATAGTTGTTTTTATCTTTAAATTCAGAGTTTATCAAAAAATAGAAATCAGAACGAGACAGGCATATAAAAAACAAAGAAGGCAGTCTCTGTGCCAGAAACTGCCTTCTTTCCTTCAAAAATCTTCAACCAAACTTCTACCTATTTCAATTCAAAGGGTATAATCCCCTTAATATCTCTTGATGAACTTCCGATAACTGCTTCAAACTTACCCGGTTCGGCTATCCACTCGTGTTTCCCATCATCGAAGAAGCTCAATGCTTTCTTATCAACCGTCAGCGTTACCGCTTTCTCTTCGCCCGGAGCCAGTCTCACTTTTTGGAAACCTTTCAGTTCTTTCACCGGACGGGGCAGAGAGGATTTCTTGTCACTGATATAAAGCTGAACGACTTCCTGACCTTCGCGGGTTCCTGTATTCTTCACGTTGACAGTGAACGAAATCGTATCATCGGCGGTCATTGTTTTCTTATCTGCGGAAGGTTTGCCATAAACGAAAGTTGTATAGCTCAATCCATGTCCGAATGGGAACAACGGTTTGATTTTCTCCTTATCTGCCCAACGGTAACCAACAAAAATATCTTCGTGATAAGTTTCGTTAATAGTATCCCCCCTATGCTTGGATTTTGCGAGTTCTTCCTTATTACCCGGATATTCACCCAGTTTATGAGCACCTACATCGTCCAGTTTTACGGGGAAAGTGAAAGGTAGTTTTCCGGAAGGGTTCGCATCTCCTACTAAAACCGAAGCAAGAGCCGTTCCGGCTTCCGAACCCAAGAACCAGCCTTGTACAATGGCGGGGACTTCGTTCACCCAAGGCATAGCCACTGCATTACCGGAGATATTGACAAATATAAGGTTTTTATTAACCTTTGCCAATTCACTGATGACTCTGTCCTGTGCGTATGGCAAGTCTAAAGAAGCACGGTCAGAATCTTCACAATCCTGGTGATTGCTCTTGTTCAGCCCACCGAAGAAGATAACGTAATCCGCGTCCTTAGCCACTTGCAAAGCCTCAGCGAGAAGTTCATCTTCCGAACGGTCATCTTTCAAGTCCTGCCCAGTTTTCACACCGTTATATTCTCCTGTCGGGTCGCCTACATATCCACGGGCATATACAATCTCTGCCTGTGAGCCGGCACGTGCTTTTAAACCGTCTAACGGAGAAATCTCGTACTTCACTTTCAAGGAAGAACTGCCACCGCCTACTGTCATCATCTTGATCGCATTCTCACCGATAACGGCTATTTTTTTCGCCTTGTTCAAATCGATAGGCAATACGTTATTCTTGTTCTGCAAAAGAACGATTCCTTCCTCAGCTATCTTACGACCGGTTTGTCCGTGTTCGGGAGAACCTAAAGAGCCAAACGGCTTATGCGGGTCCATCGAAGTACGGAAAATCAGACGAAGGATATTGCTGACTTTCTCGTCCAGCTCTTTTGTTCCGACTTTACCCTCTTTAATCAGTTTCAGGTAAGGGAAAGCCAGGTAATAATTATCATAAGCATTACGGGTTCCGGCAGACAATCCGTTTGTCCACGAACCGAATTCCAAGTCCAATCCGTTGTAGATGGCTTGTTCTGTATTATGCACACCACCCCAGTCGGACACGACTACACCGTCAAAGCCCCATTCATCGCGGAGAATGTCTTTGAGCAGACGTTTGTTATGACAAGCGTGCTGCCCCTGATAAAGATTATAGGAGCCCATAATCGACCAGGTTCCACCTTCCTGAACGGCAGCTTTAAAGGCAGGCAGGTATATTTCATATAAGGCACGGTCGCTCAGATGCACGTTAGTGGTATGCCGGTTGAATTCCTGATTGTTCAGCGCGTAATGCTTCACGCAGGCGGCTACGCCGTTCTCCTGCACTCCTTTGATATAAGGAACTACCATCGTGGCGGACAGATACGGGTCTTCGCCCATATATTCAAAATTAC
>PPYF01024821.1_pt1 | contig 20141 bp, 11 predicted proteins | sample 1559871 | NCBI WGS metagenome assembly PPYF01 (sample SAMN08240021, study PRJNA423297) | Human gut metagenome, whole genome shotgun sequencing project. | reverse complement strand
AGTCACAAAAAATGATCTGCGCCGATTTCTGTACAACTGTATCTTTCCAGATTTCATAGCTTTTTTCTGCACAGACCGACACTTTACTGCCCGGATCGTCTGGCAATAGTTCATTGACCAATCGCTGATCCAGTGCCAGTTTTCTTCCGTCATTGGTAATTTTCAGCATATTGTCTACACTAGCATCTACGCCACCGTTTCTTACCACTTCCGCACGCTCTCCTAGGCTTGCTACGATTTCTTTCTGCTGTTCTGTTGGTTTCAATACTACAGTTTCGTATTCCGCTTCCGGTACTGGAAGATTCAACTGATCCGAAGTCTTGATATCTGCAATCTCCTTGAACATATTCATCAGTTCCGGGATATTATAGAATCTGGCGAATCTGGATTTTGCTCGGTATCCGGTTCCTTCCGGTGCAAGTTCAATGCTGGTCACAACCTCTCCAAACGTGGATGCCCAGGAATCAAATAATCCCAAGCCCATATTCTGTAATTTGCTGTTCTGCAGATATCTCTGCATGACATAAAGTTCCGTCATGCTGTTGCTGATCGGTGTGCCCGTTGCAAAGGTAATGCCTTTTCCACCGGTAATCTCATCCAGATACTGACATTTATTAAACATATCTGCTGATTTCTGTGCTTCGTTCTGGGCAATTCCGGCTACATTTCTCATTTTTGTATAAAGGAACGCATTTTTATAACTGTGTGCCTCGTCTACATACAGATGATCCACTCCCAGTTCTTCAAAGGTAACTACATTATCCTTTTTCTCTTTCTGATTCAGCTTCTCCAGTCTTGTCATCAGCGTTTTTCTGGTCTTTTCAATCTGCTTTACCGTATAGCGGCCGCCATCCTGCTCATATCTTGCACTCTGGATTGCGATTTCCAGATCGTCAATCTGCTTCCGCAGCATGGCTTCCTGCCTCTCATCAGAGATTGGGATACGCTCAAACTGGGAATGACCGATGATAATCGCATCATAGTTTCCCATAGCGATTCTGGCACAGAACTTTTTCCGGTTCGCCGGTTCAAAATCTTTCTTGGTTGCCACCAGGATATTGGCTCCCGGATATAACTGCAGGAACTCGGCTCCCCACTGCTCTGTCAGATGGTTCGGCACGACAAATAGATTCTTTTGTGATAATCCCAGACGTTTGCTCTCCATTGCAGCCGCTACCATCTCGTAGGTCTTCCCAGCTCCTACTACATGAGCCAGAAGCACATTATCCCCGTAAAGCTGATGTGCGACAGCATTTTTCTGATGTGGGCGAAGTTCAATTTCCGGGTTCATTCCTGGGAAAGTCAGATGACTGCCATCGTATTCACGGGGACGGATACTGTTAAACCGTTCATTATAAACTCTTACCAGTCTTTCACGTCTCTGTTGATCTTTGAAAATCCAATCCTTAAATGCTGCTTTCATGGCATCCTGTTTCTGTGATGCCAGCATAGTTTCTTTTTTATTGAGGACACGAATCTCATCCCCATTTTCATTGACACTCTTATCATAGATACGAACATCTTTCAGATTCAGTGTATCTTCCAGAATCCGGTAAGCATTTGCCCTCTCGGTTCCATACGTTGCATAGGCAAACGCATTTCTTGGACTGTCTGCATTTTTCCCGGTAATCCGCCACTCACCATTCACCTCAGAATATTTTACCTGTATCTCCTTCTGTGCAAGATACCACGGAGTATGAAGCAGTTCCCTCATAAAGTCCTGATAATCCGATGGTTCAATCCAGGTTGCCCCAATCCTTACTTCGATTTCAGATGCTTCCAGTTCTCTTGGCTGAACTGCTTCCAATGCACGGACATTCGGTGTGAATTCCGGGTGATTCTCTGCAAAGGTTCTTGCTGTGTTTAACTTCTCCCTGACATTTCCAGATAAATACTCATCTCCACTCTCCCACTGGTCTGTCAGTGGGTTCTTAAATATAACTCCAACCAGTTCCTCCGTGATTTTTTCTTCTGTCTTTCCTGTCAGCTGTGCCATATAGGACAGATCCACCTTTGCTCTTTCATTCAATGATAATGCTAAGGCTTCTGTCGCAGTTTCCACACTGGTTACCGCCACTGCCTTTTTGATGGTTCGTTTCGTAAACATGTCTGCTTTTCGCTTCAATGTTCCATCTTCGTTCAGGTCTTCCAGAGAACACAACAGACAATAAGAAGCGTCATCAGAAAACGCCCGCTTGTTTGCATTACTTCCGATGACTCCATACTTTGCTGTGTAAGCATCATATACTTGATTCAATTTCTCCTGCTGTTTGTGAATTTCTTCATCTGTTACGGATTCTTCCATCTGCATGGCAATCAGTTCACGCACCGTGTCTCGGATCTCCACCATACCTTTTACACGTTCTGCAGTAGCGGCAGGCATCTTTACCTGATTCATCAGAGAGTTAACACGGTAATATACCTGATCATCTACAACCGCATAACTGTAATTACGAACATTCGGATCTGCCGGGATACTCTCTGGTACATCATCCAGTTCTGCATCCACATCAACTGCAGGTGCCATATTTCCATGAATATTCCTGACAGCTTCTGCAAGCTGGACTTCAAGATCAGCACCTTCTATCGGCATACAGGTTGTTTCCATACCATACGGACCGGATACCTCTTTCATCTCACCCAGAATCATTTCCGGATGGTCTGCAAAATACTGATTGACCGTAATTCCATTGGCATCACTTCCAAGATTCACCCACTCCGGCATCTCTTTTGTCATGCTGTCACGCTTCTGGAAGAATAAAATATCTGCACTGACTTCCGTTCCTGCATTTGCTTTGAATGCTGTGTTCGGCAGGCGGATGGCTCCAAGGAGATCGGCACGTTCTGCCAGATACTTTCGGACTTCCGGTGATGCTTTATCCATGGTTCCTTTTGTTGTGATCAAAGCTGCCACACCACCCGGACGCAACTGGTCGATTGTCTTTGCCAGAAAATAATCGTGAATCATAAAATTATAGCGGTCATATTGCCTGTCATTCACTTTATAAGCTCCAAATGGCACATTTCCGATTGCCACATCGAAGAAATCATTCGGATAATCTGTCTTCTCAAAACCTTTAATCTGGATATTGGCATCTGGGTAAAGCAGTTTTGCAATTCTACCGCTGATACTGTCCAGTTCCACACCATAGAGTTTTGACTGGTTCAGCTTCTCAGGAAGCATTCCAAAGAAGTTACCAACACCCATGGATGGCTCCAGGATATTTCCTTTTGTAAATCCCAGATTTTCCAACGCCTGATACATACTTTCAATCACGATTGGCTGTGTGTAATGGGCATTTAAGGTAGAAGCTCTGGCTGCTGCATATTCTTCCGGTGTAAGGACTGTCTTTAATTCCAGATATTCCGTCTCCCATGCGGATTTTGTTTCATCGAAAGCATCAGCAAGACCTCCCCAGCCTACATATCGGGATAAAATCTCCTGTTCGTCTGGTGTGGCATTGCGGTTTTCTTCCTCGCATTTCTTTAAAAGCTGGATTGCCATGATATTAGCACGGAACTTTTCCTTTGGTGTTCCCTGTCCCAGTTCATCATCTGTGATATGGAAGTTTGTTGCTGGAATATCAGACTGTTCTGGTGTTATATCTTCCTTTTTTTCTGCATCTTCTACTGCTTCCGGTTGTGTCTCAACCTCCGACGGTTCCTGATTTTCCTCTCGTATTTCCTGCTGATCAGAGCCTTCCTGCTCCACTTCCAAAGCCTGCTGAGCTCCTTCCAGATCCGCCTGTCTCTGTGCTTCCTGCCGTTCTTCATACTTTTCCAGTTCTTCCGGTGATAAGAAATCATCGGTGCGAATCAGCTGACGGACACGTTCTGCAACCTTATTCCACTTTAATAGAACTTCTACATCTGGACTGCCAATCTTCCCTTTCGCAAGTTTTAATCCTTTCGCATCATGGGAAGCATCGGATTCATACGCTCCCGGTATCCCAGGTGCTGCTCCACCTGTACCATACTCATTTTTCAGAAACTCAGCTGCATCCTTTATATCGTGATGTTCCATGAAATACTCATAGATCCGATTCCGTCCTCCGGCAGTGATCCCGCCTCTTCTAAGGACTGCATCTATCTCATCCTGTGTGATAAAGGAAAGGGCCGGACGTTCGACCGTAAATTTCTGGTCTACCCAGGAACGCTCCCTCTGGAGATCCTGAAAACGCTGGAAATATTCCGGATTATGCTGAATCTCCCACCTGCGATAATCTTCTGGATTCTCATCCATATCTTTCTGCAGCCATTCAAAGCGATGGGCAATTGCATCTGCTTCCGCTGAATCTGTCCAAGCTTCCCGCACGACATCCTGCCAATCCGAATATGATTGCTGCTCCTCCCGGTTTCTGCTGGTATCCCGAAAATGGAGTGCAAGAAGATTGGTCATTTCTTCCTGCTCCTGTTCAATGGCGTTATTGGAAATCAGATTATCCACGTAACTTCTATCCTCATACATATCCCGGATTCTGTCCGCCGCTTCTTCCCACGTAACCATGCGATCAAAGTTTCTTCTGGCGGAATCTCCCCGTCGGATACGGATACCATCATTGTCATACCAGATACTGATTTTCTGTCCATCTATGGTAAATCCTTTTCCACCTGTTTCATATTCCTCCTTCAGGAAGTTCTGCATTTCTTCATTATCCAGACCTTCAATCAGTCTTGCCGTAATATGAAACAGTGTATTTTTCTGTCCACTTCCCGTGCGGAGAATATCATCTACTACTTCATCAGAAATAAGAAAAGCGGCTGGCTGTTCTAATGCAGCTACCGCTTTCCTTATTTCTCCTAACTGTTCCTCTTCTGTCGGGAACAGACTTAATTGTAAATAATCTCCTGAATTACCAGTTCCTCTGCCTGTGCTTTGATCTGGTTCATGTGTCTGGTCCATGCCATCCCGTCTGCCATTTTGTCCGGTGCCGGGTTTTTCTCCAGAAGTTCTGACATCAGGTTGTCTACTCTCTGCCTTGCCTGGCTGTCGATTTCCATCAGATGACTGTCCAGACGGTTCTGTAAGGTCAGAATGTTGAATCTGGCTACTTTGTGGTTTCTCAGATACTCTTTCCTCATCAATCCGTACTTCCCGATCGTTCCTCTCGTCTCCTCCAGACTGATATCCGGAATCTGGTACTCTCCATTCTGGCTGTAAGTGATCTCTCTCATGCTCTGTTTCCTCCTTATTTTCTCCTCTATCTTCTGTGTTCCTTGTTTTGCTTTCACGAATTAACGTGTTAAATTCATTATAAGCTACTTCTTTTTCTTTTGCAACCGTTTTCAGATCTTTTTCCAAGTCATTCAACACATATCGTCCAATCTGCATCAATACCGGTCTGCTGATCTCATTCACAGAACTTCCAAGGTGTCCAATAACCTTTAACTGGTTAAAATCTGTAATATGACGAAAATCCTCTGCATCAAGATATTCCTGCACATCCAGTCCGCATCGGTTCAGTAACACATACCAGACACTGTTTGTCATCAGTTCCCGGAACTCCACTTTCTGATTCTGTTCATCCAGATCTTCCAGAAAAGTGCCGGCTACATCCATTTGCAGTTCGTCGAAAGCATCCGGCAACCAGGCCTGCACACTTTCTTCTGCCGCCTGGTGAAGAACCTCTGCTAATCCTCCCTCTGTTGCTTCCAGTGCCAGCCGCTCCTGCAGATAATCTGCCACCAGTTGTTCTCCTTCTGGATTAAGATTCCATAACTGCGGATCTCTGCCCAGATTTTTTACCTTATAAGTATCCTGCACATCAAAAACATATCGGAGTTTCGTTTTTGGTCCGGATGTGTTATCTATCAGGGCAATTCCTTTAGAACCCTTTTTAATCCATCGGTACATCTTCTGGTTCCAGATTTCCATGGATGCCACGGCTGTTGCTCCCGGACGCTGTGCATAGATCAAGAGCTGTTCCGGAAAAGTGTACCGGTACAGCCTGGATGCAGTATTTAGAAACCGCATCCATTCCTGCGGATTGGCAGCAACATCCTTTGCCACTTCCTCCGTCAGAAGTTCCATTGCATATAATTTATTTGCCATCTGTTACTCCCTTTCTTCTTCCCACTTTTCTTCTACAACATCGGCAATCCGTTCCATTGCCCTTGTCATAGAAGGAAAATTACTACTGTTACTTGCTTTTCCAATCTGATCAATAAGAAATTCCGGCATATCTGCAAGTGCTCCGGCAATCATAGCCTTTACCCGGATATCCTCCAGCATAAGAAGCTCTTTTACACCAAATTCTTCACCAAATACATCCTGATATCTCCGTAAGTCATCCAAAAGATATTCCGGTTTTAAATCTCTATCCATTTCCTTTCTTTTATCATCACCATATAAACACCAGTCCATATTCTTTTCTCCTCCATCTTCATAAAATTAGGGACTGCTCACACAGTCCCCTCAAAATCATCGTTATTTCTCGTTATAATACTGAGGCAAGGTCTTTCGCCCTATTCTTTGGGATTGTATCTGTCCCTTTTGCTTTGATCTCCGCCTTGGCTTTCTCCAGTTTTCCATGGATTCCACCTTTTGCTTCTGTTCTCCCAGTTGCTTTTTCTGCTGCTTTTTCTTTCTCCAGACGTGCTTCCCTGCGTTCGGCATTTTCCATAACTGCTGTCTTTCCATCACAGAACTGAACCTTATCCGAAAGCTGTTCCTGCCTCTCTACCTGCGTCTCATTGACTTCCTGTACCATGGCATTTAATTCCGGTACTTCAAACATTCCGTTATCAGGAAGAATCAGCACCTCATGAATTGAAGAGGGAAGAACAAAATAATCACTTCCCAGGCATTCACCGATCTGCTTACGAATATCTTCCTGCAGTAACAGTGATGCACCATTCATTTTTTGTGCATTTGAAAGACAGAACATTGGATTTTCCATTGCTTCAACATTCAGTTTTTCATTCAAAAGATTTTCTGCTTCTTCACCAAAAATCATGGATTTTATCATTTCATTCATGTCCATCAAAACAACACCACGATTTCTGTCTGCCGCCACTGCATCTGCCTGGATTTGTTCTGCTGTCACACCCCATTCATTCATAAGATTGACAGTAACCGGAATACTACCAATTCCTCCCTCGTTTTCTTCCACATTCACTGCGTAATATGCTGCAAAATCTCCATGTTCGGTAACAACTTTATCAGCCAGGCGTTCTTCATTCCATTCCCGGTCACAGATTCTCACCTGTAATTTGTCCTTCATTTTTTCATAATCCAAAATATCCGGAAGACCCATATTGATAAATGCCGCTTTGTCCTGCACTTCAATACGCATATCTGCCACATCACCCACACAGGAATCCAGATTTTTTCCATTGACATATTCCATATAAAGAGAATCCAGATATACCATCGGCACAGCTCTTTGATCACCCTGTGGAATTGAAATGCCAGTCAACCTTAATCCATTATTTTTTGCAACTTCTTCAATACGGATTTCTCCATTCTGATATGAATCCGGCAAATAGTCTTTTACATTATCTTTGACATATTCATAAAATTCTTTTCTGTTCATCATACGCTTTTACCCCTTTCTGATCATGTGATGGTTCATTCTTTTCCTGCTGACCATCTGCTCGGCTTTTTTCTGATAAGCCATCATTCTTTTTAAAGTTCTCTCCTGGTTCTTTCTTGCTTCCTGTCTCTTTTCCATTGTTTTCATCATATTTTTCTGTCCCTTTCTGTGAATTTTTGTATTTTAAAGGGAGCCCTGATTCAGGGCCCCCTTTACTGAGGATTACTGTTTTCTGATTTTCTTTCTGCTGATATAAAGTCCTGCCATGCCTCCGGTAGAGATAAGCAGAAGCAGAATCGGCAGCCAGATATTTGTGTTATCTCCTGTCTTCGGTGCATCTGATACCTTCGTCTCTTCATGGGACTGCGGCACATCTGGTGTGCTTGGTGTTTCCGGAACTTCCGGTTTCTCATTTGTCAGATTGAAAGTAACTTCTACAACCGGCGTACTGTCGTCTGCGTAGGCAAATGTCACTTCATGCTTGGTCTGATCCAGTGTGTATCCATCCAGTGTTTTTGTCTCCACCAGATAATACTTGATTGCTGTATCATATTTGCCGTTCTTGAATGCGGCAATCTCATACAGCTTACTCTCGGCATGACCGGCAGCATCTGTTTTTAAGGTTTCCAGGACCTTTCCTTTGCTGTCACGGAATTCAAATTCTACTCCTTTCAGCGGTTCCCCAGATGATTTATCTGTCTTATTGAGAATGACTTTTCCCTTGGCAGTATCATCTTTCATAACCACTTTCTGGATTTCTCCAGTATCCTTCACCTCAAATGTCACATCCGATGTCAGAAGATATCCTTTTGGTGCCTGTTCCTCTCGTAAGGTGTATCTACCAATTGGCAGTTTTTCAATATAGTGTGCCTCCTCTGTGGAAGTCCAGCTCTCTACTACCTGATCGTCCTTATCAAGAATCGTTAGTTTTGCACCAGGAATCTCTGTATCTCCTGTGATATCTGTCTTGCTGATCTGAACCTTGGTCACATCATCTTTCATCTCATGCTTCTGAATCTCAGCTGTATTCTCAACCGTAAAGGTAATGCTCTCTGCAGTAACATATCCGTCTGCCGGTTTTGTTTCCGTCATGGTATACTCATTACCTACAACAAGTTCTTTGATCACATGAGATCCTTCTGTAGAAGTCCATTCATCCACAACATTTCCATCTGCATCCGTCACTTTCAGGTGTGCACCTGGAAGTTCTTTGCCTGTGGTCAGGTCTGTTTTTGTCAGTTCCACTGTGGTCGGCTGATTTTCAAACGTAAAATCATAGCTTACTTCTGCCTGATCTTCTCCGGCATATTCAAAGGTAAACTCCTGCACTTCTTCCGTTGTCACAAATCCGTCCGGTGCACTGTTCTCTTTTACATAATATTTTCCATCTACTGGAAGATCTGCCGCAAAAGTGATCTGTCCTTTCTCATCGGTTGCTTTCTGCTCGATGAGGGAATCTTTCTCAAGCAACACATCTCCGTTTACATTTTTGATATCTTCACTGGTATAAAGGCCGAAGACGCCGCCTGCAAGAACACGGTCTGTATCTTTTTCTTTCTTCAGAACAGTAACCTTTACTTTCTGACGGGTATTCTGCCATTTTTCATCATAAGTGATTACCGGTGTGTCCTGATCACGGTAGGAAAGATCAACATATCTCGGTTCTCCATCCAATACATAGCCATGGGCAGTTTTAACTTCTTTCACATAGTATTTGCCTGCCGGGAGATTATCCATCTGTGCAATACCATTGGAATCTGTAGTAATAGTTCCTACTTTTTCATCTGCTTTGTAATAATCTTTGCTGACACCATCTGCCGCTTTGATATCTTCCGCAGCAAATACATCGAAAGTCACATCTGTAAGGCTTCCGGTTACATATTCGAAGAGATGCTCCACAGTGCCTTTTACATTGTCCAGAAGTGTCACTTTATCCAAAAATTCTCCATTTTTGTTGATGATTAAAAGTCCTGTCGGCACTTCATCTTTCATCTCTACCTTCTGAATCTCTGCGGTATCTTCCAGTGTGAACTTCACATCCGTTGCTTTCAGATATCCATACGGTGCGATTTCTTCACGAAGGGTATATTCCTCCCCAACGGTCAGTCGTTTAATCACATGTGGCTGGTCTTTTACAGAAGTCCACTGATCTACGACATTCCCCTCTCTATCAAGAACGGTGAGTTTTGCTCCATCCAGTTCCACACCTGTTGTCACATCTGATTTTGTAATTTCAACCGTTGTCGGCTGATTCTTCTTCACTGTTTTCAGTTTTACTGTCTTCACGTCCTGTCCCTGATAAGAAGCATCCAGATTCAGAACTTCATCGGAAGAAACGAATCCTGCCGGTGCCTTTAACTCTTTTACATAATACTGTCCGAGTGGCAGATCCAGCGTACAGGAAGCAATTCCATCTTTATCAGAAGTCATTTCCTGTAACAGGGTATCAGCGTTGACAATGACTTTGCCTTCTGCTTTGATATCATCTTTGTTATAAATGCCAAAGACTGCACCTTCTACCGTTGCTCCGTTTTCTGCATCCTGTTTTTCTACCTGGATTGCAACTTTCTGTCTGTCATCACCAACAGTCACTTCCTGTTCGATCACAGGTGTATCCTGATCTGCATAGACAAATGCTACATCCGATCTGTCATGGTTCAGAACAAATCCTTCCGGTGCTGTTTTTTCTACCACATAGTAAGAACCAAGCGGCAGGTTATCTGCAACTGCTTTTCCGTCTTCCCCGGTCGTTACCGTTGTTACCAGAGCATCTTTTGCATAAATCAGCTGTCTGTTTCCATTTTCATCTTTCTGATAATCCGGTGTGTAGATATTTTCCGCTGCATAGACGTTAAACTCTGCACCTTTCAGATATTTTTCTTCATAAACAAAATCCTTTTTGAATCCACTCAGCATCTCACCTTTTTTATAGATCGTCAGCTTTCCTTTTACCGGATGATTCTCGTAATCAACTGTGATAATGGCATCGCCGCTTTCTGAATCCATCTGATAAGCAGTGTTTGCATCAACAGCAATCTCCATATAATTCTTGTTGATTGTGTACCCTTCCGGTGCGTTGACTTCCTCAATCCGGTAATGTCCGATTTTCAGGTTCTTTGGCATGATCAGATAACCCTGACTGTCTGTAAAATAGGACTTGTGTGTGGTTGTCACAGGATAAGTAGTTACCTGCTCCACGTATTTTTTGTTATCCAGGTCATATACCTTAAATTCTGTTCCTGCAATCAGGACGGATTTCTTTGTTTCATCGTCTTTTTTCACAATTTTCAATTTTGCCTTGAACTCTTTGTCCAGAAGCACACGCCAGATCTGTGGCTCATTCGGATGGTTCTCTGTGATATTCACTTCAAAATCATCGACTGGCTTGTAATTGTGTGGTGTTGTTGTTTCACGGACAATATAGCTTCCAAATGGTAATGGAATACTGCAGGCATAACCTTTTTCATCTGTAAAAATCTCAGTAGCTCCGTTTTCTCCACTCACTACTGGTTTAGCAGAATCAAAATCATAGCTTCCATCTGCTTTCTTTGTAAGGGAAGATTTCAGATAAACTGTAAATCCGGCTCCGGATAACAGATCTGCATCGGTCTTTCCATTGTTGGCTGCTTTGATAATCTGGAACGGCTGCTTGATCACCTGTTCACTGGAAATGCATTCTCTTTTTACTTCTGCAGTCATATCACCTTCATAACTACATTCAAGATCATGTTCTTCTGTATCTGCCAGGTATCCGGTCGGTGGTGTGATCTCCTTGACGTAATATTTGCCAAGATATAAGCCATCTACAGAAGCCTGTCCTTTTTCATCCGTTGTAAGAGAAGCCACCTGTTCCCCTGCTTTATAAATCACACCGGTTGCTCCATCCGGATGCACGATATCTTCACGGGCATATAATCCGTAGACTGCACCTTTCAGTGTTGCATCGCCCTGCGGAACGGCTTTTCCTGTTTCTTTATCAACTTTGAATAAATTGATTTTTGCTGTCACACGGTCATTGCTGAAGGTATGGGCGAAAGATACGGTTGCTTCTTTATCATTGGTGTAAGAGAACTTGAACGTATACACGTCTTCTGTATTTCTTACATAGCCTTCTGGTGCCTGGTCTTCTTTTACGGAATAGGAATGATTGATAGGCAGATCTGCTGTGAATTTTGCCTTTCCATCCTCACCGGTAGTGGCTTTCTCAATCAGGGTGCCTTTCTTTACAACAACTACACCATCTGCATTTTTGATATCGTCTGCCGCATACAGGGCGAAAATACCACCTTCCAGCGGTTTCTTTGTATCTTTATCCTGTTTTACTACAGTGACTTCTGCTTTCTGACGCTCATTGTTGAAGGTGACATCCGCAAATACAACTTCTTTATTCTGTCCGGCATAAGTCAGCGTCACTGTCTTTTCTTCGCCGCCATTATAGAAGTTGTCCGGTGCTTTTGCTTCTTTTACCACATAAGTTCCTAGATGGAGATTCTTCAGGGTAACAGAGCCATTCTCACCTGTTGTCAGATTTTCTTTCACCAGATCACCTTTGCTGTACACTTTTGTACCATACGCAGTCACAATATCTGCTCCGGCATACACGTTGTAAACAGCATTTTTTTGTCTGCGGTTCTCATAATGGAATACGGTTCCACTCTCACTGACTTCTGCTCCGGTAAGCACCTGACCTTCTTTATAAACAGTAAGCTCTGCAAGCTGCTCCTTATTTTCCACGGTTACAGCTGAGGTCTTACTTGCTACCAGTTTTACATTTGTTGCCGTTGCATTTACTACATATCCCTGTGGTGCTGTGATTTCTTTCAGATAAACGGTATCCTGTGTCTTGATAATCGTAACAGAGGATTTTCCATTCTTATCTGTTGCAGGCATCTGAGTGATCAGCTTTGTACAAGCCTCATCGCTGTAAACGCCAAATACTGCACCTGCAAGATTGACATTCGCTGTATCGTCTTTCTTTACGATTTCGATCGTAGCCTGTTCAATCCATGACACCTTTAAGCTTACATATTTTTCATCAGCAACACCTTCTCCAAATACAAATGCCAGATCCTGAACACTTGCATTCGTAGTCAATTTATATGCTGAATAATCTTTTGTAATACTTCCCTTCATTTTTGCAGAAAAAGTATCACTTACATCTCTTGTCTGTGTCAGAGGAGCTGAGAGATAAAACGTGGTTCCTCCTCCAATTGTTACGCTTGCACCTGCCGCACTTACGGTTCCAGTAGATACATTATGGAGCTTTACTCCTTTTGGTAAGTCCATTGTGATTTTCTGCTGGGAAGATGCGTTGAACTTAATGTTCTCCGTTCTCTGAACATTTCTATCTACATAAGCTTTTACATCCGGCTTTGAAAATGACATCGCTACATCTGGTATTTCCGGCTTATTCACACAATAATTATAGAGTTCTTTTGCCAAAGCCTCTCCTGTAGCATTGGTTCCGTAAAATGCATCACTGCTTCCGTTGGCATATGATGCAGCCATGTGAATGATGATGAATCTTTTTCCTTCTGAAAAATCCGTGTGTTTATTCGCAAAAAAGCTTTCGCTCCCTGCGGCATCTGTGCCGTAATAACACACTTTTGCTAACGCCTGATTGTCTCCAATCTTTGTAATTGTATAATTTCCAGATCCAGGTCCTGGCTTAGCTGGCTGTACACAATACGCAATTGCTCTGACGTTTCCGTAGCTGATATAGTACGGCTCTGTCAGATAGGTTCCAAGATTATAATCTGCATATCTATACAGTGGTCCTTTTTCAATTGTTACCTGCTGTGTACTTCTTGCTGAATAAGCTGAAACTGCTTCAAATGTTGCAATCTCTCCCTCTTCCATAGCATCAAGATCCACACCTTCGTCTCCTGCCTGTTCCAAAACATCATGAAGCTCTAACCCTGATTCTTCATCATAGGTATCCTGATTCTGTGCCTGCTCTACTAAATCATCAAATTCATCAGCGTCAATATCGGTAATCTCCGAGTCTGCTTCTGAATCCTCCGCTTCCTCTGTCTGCTGTTCACTGCCAGCGGTTTCTGATTCGGTCACTGCTTCACTCCCTGCAGTTTCAGTCTGAGCTTCTGTTGCTTTCTCACGCACAATCAGTTTTCGGCTGATCTGGTACTTCGGATGCTCTTGATTTACCGGTTCCACATAATAGACCGCTTTGTAAGTGTCCGCATGATCTGTCGTAAAATCCTCATCCTTGTCATTCTTTGCTTCCTCAAATGTGACTTTGACCTTGTTATCATCCTTGATTTCCAGTCCCGTGTAATCTGAAGCACTGTACTAAGCATTGTCATGCCTGCCAGCAAGCCAGATACTACTTTTCTAAAATTACCTTTTTTCTTCATGCTAAGGTCCTCTCTTTCATATATTTGTATTAAAACAGACAGTCCTTAGACTGCCTGCAATACACTACTTATCGTTGTGGAAAAATAAGATTGAACTGTACATTTCCCTCTCCGGGATCGACCATCTCCACAGTTGCTTCATACTGTCTCCCTGTTTTTCTTGATACCAGATCCTTATAATGGATTTTTCCTTTAGACAGGAACTTCTTTGCTGCCACCTTATCCATCTTTTTTCCCTGGCTTGCAAGAAATTTATCATTTTTCCATAAGGTAAAAGCACATTTCCGGTCAGAACAGTAAAAATTTACTTTTCCTTCCCTGACATCTGCTCCACAGCGGGGACATTTGCCAATGACTTCTCCTTTTGCCTTTCCCTGAAACTGATTTTTCTTCTCTTCTGAAATCCCCTGATACCTGGCAACCAGTTCCTGCATCAGCTCTGTAATCCCATTTAGGAATTCATCTGCTGTCTCTGTATTCTGGGCAATATGATTCAATGCCATTTCCCACTCTGCGGTCATCTTCGGAGATTTAATCTCATCCGGTAGAACCGTAATCAGCACATTTCCATCATCTGTCGGCACCAGATTTTTCTTTTCCCTTTTCACAAAGCCAGACTGAATCAGTTTTTCAATGATTGCTGCCCTTGTTGCAGGAGTACCAAGTCCTTTCTTTTCTGTATCTTCGGTCAGCTCTTCATTCCCTGCACGTTCCATCGCAGAAAGCAGGGTATCTTCTGTGTACTGTTTCGGTGGCTGTGTAAAATGCTCCGATACAAAAGAATCACAGGGACCATAATGCTTGCCTGCCCAGATATCCAACTCCGGCTCTTCTTTTTCTGCAATGATTCCAAAGAACTGTTTCAGTTTTTTCTCAATTGTCTTGAACCCTTCCTGTTTTGTTTTCTTTGCATTGAGATAAAACGTATGATAATTGCAGGTAATCTGACATTTATGACTCTCATAAATATAAGGATCTGCAGTTGCTGTCAGAACCCTGGCACTGATCAAATACAAAATCTTGCGGCTTCGTTCTTTCAGTTCACCAATATCTGCTTTGGCTACTTCCATGGTTGGGATAATCGCATGGTGATCGGATACTTTCTTTGAATTTAATACCTTACTCACGTCCGGTTGATATTCCAGACCTTCAGCATAAGGCATTTTCCCAAATAACATCTGAATCAGAGTTTCTGTACTTTCTCCCATCTCATCTGTCAGATACTGGCTGTCTGTTCTCGGATAAGTGACAAGCTTCTGCTCATACATCTCCTGCACAGCATCCAATGTCTGCTGTGCGGTATAGCCAAACATTCTGTTAGCTTCCCTCTGCAGGGTGGTCAGATCATAAAGCTTCGGAGGGCGGACCGTTTTCTCTTTCACATCATCCTTCTCCACTTCGCACATGCGCTCCTGACACTCTGCAGCCACTTTATCTGCATCTTCTTTTTTCTGAAAATTCTCTGTGACCGCATCCATATCGTCAAATTTGATATGAGCCATATAATATTTCTCTTTGGTAAATTCCTTGATCTTCTGATTTCGATCCACGATCATGGCAAGTGTTGGTGTCTGTACTCTTCCAACTTTCAGATTCTGGTTATACAGAACAGAAAAAAGACGGCTCGCATTGATTCCCACCAGCCAGTCAGCCTTTGCCCTGCAAAGAGCTGACTGATAGAGACTGTCATAACACGAACCGTCTTTTAATGACGCAAATCCATCTTTAATTGCCTGTTCTTCCATGGAAGAGATCCAGAGTCGCTTCATCGGCTTTTTACATCCTGCCTGCTCATACACCAGACGGAAGATCAGCTCACCTTCACGTCCTGCATCAGTGGCACAGATCACTTCATCTACTGCCAGTGCCATCGCAACCGATGGCTTTTCTGCAATCACTAATTTCATTTACTCCTGCTCCTCTTCTTCATCTTCTAGTACCTCATCATTGAAATCTTCATCTTTCAAAACTTCTGTCCCTGCATTTTCCTGTTCTTCCTGCTCATCTGCATCGTCTACTTCCCGTTTTTCTGACTCTGAATCTTCGGATTCATTTTCATCCTCTTCCATCTCATCTTCATCATCATATTCATGTTTCGGTTTGTAGACTTTCAAGTAATAACCACCTGCCGCAGCTCCAACAGCAACCAATCCGATCAGTAGATAAGTCCCTGCCAAACTTTTGTCTTCTGGCATCTGAATTTCATCCTCTACCTTATCTTTCTCATCTGTCTCTGTCGTTTCCGGCTTTTCTTCTTCAGCCTGTTTCTCTGGTTCTGCATAAACAATATCTACTTCCGGAAGTGTCACAGAATCAGAAAGTGTGAAGTTCATCAGGTCTTTCTCACTGACTTCGGTAAGGAAATACACATTATCCTGAGATTTTGAATTGTCGATGATCAGATAAAAAATCTTACCACTCTTAGTTGAAATGGTATAAAACTCTTTTGTGCCTTCCGTAGCTGTTTTGGTAACAGAATCTGCTGTCTCGCCTTCTTTATTAAGCTGTTCCTCAATACCTGTCACTGTCCGATCATCCACAGTTCCTTTTGCATCTGTTGGCTCAGAAGCCTGTGCATCCTGCGGAAGTGGTGAAGTCGTTGTTTTCTCAGTCCCAGTTGCATCTGCACTGGTCGTGGTTGCCATCGCACCATTGCTGTCACCTGAAGTTTTCTGTTTCTCTGCCTGCTTCTTTGCCCATTCATAATAAGGATTCTGCAACACATACTTTTCAGAAGTATTTCCGGCACCATCCGTTACCGTGATTTCAATCTGTTTTGTTGTAAAATCTTTCTGTGTCAGTTGCACTCTCAGCATTCCATCCTTCAGATCTGTATAAGTGGTGCCATTAACTGTCACAGAAGTAATGCCGGAAACGGTATCATTTCCCTGAATCGTCAGTACACCATCTGTCAGAGATGCAGAAAGCGTAGGCTTTTCTGTGTCATAACACTTAATAGAGCGATTCTGCTCATAGACCTTCCCCTCACCATCTGTCACACGCACATAGACCGTCTGATTACCAGTAATGGAAATACTTCCATTCCCTGTCACATCCTGCCAGCTTCCGTCTTTCCCAGCTTTCGCTTCAATTTTTGTGATAGAAAATCCTTCTGGCATATGACTGGCATCCACAGTAATTGCGACTGCCGTTTCCCCCTGTCTCCAGCCATCTGGCTTTTCAATCGTAATTGCGGGTGCTGTATTCTCTGCCGCTAACACACTCTGTGTCTGCAACATAGGCGATGTCAAGCAAAGAATCGTTGTTGCCGCAAGCAATCCTTTTTTCACGCTATTTTTAGATTTCTTCTGTTTCATCTTCTCTAAATTCATCATCAGACCTTGTTTCCTCCTTCTGTATTTCTACCCTGCCGGGCAGTTCATTTTTCATTCTCTTTTTGAAAGCTTCCAGCTCTGGAATGCTCATATCCATTGCACGGATAATTTTTACAATTTCCAGATTTTCCGCTTCTGTTTTTGCTATCTCCGCAGCCTTGAAACGCTTTAAATCTGCTTCATATCTGGCTTTGGATGCTTCCATTTTTTCCTTGGCTTTCTCATAATCTGCCGTTGCTTTTTCAAGACTTTTCATCGCTTCTCCTTTCCGGACGGCTGTTACACCGCCCTTTTCCTTACCATCGTCCGAATCCATAGAAATGACTCTGCCAGTATGGAGAGTTGATGGACGTATACTGCACCGGATGCCCACAATGGATCATCTGACCATTGCCCACATAGATTCCGATATGCGTTACCGGAACTCCTGCATCGTAAGTACCTGTAAAGAAGATCAGATCTCCTGGCTGTGCTTCTGACTGAGATACCGGCGTACAAATGTCATACAATCCCTGTGCCGTTAATCTTCCTGTATTCCTTACACCTGAATGTGTCAGGCAGTAACTTACGAATCCAGAACAGTCAAATCCACTTGGCGAATATCCACCCCACACATACGGTGTCCCAAGATATCTCGCTGCTTCATTTAACAAACGCTGTGCTGCTTCACTGGTATATTCATTGCCGCCAAATCCTGCCCCTTCTCCTGTTTCCAGATAAAAGATCGGGTTTAACCGCTCTCCATTTTTCAGAAGTTCAATGTGAAGATGGCTTCCTGTAGAATTTCCAGTATTTCCTACAAGCCCTATCTCATCACCTTTCGTGACGGATGCTCCTGCAGATACACTCCGGCTGCTTAAATGTGCATACCGCAGTTCATAGCCTTTACTGTCCTTGATCACAACATAATTGCCATAGCTGTCGTTATAAGCAGAAGTTGTAACCGTTCCGGTCAGCCCTGCCATTACTTTTGTCCCTTCCGGTGCTCCGATATCCATACCATTATGAAGCTGATTTGCTCCTGATATTGGATGAATCCTGTATCCATAATAGCTGGTCACACTGGAATACCAGTTAAAATCAACCGGTGTTGCAAACATCTGCAAGTTGCCTTTTGTATCGTTGTAGGCACTGAACAGTTCTTTCTGGAAAAATCCCAACCTGTCCTGACAGATTGACATCAGGTTTCCACTATTTAAGGTGACATTCAGCACATCTACATCTCTTGTCCTGGTCACTTCCACTTCATTGCTAAGCATCTACCGCTAAGGTATGATTGGCAGTTGGATATGCTCCACTGGCAGTCGGTCCTCCGCTCCAAATACCACAACAAATTGGGCAGTTACAATACCCACTGGTCACAACCTGTCCCAAAGATTCTCCAACTCTTACAGTTGCTGTCTCTGTCACAGTCTCATTGACTGCTTCTGTTTCTAACCGATACTGCAATGCAAAAAGAGCATCCAGTTCTGGCTTTACCTGTTCAAAGGTAAATTCTTCATACTTTGCTGACAGATAACTGATCAGGATAAACGGATCATGCTCAATAGGTCCGATGTTATATCGGTATTCCTCATGTCCCGGTTCTTCAGATTCCATGTTGTTGATCCGCTCCTGCAGATTAGCTTCCAGCTGTGTATAATACAATTCCACTTCCCGGATTGCCTGATCCGATGACAGATAACTGGTCCCAACTTATGGGCACCTTCTACCGCCGCATTATCGTCTTCATTTTTGCTGATCTCACGGTGCAATGCTACGGAAGTTGCACTTCCTGCTTTCTTGACAACAGAAGTTTTTTCTGTTTTCACAGATTCCCCTTCACCAAACTTCAAACGGGATTTTTTCTTTCCAGGAGTTTCTCCTTCATTTGCCTGATAGACCTGTGCTTTCTTGGAATGCTGCTTTGCTTCCTTTTTCTTTCTTGCTTCTTCATAAGAAAACTTTTTGGCTTTTTCTTTCTGTTTCTGATGGCGGAAATTGACTCCATCCGTATCCATCTGGTTCAATTTCTCCATATCTTTGTCATTTTTCACAGAAGCACCAGTTTCCTCATAAGCAAACTTCAAACGTTGTTTTTGTTTTGGCTTTTTGCTGCCACCTGTCTGATTTCTCCGGCTGTCTCCTCTGTTTTCTGATAGATCAGCACGTTTTTCTTTCAGTCTCCCTGACTGTCCGGCTTCGGATTCTTCTGCAAGTCTGGATTCTTTTCCGACTTCAGCACGGATTCTTTTTCTATTTTGCTGTTTACTACTCTGTCCAAAATCCTCACTTTGCTTCTCTGTCCGTATCAGTTCCGGTGCATCTCTGGATTTTTGCACAGAGGGTCGAATATTTTTCCCACTCCGTTCAGACTGGCGGGGAGACTTATCCACAAGGTTTTCTTCTTTTTCCCCCTGTTTTCTTCCCATCTGCACATCACCGACACGGTTACTGACACGAACAGAAGATTTATCTGTCAGGTTTTCTTCCACCAGACCATCCTTGGTCATCTTCTGGACTTTCTTGTCCCTGACTTTCATTCTCTGTTCTGCCACTGATTACTCCTCCTTCTTCGGATACCCTTTCCCTGCCTGTAATAAACAGAGAAAAGCGATGCCAAAAACAGCACCGCCACTAAAAGTTAATACATATGAAATTGCTCGTAACATTGTTTTCTCCTTTGTTTTAACCTGCTTCAGAAGTCTCCTCCAAGCGGGTTGTCATGATTTTATAGAGGGAATTCTTCGGGAATCTGTCTACAAATGGGATAATGACATTTCCATAAAACAGAAGTCCTTCACCCTCATTACTGTTGGTTACATAGGACAGCTGGGTTGGTGAGATATTCAGCTGTTTTGCCAGAATCTGCCTGTCTCCGGAAGCCTGGTTCAGCATATAAATAAAATCTGAATTTT
>PPYF01065555.1_pt1 | contig 20151 bp, 17 predicted proteins | sample 1559871 | NCBI WGS metagenome assembly PPYF01 (sample SAMN08240021, study PRJNA423297) | Human gut metagenome, whole genome shotgun sequencing project. | reverse complement strand
TCATAGAGCTGATGGTATTCCAGCAGCAGATCATGGGCCGTCTCCGCGGTCTCTGCAAAGGCCTCCTGGCTCTCCGCGTAGCCCATCACCGTGGTCACCGTGTCGAACACGTCCAGAAAGGTCGCCTGATACTGCTTGGGGCCCGTCTCCGTCTCCGCCGGAGCAGCGCAGGCGGTCAGGAGGCAGCAGGGGATCAGCAGCAGAGACAGCAGCCGGAGCCTCACCGGAGCTTTTCCAGCAGGGCCTGGAAGCCGCCGATGGAGATGGTGACGCTGGAGGCCAGATCCGCCTCCGCGGGCTTGGTAGCCTCGTCCACCGCGATGCCCGCCACCTGGTCCAGGGTCTTGCCGGTGACATAGGCGGCAAAGGCCGCCGCCTGTTCATTCCACTCCTTGCCGATGCCGCTGATGGCGCCCATGCCGTAATCCGCTCCCCGATCGTTCTTGCTGAGCACCGGGGCGGAGAGGTCCGTGAGGATCTGGCCCTGGCCGTCAAAGCTGATCTGGGCCTGCACGGCGTCGATCACGCAGGAGGTGATGGTATCTCCGTTCATGGTCACGGCGGCGATGTTCACATTGGTCTCCACCATGCCGGCGGCGCCCTCCGGTGCATTGCCGGGGGCCATGGAATTGCTGGTCACCAGCCGCAGCTCGTCCCCAGCCTGGGCGCCCAGCGGCTGGGCCCGGTCCACCGCCTCCGCGATGGCGCTCTGGAAGCCGCCGATGGAAATGGTGACGCTGGAGGCCAGATCCGCCTCCGCGGGCTTGGTGGCCTCATCCACCGCGATGCCCAGCACCTCATCGGCCGTCTTGCCCACCACATAGTCCGCCAGGGCCTGGGCCTGCTCGTTCCACTCTTTGCCGATGCCGCCCATCGAGGCGCTGACAGGGCCCATGCCGTAATCGGCGCCCAGCTCGTTCTTGCTGGGCACCGGGGCGGACAGGTCTGTGAGGACCTGGCCCTGGCCGTCAAAATTTGCCTTTGCCTGCACGCTGTCGATCACGCAGTCCGTGATGACGCCCGCCGCATCCACCGTGACGGCCACGATGGTCACATCTGTTTGGATCAGGCCGTCGGCCCCCCCTGCGCTGGCGCTGGAGGACAGGGAGCCCACCGCATAGAGGCCGGTGCGGATGCTGCCCTGGCTTTCAGGCGCCGGGGTTTCCTCCACATCCGTGGGGCCCTGGGGCACATCCGCCATCGTGGCAGGCCGGCCGCTGCAGCCGGCCATCGCAACGAGCACTGCCGCGGCCAAGATTGCTGTCAAAATTTTTTTCATCCGATCTTCCTCCGATCCCGAGATTGCCGTGGCGCAGACATTGCGGGGAGCCGTTCCCCTGCGGGCATGCGCAGCATTTACTTTGTTACTTTTTTATCATATCAGATAGATCCTTCCCTTGTAAAGGGCCCGCAGCACATTTGTTGAAATAAGCGGTCATTTTTCAGAGAAATCCGGAAACGCGCCAGGCCGCAGCCGGAAAGAAAGGAATTCCCTGCCAAGAAGCCTCGCCGCAAAGCGGTAATTCGCGCCAAACAGGGAATCTGAGCGGCCGGAACGCAGAGGCCCAAGCTGCCGGCATCACGCTCCCAAACGGTTGAACTAAATTTTTTCTGTACATTTCCGGCCATTTCCGATAGTTTCTGCTCGTTTCGGCGTACTCTCCGCACCTCTTAACTCCACTGTTTCCGTGTGTTCCGAAGCTGTCTGTGGTCAAACATGTGGTCAAAAAGCCCTTCTTGACCAGGTGCGGCATCCGCTGCCGCCGCCTGTCCAGAAGGGCTCTTTTCATATTCAGGTTTGGGGTATTGTACCTCTGGAGAGGGCAAGATGCAAGGTATTTCTCCGTTGCTTTCCGGAATGCGGTTGTATCCTGCGGCGAGAGATGGTACGATAAAATTCCGAAAGCGTTCTGCGCTTGCCTGCAGGACCAGTTTAGTTTCAGGGAAAGGCCGGGAGATACGATGCCCAATGAATATGATAACGATGTATTCTTCGCCCAATATGCCCAGATGGACCGCAGTAAAGGCGGACTGGCGGCCGCCGGAGAGTGGCACCAGCTCCAGCCGCTATTTCCGCCCCTGGAGGGCATGGCCGTGCTGGACCTTGGCTGCGGCTACGGCTGGCACTGTAAATACGCCGCAGACCACGGGGCGCCCCAAGTGTTGGGCATTGACCTGAGTGAGAAGATGCTGGAGCAGGCAGTGCTGAGAAGCCAGGATGAGAAGATCCGATACCGGCATTGTGGGATTGAGGCCTATGAGTACCCCGAGAACGCCTGGGACATCGTGGTTTCCAATCTGGCCCTGCACTACATTGAGGACCTGGGGCAGGTATTCCGAAATGTTTGGCGGACGCTGAAGCCCGGCGGCACCTTCCTCTTCAACATCGAGCACCCCGTCTTTACCGCCGGCGTCCATCAGGACTGGATCTACGGAGAGGACGGATCCCCCAAGTATTGGCCTGTAGATGATTATTACCGGCCCGGCCAGCGGGTAACTCGTTTTCTAGGCTGTGAAGTGGTCAAGCAGCACCACACTTTTACCCAGATCCTCATGGGGCTGCTCAACTGCGGCTTTGCCCTTGAGGTGGTGGAAGAAGTACAGCCCTCCGAGGAAATGCTGGAGATTCCGGGCATGGCGGATGAGTTACGGCGGCCCATGATGCTACTGGTGCGGGCGAAAAAACAAGCAGTTGAGTAATTCTTTTCCTCCCCAGAACAGGACACCCCCTTCGGCATAGCCGAAGGGGGTGCTATCTCTTTCAGGTACAAGCGGGATTTCAGAACGTGTAGCTTTGCACCTCCGGCAGTGGAAGATCGCTAGGGACCTCCCTGCCGCCGGCATTGTTGCTCCTATGCTGCAAAGCAAAAAAGCAGTCATCTTCAAGCGGCAAACCGCCAAAATCTTGCGTCGCTATATCAAAGAATAGGGCGGCGAGATTTTGTCTCAGCAGGATGAAAATTCCCCCTATTTTCTGAAGGCATAATCCGATCAATCAAAGCCCTTAAAATGCGGATTTTCTTTCAGCAGTCCCAGAAGCTTCTCCTTCAGTTCCCGCTCTCCGAGCCAGTCGCAGGTCTCCAGCAAATCCTCCTGTGGACTGCCCACATAGGCACTTCTGAATAGCTGCCTCGCCAAGCGATCATCCTGCTTCAGGTACATCAGTAACTTTTGTTGAACGGAACAGTCTCTGCAGAGGTCGTATAGATCATTTCCCAGGAGCTGTTCGGCAACATTCCTCTCCTGCAAATGCCTTTCAGCCGTATCCAGTAACAATTTCATCATCCGGATCGCCATGTCCGGGTTCTGGTCTCCAATTTTGTCCAGAAGCTCCACAATATCCATCTCTGAAAGTTTCTCTGCCGTCCAACGGCTGACCGCCTCCGGAAAGGCGGAAATAAGCAGATCCTGGCAGGCCCACTCATTTTCGGAAAAATCCCACCGGCGGACCATGTCCTCCAACTCGCTGCGGGAAAAATTGCGGGGTGTTTCCTCCACGTCATCGGAAGCGAATGTCACCTTGGCGGTAAACTGAACAGATGATGTGTCTGCCCGCATCAACTTAGCTTTTTCTGAAGACTGGAGAGACGAGATTCCTCCAAAATCACCACACCAACCACACTCCCACCGGCTGCCATGAACTTTCACCGGGCTGCCGCAGTGCGGGCAATGAATCGTTGCCACAGCAGATTTCTCCCTTCTTACCTGTTTAATATCCATACAATGCCGGCAGCGGTGCGTTCTACGGCATGGTTATAGTGATTGCCTGGGTTCAGCTGGAGTACCGTGTCAATTTCCTTGCCCTGATAGAAGGCATGAATCTCTTCCGTGTTCTGTTGGACACTTTTGAGAATCGAGTTCCTGGTCTTGCTTTCCTTATCTCCCAGAGAAAAGTACAGACACTCCGGTCGACGCTTTGGTTCGTGGGAGAAGATGTACTCCTTCATTCCGGGAAACCAAAGAGAACCTGACATGCTGCCCACACGGGAAAACAAATCCGTCTGGTAAATGCTGTACAGTGCAAACAGCCCGGCCAGGGAGTAGCCGGCAATCCCACGCCAACGAGGAATTCCAGTAATTTGCTTCTCTGCCATTGGTATAATTTTCTCGGTTAGGAGCTGCAGATAATCGTCCGCACCACCAGTACAAGGGTCAGCATTTTTAAAAGCAGGTGGACTGTCCCAGGGCACCATGTCGTGGTTCCAATCTAGATTACTGATGGCCACCAGCGTGAACGGCGGGCAGCTAGCAGCCAGCGCAGATTTGTATACCTTCTGACCTTCATCGGAGAAGGAATTGAGATAGATGATAGGAGCTCCTGGTTCAACACACTGATAGATTTCTATAGTCTTACCACTTATTGAAAAGCTGTGCATCTGGGCCCACCCGCTTCCTACTTCGATCTTTGTTATTTGCCAACATACGGATATTTCTTTCATTGTACTGCAAAGGCACTATAGATACAATAAGCCTAGGATAACGCCCTTACTTTCATCCTAAAAATTAAAATCGTGCTTTAACACGATTTTCTTGCGAGCTTTTTCTAAATGTGTTACCATTATATGTAATAGGAAACAGCCCTTGGCGGTATGACCACGTAAAGCTAATGCTCTGCCGCATGGCAGAGCATTTTTACTGATTTGCATATTAAACCACTCAAAGCTGTACAATTCCGAATATTTCTGACGGGTAGGAGATGCACTAGTAGTCGGAGGCCAGTATGACGAATCAATTTCTAACAAATTACACAGAAACCACCTTTTTGGAAAAACTTAAGGATAATCTACGCCGGTGTAGTTCCTTTTGTTTTTCGGTCAGCTTTATTAAAAAGGCTGGCCTGGTTCTGCTGTTCAAAGATATAGAGTCTGCTGTGGAGAGAGGATGTACTGGTCGGATCATTACCTCTACTTATCAGAATTTTACCGATATCGAGTCGCTAAAAAGTTTCTTTTCGCTCATGGGGCGATATTCCAATTTTCAATGCCATCTGGATTATGAGTGTTTCCATGATTCGAGCTATGCTACTCTTGGATACCATTCCAAGGGGTATCTGTTTGAGTTTAACGACCATCAGGAAGTCATCATAGGCTCCTCAAATATCACCCGGTACGCACTGCTCAAAAATATTGAGTGGGATGTAGTGGTGCAGGATGAAGCTGTATATCAGCAAGCCATGGCGGAATTCGAGGATAAGTGGAACGCTACTCATTTGCTGAACTCAGAAATTTTGAATCTATATGCTAATAAGCTAAACTTTGCTATTGAGCGGTGGGATATGGATTATGATTTATCCGCCGCCCATATAAAGCCCAACTTTATGCAGCGCAAGGCCCTGAAAGAGTTGAACCGCTACCGAGCAGTCGGTACCAATCGAGCACTGGTGGTTGCGGCAGCAGGCAGCGGAAAAACGTATTTAGCGGCCTTTGACGCGTTAAATTTTAACCCCAAACGACTGCTCTATGTAGTACACGAGGGGTCTATTTTAAAAAAGTCTCTGGAGACATTCCAGGATGTTTTTGGTAGCGCTGTATCCTACGGTATATATAGCGGGACCAGTAAGGAATCCGATGCGGACTTTGTCTTTGCTACGAATATCACCATGTGTAAAACACTGAAGCTTTTTCGTAAGGACGAATTTGACTATATTATCATTGACGAATGTCATCACGCTACCGCTGAGACCTATAAGAAAATTATTACTTATTTTGAGCCGGAGTTTTTACTTGGGCTCACCGCTACTCCTGAGCGGATGGATAATCAGGATGTCTTTGAGCTATTCGACAAAAATGTGCCCTACGAACTACGCCTTCGAGATGCAATTGTCAATGACCTGGTGGTGCCATTCAAATACTATGGTATCCGGGATTCCCTGGTGGACTATGGCTTAACTACCAAAGAAGAGCGGCGACTGATTGCTCAAATGGCTGATGACCAGCATTGTGAATTTATTTCGGTACAGATAGAAGCCCACCGTCCACAAGGTAAGCTGAAAGCCCTAGCCTTTTGCCGCAATGTTACCCATGCCCGCATGATGAGCGAAGTGATGGGAGAACGGTATCACACTGCTTACCTAACCGGACGAAATGACATTGGTGAACGGATTCGTGCCTATAACGACCTGCAAAGTGATAGTGCTCCGCTAGAAATACTTTTTACAGTAGATATTCTCAATGAAGGCGTGGATATTCCCGGTGTGAATATGGTGCTGTTCCTGCGCCCTACTGAGTCCTCTACCATTTTTATTCAGCAGCTTGGTCGTGGCTTGCGAAAGTACGATAACAAGTCCTATGTAACTGTGCTGGACTTCATTGGAAACAGCTATAAACGCAGTGTACAGATTGCTTTTGCACTATCCTCACTGGCGGAAAATTTTGTGGTAGAAAAGCGTTTGATGGCCTCACTGGTGCGTGATGACTTCACGGCACTGGGGCTCTCGGAGTACGGTGTTGAGATACACATTGATGATCTAAGCAAAGAAGAAATTTTAGATTTTATTGACCAGGAGAACTTCAATGCGATCAAGTACCTGAAGCAAGACTATTTTAATTTCAAAAAATATATCAACTCCGAATTTTATCCTCGGCATACAGACTACCTAAACAACGACTGCGCCCCGGATCTAATCCGATTCATGAGTATCAAAATCGGCAGCAAAAAGACTGGCTGTTACTATAATTTTCTCGCAGGAATTAGAGAAGAGCATCTGCCAGTATTCACCGAAGAACAGGTGACGTTCATTGGCTATCTTTCCGGCCTACTTCCCCTGGTACGCCCACATGAATTTGAGATTGTCCGTTGTTTAATGAACGGCATCAACAGCATCGTAGAAATTGATCGAGAATTAACGCAAAAGATCCATGGTTATAAGGAGGCACAGCTGGAGCATGCCTTGCAATTTTTGAAAGTAGTAACTAGGACCAACAACAAGCTGTCCCTGTGCACCAAACTGGATGACCAACTGCGGGAGTATGTGGATGATCTTCTGACTTATGGCATCACACGCTACTATGTCGACTATGGGGAGGAAACTGGATTCAAGTTATGGCAGAACTACCGCATGGATCAAGTGCAGCTAAAATTACTGAAAAACCCAGGCTATACAGCGGTTGGAACCTACTACTACGATGACTACGTAGTAATTTTTGCTTCATTAAAAAAGGACCTGCCGGAAGCGGATAAGCTCAATTACAAAGACAAATTTTTACAGCCAGACGTATTTCAATGGGAATCCATGGCCCATTTGCGTATTTCAATGGGAATCCATGGCCCATTTGCCTCAGACAGATTTGTCCAAATTAAATTCCAGCAGCTATGCTCATCTATTTTTATCCGCAAGGTATCCAGTGAAAACGGTATTGTTCTACCCTTTACCTATGTAGGCAAAGGAAAACTGCACAACTGCCGTAAGACGGAAAATGGAAATGGCACCTATCTCTTTGATGTGGCTATGGAGCATAAATTGCCGGATTATTTGCAATATGATTTTGGACTCACAAAATAATGGAACAACTTGAATTATCCGCTCAAAACGCCGGACCATTACAATTGAAATTAAGCACAATCCTTTGCATCGTTATCCGGGCTTCACTTGGAATGAAGAACAAAGATATTCTCAGGTTCGTGGATGAAAAGCAAGCACGGATTGAAGGACACCTGCAAATTGCAAGAACTCACGTGGCTGAAACAGAGCCGCTTTTTCAACGGAAGAAATCCGCACTCTGGCGTGGGCTGCTTTGAAAGATATCTCCAGGCATGTGGCAAAGTATGCTCCAATCGTCAGCGTGACATCAGGCGGAAAGTGTATGGCCCGGATACAAAGAGCAATATCGTTGGCTGAAAGAAAATGGGAGCAAAATCATTGGGAGGCTTGAAGCATGACAGAGGTAGTCGCGGCCCTGATTTGGGATCAGGATAAGTTTATGATTTGCCAACGCCCAGCTAATAAGGCGAGAGGGTTGCTGTGGGAGTTTGTCGGTGGCAAGGTGGAACCTGGCGAAACCAAAGAACAGGCACTCATTCGGGAATGTCAGGAGGAACTGGCCGTCACTTTGGATGTAGGCAAGGTATTCATGGATGTAGTCCATGAATACCCGGATTTGACTGTTCATCTAACTTTGTTTCATGCAACCATCCGGGAAGGCATTCCTCAGAAACTCGAGCACAACGACATTCGTTGGATTACGGTAAATGAGATTGATCAATATGAATTTTGCCCGGCAGACGTGGAGATTTTGAGGAGGATAAAGGATGCCTACTAAAACCTATCACAAGCTCGTCCGAGACCGAATCCCGGAGATTATCGAAGCGGACGGTAAAACCTGCGTCTGCGAAACTCTGTCTGATGAGGACTACATATCCCTCCTGGATCAAAAGTTGAATGAAGAACTGACTGAATACCAAGAGAGCAAATCTCTAGAGGAACTCGCCGACCTTCTGGAGGTCATACAGGCTGTCGTGAAGGCCCGTGGTTGGACTGTAGAAGAACTGGAGCAAGTACGGGCAGAGAAGGCGACTAAACGGGGCGGATTTGAGAAAAAGATTCTTTTAAGGGAAGTAAGGGAGGAATGCTGAATGGATATTACACGGGCAAAAGAACTACTATCCGCTTTGGCTGACGGCATTGATCCTTTTACTGGAGAACTCCTGCCGCAAAACCATGTATGCAATCAACCTGAAATGATTCGAGCTTTTCATGAAGTGTTGAATGTGATCCCATCTCCCAAAAAGAAAACTCTTCCTCGTAATGCAGGAAAACCTTGGACAGATATTGAGGAAGAAAAATTGCTGGAGGAATTTGACTCTGGAATGACAACTTCCGCAATTGCCAAGGAGCATGGTAGAAGCAAAGGTGCCATTGAATCCAGATTAGTAGATCTCGGAAAAATCACAGATACGTACTCTCATAGGAAAACGAGGTGATCTCCATGTCTACTTACCGCTCCGCCTCCGGCAGCAGTGCTGAGGATCTGTTCATTGAACTGTTCTCCGACACCTTTGGTGCCGAGAAAGCCGGCTATCTCTACTCCCAGTACCCCTTCTCCGATATCTACCAAAACAGCCGGTTTGCCGACTTTTTGATTGAGAATGGCGGACGGAAGGTGGCCATTGAGATCGACGATGAGGTCTCCCACAACCCCAAGTTGGTCTCTCAGGACAAATTCTACGATGATCTGCTCAAGCAGAACAGCATGATCTACCTAGGCTGGGATGTGTATCGCTGGGCAGTGCGGCAGATGCAGCAGCAGCCGGAGACGGTCAAGGACGAGCTGCGGGTATTCCTGGGCCAGCACCCCAGTTTCAAGGAGATTGAGGACTACCTCCCCACCCAGCGGGGCAAGTCCCTGGACGGCTCCAAACTGGAGCTGAAGGAGCACCAAAAGCAAGCCTTGGCGGCTCTGGAGGAGATGCGCTGCAACTTTGAGACCATCGCCCTGCTCTACCACGCCACTGGCACTGGGAAAACAGTAACTGCCGTCATGGATGCCAAGCGATTCGGCAAGCGCACCCTGTTTCTGGCCCACACGGTAGAGCTGGTGGATCAGGCCACCAAGACCTTCCGGGCACTGTGGCCTCGGGTCACGGTGGGCCGCTACGTGGAGAGCATGAAACAAGGCAACGCCTTTGTGGTATGCGGCAGCATCCAGAGCGTGGCATTGAATCTGGAGCGGTTCAAGCCGGATGACTTCGGCTATATCATTGTGGACGAGGCCCACCACGCCTCTGCCGATACATATCAGAAGGTCCTGTCCTATTTCACACCGGAATTCACCCTGGGCCTAACCGCCACGCCGGAGCGGGCCGATGACAAGAACATCCTAGATATTTTCAAGAATACTGCACACAAACTGGACATTCAAACTGCCGTGGAGATTGGCGAGCTGGTGCCGGTACGATGTATCCGCATCCATACCAATATTGACTTGACCAAGGTGCGGTTCAACAGCGTCCAGTACAACATCCGGGATCTGGAGAGCAAGATCTATGTGCCAGAGCGGAACCAGCTCATCGTAGACACCTGGCTCCAGTACGTGAAGGACAAGCGGACCGTCATCTTCTGCGCCTCCGTCAAGCACGCCCAGGAGATCGCCGGGCGGCTCCACGATGCCGGCGTGGCCGCCGAGGCCGTATCCGGTGAGATCAAGGCCAGTGAGCGACGGGAGATACTCGCCCGGTTTGAGAAAGGCGAAACCAAGGTTCTGTGCGCCTGCGACCTGCTCAATGAGGGCTGGGACTGCCCGGCTACCGAGGTCCTATTCATAGCGCGACCCACTATGTCCAAGGTGCTTTATACCCAGCAGCTAGGCCGCGGTATGCGGCTGTCCCCCGGCAAGGAAAGCCTGATGGTGTTCGACTTTGTAGACAACGCCAGCCAATACAACATGCCCTACTCCATGCACCGGCTGTTCCGCTTGAAAGACTACAAGCCCGGTGCGCTGGTACTGGGTACCAAGCAGCAAAAGGCCGCTGAGCAGGGCCTTTATGACCGTGGCGAGCGCCCAGATGCCCTCATCGACTGGCCGGTGGACGCCCTGGACTACGAGCTGGTGGACATCTTCAACTGGCAGGAAGAGGCCGCCGGTATGATCTCCCAGATGGAGTTTGTCCGCCGGGTGGATGTACAGACGGAGACCATCGAGCGGTATGTCCGGGATGGTCTGCTGGTGCCCGATCTAGTGGTGCCCATGAGTGAGCACCGAACCTTCAAGTACTTCAAAGAGGAAACCCTCCAGAAGTATGCGAAACAGTACGGCTGGACGCTCATTGACGACTCCAACCGCAAGGATCTGTTTTTGGATATGGTGCGGCAGATGGACATGAGCTACTCCTATAAGCCGGTGCTGCTCAAGGCGGTGCTGCTGTTTGCTGACGACAAAGGCCGGGTGAAGCTCAGCGATATCGTCACTTACTTCCGGGAGTTCTACGAGGCTCGTCGGGCAGCTGGACTTGTGGTGGAAAAGGCCAACAGCATCTATGCCAAGGGCGGCTACACCGACGCCCAGGCCCAGCGGAATATCCTGTCCAACCCCTTCAAGCGGTTCGAGGATATGCAGATGCTCCACCATACCAAGACCCTGGGCGTGATCCAGGTGGACGAGTCCGTCTGGAAGAAGTTGACCCGGGAGGAGAAGCAGGAGATTGAGCGGATTTGCGATGAGAAGCTGGAGCAGTATTATGGACGCTTAAATCGATGACCCAAGAACATGGAGCGATGAGGGATCACGCAACTATGGAACATATAGAATTTCAGGACAAGGACCAATATTATCAGAAGATCAATGCTCTGTTTTCCGATTGGAAGCACCAGCATGGCTATGTTTCCGAAAATAGCCAGTACAGTATGGCTCCATTGGAGATTGACCACAGTTCAAATGTATTCATTCGCGATGGAGTCATTTGTCCGGAGCAGTGGTTTTCCCCGTCACAAATAGTCCGCCCGCTTTTTCTGTTGAAAGAAGCATATGGAGGTGACAAGGACTGGAACCTGGTACAAGAGCATCTGATGAGCCAGGAAAAAATCACAAAGATGTGGAACCGTATTTCTCATTGGACTTACGGACTAACCGCCACCACTGCAGATTGTATTGCACCCCGTATTCCAGATTTGCCAGTCGGCAACTTCGGAAACACATATTTGCGCCAGGCTGCAGCAGTCAACATCCGAAAAAGTAGCGGAGGCAAAAACTCATCCATGGATGTAATTCGCAGTTATGCAGCCTTTGATGCAAGGCGGCTTTTGGAGCAACTGCAACTTTGTGATCCAACGGTAATTGTTTGCTGTTATACTGGTTCAGCTCTGGATATCATATGGAAAGAGGCAACCGGTAGTGTTGCGCGGACTCCGCACAACGAAAACCTCTACTATACCATTCGCCTGAACCAGCGTGATGTACTGGTTCTTGACTATTGGCACCCTGCCAATCAGTACCCGGATATCATGAATTACTATAGTCTGATGGCAATCTACCAGATGGCGCTGAAAGACAGAGAAAGGAAAAATATAGGATGAACGTCATCTGCTTCGGCGACTCCAATACCTACGGCTATGACCCACGAGGCTATTTCGGCGGGCGGTATGACGCGGACTGCCGGTGGGTGGACATCCTAGCTGCAAAAACCGGCTGGACCATCTGCAACATGGGGCAGAACGGCCGGGAGATTCCCTCCTCTGCCCCCACCTTTCCTGCCGACACGGATCTGCTGATCGTTATGCTGGGGACCAACGATCTGCTCCAGGGCCGGAACCCGGAGCAGGCTGCTGAAAGGCTGGAGCGGTTTCTCTCCAGCATCTCCTTGGATCGAAGCAAGCTCCTGCTGCTCCCACCGCCGCCGGTAGTCTTGGGGGCATGGGTGCCTGATCAGCTGCTCATTGATGACTCCCATACCTTTGCCCACCTCTGTCAAGCCCTGGCGGAGCGAATGGGCATCCGCTTTGCCGATGCCGGCAAATGGAACATCCCCCTGGCCTATGACGGAGTACACTTCACGGAGCAAGGGCACACGGCCTTTGCCGCAGGACTTTTGGAGGTGCTCTAATGAAACGGATTCTGCCCCTATTCCTTCTCCTTCTGCTGTTGACCGGATGCGGAGGAACTGCATCAAATGACTCATCAGACAGCTCCTACCAGCAGATCTCCCAGGAAGAGGCCAAGGATATGATGGACTCCCAGGATATTATCATCCTGGATGTGCGGGAGCAGGACGAATACGACAGCGGTCACATTCCCGGTGCTGTCCTGCTGCCGGTGGGTACCATTGATGAAGAGACTGCCGCGGAGGTAATCCCCGAAAAGGATTCTACCGTTCTGGTCTACTGCCGCAGCGGGAACCGGAGCAAAACCGCCTCCTCTGCGCTGGTCAAACTGGGCTACACCAATATCTACGAATTCGGTGGTATCAACACCTGGCCCTATGAGACAGAGCCATGAGGCTGGCAATACTTACAAGCGACATAAAATCTACGTTGCTCTAAGCAAAGAAAAGTGAAGCAAAATCGTAGGCAATTTAAATTGCAAATTGTGGAGGGATCATATGAGTCGCGCTAGACTACTACATATCCTTTCAATTTTAGAAACCGAAACAAATGTATCCTGTGGACTAACATTACAAGAAATCTGCCAAATTCTATTTAAAAGGCATCCAGAAGAGCTTTGTTCTGAACAGCGTGTTCGTGATGATATTTCCACTCTACAAGTTCTCAGTGAAGAAAATCTTATGGCGTTTAAATTAAAGCAAGAGTCCGGCCCTCACAATCAGCAAAAATATAAACTTTATCATCCTGCATTTGGGCTGAATGAGGCTCGTATGGTGTTTGATTCGATCTCTATTAGCCAGTTTTTAAGCCCGTCACAAAAGGACTCACTTATATCCCAACTTGAAGGTTTTCTTTCCAGGAGCGAAGTACAGCAGTTAAAGCAACGTGTTCAAGTAAGACCTTGTTTAATGCAAAACGAGCTGCTCCTACAGACGCTTCAAGTAATTTACCGAGCAATTGATGAACAAAAATGTTTGTATTTTGACTATTCAAGATTTGATATAACGGGACAACAACAGATAATAAAAACTTATCGGCATATTCGCCCAATTCAAGTTGTATGGGAGCAAGAACACTATTATTTGGTGGCCATCAATCCGGAACACGCCGAAAACGACCAGCAAAGAAATTACCGCATTGACCGAATGAGAAATGTCGCTTTTGATACTGGTGAATGGAAGCGAGTCAATAAACTTGGATTCAGCTATGGTCAATTTGATATGTTCTCTTCCAAAGAAAAACTGACTGTAACATTCCGAGTACATCGGGATCTTCTCGATATGATATTTGAAACATTTGGAACTCATATTATCTGCCATCCAGACGACACACGGCCAAATTGGATTATATTCGTTGCTGAAGTAGAACTGTCCGGCGGATTTGACCGATGGGTACTGCGGCAAACAGATAAACTGGAAGTGTTAGCGCCCCCCTCGGTACGCAATCGTATCTATCAGCTACTGCAAAATATTATCGCAAGCTACCGCGAATAGCGCGGTAGCTTTTTTGTTATTTTTTCTAGTTTTTTATATTTCAAAAAACTAATTTGTTATTCTTACAATAGAGTCATTATAAATTTGGAGGTCACCCATGAGATATGAACTCGAAAAATTCTTCTCAAATCCTTGTGAATCCCGTGGACTATTAATAGCAGAAGCACCCACCGGATATGGGAAGACATACGAAACAATCCAAGCAATTTATCAATATCTCGCAAACGGCGGATCTTCTCAGGTTCTATTTGTCACAAATCTTCTTAAAAATCTGCCCGTAGATGAATTGCGGAATCTCTACGAAAAGAATGGCAGGGCATCTCTATTCGAAAAAGAAGTATTAGTTCTGTCTTCTGTTGCATCGAGTGTAGAAAAGGCTATTTTAACAGAAAAAATTCCGCTGGAGTTTCAGACGGATGTATACCGGGATCTTTTATCTGCTTGCCAGAAAAAGAAACAATATCGGGAACAATTGGGTGAAGCAGGCAAAGAAATAACGAAGCACCTTGGGGATCAGATTCGCGAAAAGCTGGAACCTCAATTTCGGCGTGAACTGGAAGTACACCTTCAAAAGACGTTTCCAGGAGGGCCAGGCCCCCGCCGGGATGCGATCCGGAATAAAGAGAAATACAAATGGATGGCAAAATTTTATCCATCTATTTTCTGGACGGAATATAAAGTGATTCTGTTATCTGTAAAGAAACTTATGGCGCGTAATATTCCCTTGGTAGAACCCAGTTTTGAATGTCTATCTGAGCGGATGCTGAAAAACAAAATAGTATGTATCGATGAGTTTGATGCTTCACGGTCGGTTATCTTAGATAGCCTGATTGATCAGGCACTGGATCTGCGCGCGGATTACCTGCAATTATTCTTGCAAGTTTATCGGGGGGCTACCACCCATCAAATATCTCGCGAACTCGAGACGGTCCGAAAAACTTATGAGGCTGGGCGCAACCTGACGTGGGAAAAGCTCTTAGAAGAAGCACAGGAAATTTATCAGGAAGGTGCCCTCTACTACAGCATGAAAACTGTAGATACGGCCATTGACAAAGGAAGAAACTTTCTCTTTCACGACACGTCTTACCATACTGTTTTGGACGGGAATCGAACGCACATACGCGCGGTGTGTAATCAAACAGAAGCTCAAGTTCAGATTCACTTCGAAGAAAAAGACGAGTACTATGCGCACCAAGATGAGCCGCGTATTATACTTCAAAACCTTTTACGAAGAATCCATGTATTTTTACTGCGTTTCCAAAGGTATGTATATGGGTGGGCCGAATCTTATGCCAAGCTGGTCAACGTTGGCAGACAACAAACGGAAGATCTCTATACCATATCTGCTGCGACCGAAAGTATTTTCCGGCAGTTTGATTTGACATCCGAACAAACACGCCTAATGTCAGAAGAACTTACAGACAGCAAACGCGGGCGATCCTTACAGGACGTAATTTCTCCCAATCTGTCCTTCTATGAGACCGGATTCCGCCTCTTTGAATTTATTGACGATGACCATCATCGGGCCCAAACCTATTTGCAGTATCTGCAGATGAGAAATACGCCGGAAAACGTTCTGCTATACCTGTGTTGCCAAGCGAAAGTTGTCGGTCTCTCCGCAACTGCAGCATTGCCCACTGTCCTTGGAAATTATGATTTGAAGTATATAAAGGATCAACTGAAAGAGCATTACCATGAACTTTCCGATGAAACAAAGGTCTCTATTCAGAGCGGGCTGGAAACACTGTGGAAGCCATACAAAGAGGGCAGAATTCAAGTCAACTTGCAGGTGGTAGACCGTGGCAAAGACCACTTATTGCTCTCGGAACGATTAGAGGATATTTTCTCTCAAAATGCGTTGGCACAAAAATATGCACACCGTTTGGCAGCTTTAGGTGCCGAAGAATATGTCCAGAAGCGATATTGCAATATATTAACAGCGATGAAAGCGTTTTGGACACACACGGATATTCGTGCATTTCTCTGCCTTAATCAAGTGTTGCCGATACCTGGGAAACGAGCTATGGACGAAAATCTGTTGCGGGACGCATTAGAAGACCTGCGGAAAGTATATGCACCGCAGGCCGTTGGAAAAATGGTCACCTTACGCAGCGGAGAACAATTTGAGGAAAGCAAGGACCGTTTACTTCAAGATTTGCAGACTGGTGCCAAACGCTTTGTGTTATCCAACTACCAGACTCTTGGAGCAGGGCAGAATTTACAGTATGTAATCCAAGATCGCAGTAATCTGGTTACGCTGAATGCGGAATATGATGAAAAAGATCCCCGATTTCAGAAGAAGGATTTTGATGCTCTGTATTTAGGTGATATTACACATACGGTTGTAAACTTAAATGAGGATGGATCATTGGGCGCACAGGAATTAATGAAGTTTTGCTTTCAGGTAGAGTGTCTCTATGAAAATGATGAAATTTCCTACCGCACATTAAATCGTCTACTCAAAGATGGCATCGGACGTTTTTCGGGGAGACACCCGCTAAATGCTTCCGCTCAGAGCATCTTACGACAAAGCGACAGTGTTCATGGTCAGATTACACGAGATGTCATCCAGGCAGTGGGACGTATGGGGAGAACATTCTTAAAAAATCCGTCTGTGTATCTATTTACTACAGAGAAAACTTTGTATGACTTGGATCTCTCCTGTTTAAACGGACGTATTTTAAGTCCGGAAATGGAAACTTTGCGGAAAGCACGAACTGATTTGGGCAATAAAGAAACCAGTATCGATCATGCCCACAATGAAGCGGAACGAAAAGCGACCAGAGGCAATGCATACATTTTGCGGATGTTAAATGTCGATTGGACCGAGGAAACGATGGCTCTTTGGAAAGCCCTGCGTCAAACGGTTCTTCAATATCCCAGAGCCGGACTAGATGTCTTGAATAGCAATTCTATTATACGAACCTACTATATCCCGTTGGCGCAGGATAGACACTGCTATTTCTATGCGCAAAAGGGAGATTTTTCGGAGGTTATCCTTTCCTCTGACCAAGACAAAATGCAGTTTGCAGCAAGTCTTCCAGAGGAGTTGTCTCCGTCTACCGTAAGTGAAGAAGAAGCACGCCTCGCGCAAATCCTATCATACCCAGGATTAAAAGAACACTTTGTCAATCATGGATGGGCTACGGAGTTTGGAACTGATCCATATATTATGAGCCCGGTGCTGTTCCAGAATATTTATAAAGGCGCTTTGGGAGAGGTGGCCGGTAAGTTTATTTTAGAGAAAGAACTAGGGCTCAAACTACAGGACATTGAAGATCCGGAAAATTTCGAATCATTTGATTTTGTTGCTGACGGCAATGTGTTCTTTGATTTTAAGCATTGGAAATGGAATATGCAGGTGGAGGAAAGTCCAATGCGGGCAAAAGTTCTGAAAAAATTGGATGCGGTAGGCGGCAAAAGAGCATTCATCGTAAACCTATTCTCAGATGGCGTATCAAGTTCCTCATGTAGCAATGACGGGCGTCTTATTGAAGTGCCAGGAATACTTCTGCCTACCGGACAAGTTGACCAATCTGCGCTAAATTATATAGGGGGGTTCCTCTTGTGATTCACACCAACCAAATGGAGATTGCTTTTGATTTCGAGGCAATTACAAGGGATTTTTCAATTTTTGAAGCAAAGCGAGATCAGGGTAATTATTGGAAGAGTAAAATTCCAGATGTTGCCCTACAGGAGTGTAGAGCGTTAGCCGTCGTGTATGAATGGGGGCCAAGTTGCTACATCTTATATCATCGCACCTCTGTTGAACAACATTCACTCAAGCAGGCGCTGGAATGCTGTGAAGATGATGTACGGGTACAGGAAATCTCAGCGCAGGAATTGGCTAAAATAAAAAAACACCTTTTAGCTCAATTGCTATGTAATGCACTTCCCAGTATCCAAACAAGCGGTGAACTATATCATAATGTGACTGGAAAGCTGTATTATATGCAACCCTGCTGGTCCTACTACCGTAAAGAAGTATTGTCCAGTTTTTGGACACTCCAAATTTCATTTACCAAAGACTCTTGTGTTAAGCTGGATGTTAAAACCTTTAGCAATACCCGATTCAAACAAGACAGCAAAAATAAACCTCAGTATCTATTTGATCCTGAATGCTACATATTGCGGCGGGCATTGCGAGATGATCCCGGTAAAAGTACAGATTACTTTGTAATTGGAGCACTTAACACAAAACGGAAGAACACGATTCCATTTTTGGAATTTGGCTCATTAACTGATTATCAAAATTGCAAGGTCGGAATTTTACATCAGTTTTTGCGAGATGTGCGAACATCGCTCTCTCCATATTTATCTTTAACAATGGTTTCTCTCGACGAAAGTACCCATCTAGGATTATGTAGCTCAGTCGATAGTATGACAGGAATCAGAGATCGTTTGCGAGAGACACCCCTATACTTGGAGGATACCGTACAAAACGAGCAATCTCGTACATTAATCTCTATGCTGCGTTATGAACTGGCACAATATAGCCAAGTTACCTTAATGGATGGAACTCCCCAAAAAGGTGATGCACTGCTTCGGATTATACACTATCCTCTGTTTTATGGAGACCATCCGGAAGATGATGAATATTTAAAAGCGCCCAAGCATTGTATCGTACAGCATATAACCGTCGAAGATTTTCAGTTAACAGGCATGAATAGGTTTGGAACGAGAGAAAAAGAAGACCATAAACTGTTAAAAGTCATCCAGGAACTTGCCATTAAAATCGACGTAAACCGACGGCAGATGCGCTGCTATGATTGGGCCAAGCTGGGGTTCAATAAGACTGTTACATTTGTCAGAGCAACTAAGGACCAAAGTAAACCTGCTTGTTATGATATGCTCCGCGTACAGCTAGGCGGAGGACTGTGCTTTGAATCGTGGCAACAATCTCCCCTTGAGGATAATTCAGAGCGTGAAAAAATTTCCGAGGCATTTGAAACACCCTATGGAAAGTTCGATACTACGATCAAAGGTCTCGTCTATGAAGATGAAGATAACATCCATATTATTCACGACACTGACCGTTATACTCTTCCCAATATGCAAGCCCTCCAGCAGGTTCTTAGTGTAACGCGAGATGACGAACAACTCCCGCTCAAGCCTCTTGTAGATACAATACAGAAATACGCTGATAGCTTGTCCGGCAACGAGAGAGCGCAGTGCCAAGTGATTTTAGATGAAATAAACCAGTATGGTATGCAAGTTACCAGAAAAGAATTACGACATATTCTCAATTTGAGGAGCAACCTTGGCAAACGGATAAACCTATTCATTTTTGAGGAAACCGGCATTTTAATCGGAAATTCCCTAAAAAACGCTCAAAATAAAGAAACACTTTTCGGTGGGGTGTTAGGTATTCGCCACTTTTGTAAAGATGATATCCAGTACTACTATTCGGGATATCTCGGAAGTTCCTTGAACCGGTCTCTGCCTCACGCTTGTAGAATTCGAAAGGTTTGTTCAACTGGCCAAACACTGCAATTTCAACGGTACCTTCCTCTGCTTGAGGTTGATTTTGTCCGCGCAAATGGATGGACGGTGATTCCATTCCCCTTCAAGTATTTGCGTGAATGGAAGGCGCAACAGGAATGATTGTCAGATGCTAAAGTCTGCATCGCTATATCAAAGAAGTGCGGAAAGATTTTTTGCATGATTTCCGCTTGCTTTGTGCCGTTTCCGCTCCATTCCATTTGCTTTCTGTCACTCTCTAAAGCTGCTATTTCCACGTGTTCCGCACCGCACTGTGGCTGAAAATGTGGTCAAAAACGCTCCCTGTCCTTTGCCGGAGACGGTTCCTCGGCTGAGGTAGGGAGCCTCCTTATATCTCTGTATATCCGTTTTGCCAGTAAGAGCAGGACAAGGCAGGCGATTTCCGTTGTCTGCGGCTCAAGATTTACGCCGCTGTAAACAAAGCAAGAATGTCCCCACGGGTATCATAAAACAGATAGGCTTCCTGATTTCTCATGCAAAAGCGAAAGTTAAATCTAACCGTGTTACCAAGTGCCTCTGGCCCAGGTGATGATCTGTTCCGCTGTCCCCTCGATCCCCATCACAGAACTGTTGATGCAAAAATCGTAGTTCTCCGGCGCACCCCAGTTCCGGCCGGTATAGGTG
>PPYF01546170.1_pt1 | contig 20156 bp, 19 predicted proteins | sample 1559871 | NCBI WGS metagenome assembly PPYF01 (sample SAMN08240021, study PRJNA423297) | Human gut metagenome, whole genome shotgun sequencing project. | reverse complement strand
TATGGCAATGATTAAATTAACCGGTATCAATAAAATCTACCGTACGAATGAGATTGAAACATTAGCGCTGGAAAATGTAAATTTGGATGTGGCTAAAGGGGAGTTTGTCAGCATTATGGGTCCTTCCGGTTGCGGCAAGTCTACCTTGCTGAATATTATGGGACTGCTGGACGCTCCCAGCAGTGGAAAGATTGAAATAAACGGCACGTCTGTAGAAAGCATGAAGGACAAGGAACTGGCTGCTTTCCGTAACAAGACCTTGGGCTTTGTATTCCAGTCGTTCCACCTGATTAATTCGCTGAATGTGATTGACAATGTGGAGTTGCCTTTGCTCTATAGAAAGATGGCTGCCAAGGAGCGTACCCGTCTGGCAAAAGAAGTGTTGGATCGTGTCGGTTTAAGTCATCGTATGCGGCACATGCCCACACAGCTTTCCGGAGGACAGTGCCAGCGTGTAGCGATAGCCCGTGCTATTGTGGGTAATCCTGAAATTATTCTTGCGGATGAGCCTACCGGTAATCTGGACTCAAAGATGGGTGCAGAGGTCATGGAATTGTTGCATAAATTAAATAAAGAGGATGGACGGACCATTGTGATGGTAACCCATAATGAAGAACAAGCCAAACAGACTTCCAGAACCATTCGTTTCTTTGATGGGCGTCAGGTGCAATAACTACTGATTACTATGAAAAGGAATTTATTAAGAAATAACAGAGATGATTAAACAGTATTTTAAGCAAGCTTTGGCGCAACTTCGCCAGCATCCGCTTATCAGTGTCATCAGCATTGCAGGAACTGCTCTTAGCATTTTCCTTATTATGTTGGTAGTGATGCTACAACAAGTGAAGGTCGCTCCTTTTTCTCCCGAGTCAAACCGGAATCGTTTTCTGCATGTGCATTATATGAGCATAAGTCATAAGGATTGGGGGGACGGAACAAGTAACGGACCGATGAGCGTGCGGACGGCGCGTGAGGTATATAAATCATTGAAAACCCCTGAAGCTGTCACTATTTATTGCAGTATGCCGGTATCGACTCCTGTTTCATTACCCGCTATGCCGGCTATTGGAGCGGATGTGCGGGAAACGGATGATACTTTTTTTAAAGTGTTCGATTTTCGTTTTGTGAATGGAAAACCATACGATGAAGCTACTTTCAATGCGGGCACTCCTGTGGCTGTGATTACTGAGAGCATATCGCGGGCTTTGTTTGGTTCCACAGAATCTGCGGGCAAAGAGTTTTTGTTGAATCATGCTCCCTATCGTGTGGTAGGGGTAGTGAAAGATGTATCTACTCTTGCCGATGCTTCTTATGGCCAAGTATGGATTCCCTTTACTTCGACGGATTTGCCTAGTGATACGTGGAGTGACCAGCACATGGGGATGATGAGTGTCACTATTTTGGCTCGAAGCCATGATGATTTTGGAGAAATCCGTGCTGAAGCCAAGCGGCGTATGAGTGAGTATAATTCTATTCTTGCCGATCAGGGGTATACGTTGATAGACCGTAACCGGCCATACGATCAGGAAACTCAGTCTATTTCATTTGCAGCTAACTTGGAGCCGGATTTGAAGTCGGCTCGTCGTGAACGTGCTATCATTTTTATCATTCTGTTGTTAGTACCTGCTATAAATCTGAGCAGTATGACGCAAAGCCGGTTGCGCCAACGTGTGGCGGAAATAGGAGTACGCCGTGCTTTTGGGAGCACCCGCATGGAAATGGTTGGACAAATAATCATGGAAAACCTGGTCGTGACTTTGTTGGCTGGTGCCGTAGGTTTGTTTATCAGTATTGTTATGGCTTATTTAGGTACCGATATCCTGTTTGCACAGCCTTATAGTGCGACATTGAATGCCCCTACAGTTGATTCCAGTATTTTATTGCACCCTTCCACTTTCCTTTATGCGTTGTTGTTTTGCTTTGTTTTGAATTTGCTGAGTAGCGGCATTCCTGCTTGGAGGGCTTCAAGGACTAGCATTGTCAATGCACTGGGAGGAAGGATTCACTAAGGTGATAACGAATTAAAAGTAAAGAATCAAGATGAATAAGAAACTATTTACTCAGATAAAAAATGAATGGCGGTCTAATCTTTGGCTTGTCACCGAATTATTGTTGGTAAGTGTCGTTTTATGGTATATTGTGGACTATATGTATGTGCAGACCTCAATTTATAATGAACCACGGGGATTTGATATTTCTCATTGCTATTTGGTGCAAATGGGACGTCTTACGGACAAAAGTCCAGACTTTATTCCCAATCAGACAGACGAGGAAAAGCGGCAGGATATCAAGGAACTTCTAAGTCGTCTTCAGCATAGACCGGATATAGAGGCAGCCGGATTAGGACAAAATTCTTACCCGTATAATGGCAGTAACAGCAGTGCGTCAGTGGTGTATGATACATTACGTTCGCCGGGATGGACTATACGCAGATTGGTGTCTCCCGATTTTGTCCGTGTGTTCCGTTATCGTGGCACCCGTGGGGAGACCCCTGAACAACTGGCTGAGATGCTGAAACATCCGAAGAATTTCTTAGCTTCAGATAATCTTTATAAACGGCGCTATGGATGTGATTTGACTTCATTGGTAGACAAACAATTTTATTTGTTCGGGGATACAACGAATACATATAATTTAGCAGCTTCTTTGCAGGTTGTGCGTTATGGGGATTATTTTGAGGCATGGAACAGTTACTGCATGGTGGCTCCTATGCCGGAAGAATGGTATGATTTGGGCACGGAGCTTTGTGTACGCGTAAAAGAGGATCAAGATCGCGATTTTATAGCCCGTTTGAAAGCGGATAGTGAGAAACTGTATCGCGTGGGCAATGTGTTTATCGCGGATGTGCGTTCTTTTACCGATATCCGTCGTAACTTTCAGCAGTCACATACGAATGCCTGGAACAGTTACCTTTTCGGAATGGGTTTCTTGTTGTTGAATATATTCTTGGGATTGCTAGGTACTTTCTGGTTCCGTACTCAGCAACGACGTGGGGAGATTGCATTGATGAAATCATTGGGTGGAACAGATCATAGTATCTTTGTCCGTCAGTTGGCAGAGGGATTGATATTATTGGCGGTGGCCACAATTCCTGCGATTTTTATTGATTGGAATCTGGCAAATAGTGAATTGAATGCTTGGATGAATGGCACTACTATTGAAGGTGGACGTTTCATAATAACAGTTCTTATTTCCTTTATTTTGATTGCATTGATGATTGTAGTAGGCATTTGGATTCCCGCACGTAAGGCTATGAAAGTTCAGCCGGCGGAAGCATTGCATAATGAGTAATCTCTTTTTTGTTAAAAGGTTTTAGAGCATAGCACAAACATGATAAAACTATATATTAAACAGGCTTTTTACCAACTTCGTGAGAATAGGCTCATCAGCTTGGTTTCTATCATAGGAACGGCATTGGCTATTTGTATGATCATGGTCATTGTCCTGGTGTTGGAAGTACGCATTACGGATTGTGTGCCCGAGGTGAACCGTTCACGTTCTCTTTATATGAAAGCGATGTCTATTCATCAGAAAGGAGATACCAGTGATAATTCATCAAACGGCTGTATGTCACTCACAGTGGCTAAAGAGTGTTTTAAGGCACTTACTGTTCCTGAGGCGGTAACTATAGTGTCTACAGGAGGCAGGATGCGTATTTCTGTACCTGCTGGAAAAATGATGACAGTGGATAACCTTGAAACTGACGATACCTTTTGGAAAGTGTTCTCTTTTGATTTTATTGCCGGAAAGCCGTTTACGGCTGCCGATAGTGAAAGCGGACTTCCTAAGGTTGTACTTAGTGCTTCTGTGGCCCGGAATTTGTTTGGTACGGTAGAAGCGGTAGGACGTACGGTCCAACTCAACTTGGCCGATTATACGGTAGTGGGTGTTGTGAAAGATGTATCCAAACTGGCTGTTTCTTCTTATGCGCAGATTTGGATACCTTTCAATTCAACAGAAATAGCCAGGAAGTGCTGGTATGACAATGCGATGGGAACTTTTCGTGTGGTCATTCTGGCACATTCGGAGAAAGATTTTCCTGCCATCAGAGAAGAGGCGGAACGCCTGCGTCAGAAATTCAATGACGGATTGCAGGATTCCGAAATTTTTTATCGTGGACAACCCGATGATCGTTTCTCTTTTATCTTTCGTCACTGGGGAAGAGAGTTACAGGCGAAGGAAGCTTATTTGCACTACCTGTTGGTGATTGTTATTTTATTGCTGGTACCGGCTATAAATTTGAGTAGCATGACTTTGTCCCGTATGCGGAAGCGCATGTCGGAAATAGGGGTGAGGAAGGCATTTGGTGCTACTGCCAATGTCTTGTTGAGGCAAGTGTTTTATGAAAATTTATTATTGACGCTCATAGCCGGAGCAGTAGGAATGCTTTTCAGTTATGCATGTACTTTTTTATTGAATGATTTCTTATTTTCCAATAGCGAGAACCGTGCCCAAATAGGAGAAACCAGTCTTTCGGCAGATATGTTGTTCAGTCCCTGGATATTCTTGGCCGCATTCATTTTCTGCCTGCTCTTGAATTTGCTGTCAGCGTGCATCCCTGCCTGGAGGGCATCGCGCATGAATATTACGGACGCTTTAAACCAACGTTAGATCATGAACAGGAATTTATTGAAACAGATATGGAACGAGCGCCGCAGCAATGCGTTTCTGTGGATGGAACTTTTTGTGGTGTTTGTCATATTATGGTATATTGTGGATGTGGTATATGTCACGTTGAGCATCTATAATTTGCCGATGGGCTTTGATATAGAAAATACGTATGTTCTTCGTTTTGAGCGGATGACTTCGAAGGCGGCTGCTTATCAGCCTGGCCGTACTATGAAAGAAGATGTTGCCGATTTGCATGAAATTGTAAACAGGCTTGCGCATCGTCCGGATGTGGAAGCAGTCAGCCTCTCGCAAAACTGTATACCTTATAATGACGGTGCGAACAGTTTTTCATTTTATCTGGATACAGTCCCGGTACGTAGTTTGAAACGATGGATAACTCCGGAGTATTTTAATGTATTCCGTTACCGCAATATAGACGGTTCGGGTAGTGAAAGCCTTGCTGAGGCACTGACACCGTCCGGCATGGTCTTATCTGTGAATATTGCCGATGTTTATCAGGATGCACCTTGGCATGGTAAGGAACTTTTAGGGCGTAGGGTGCCTGTTTGGCGGAATGAGCCGGAGGCGGAGCATCTTTCTATAGCTGCTCTTACCGAGCCGGTCCGTTATGACCATTTTACAGCTCCGGATGATTACGGCTCCCGTTATGCTGCTGTGTACCTGACAGATGAGGCGTTGGAATCCTTAGGTGAGACGGTTTATATAGAAGTTTGCCTGCGTGTTCGTGAGGGACAGAATGATGGATTCATAGACCGTTTGATAGTGGATGCCGACCGTCAATATCAGGTGGGCAATCTATATCTTTTGGATATAACTCCTTTGAGTGATGTACGCACAGCTTATGAAACGGATTCGGTGAATGAGTTGAATACGCAATTTTGTATCATATTTTTCTTATTGCTGAATATCTTTCTAGGCATTATCGGAACTTTCTGGTTCCGGACACAGCATCGGCGTGCCGAAATAGCGTTGCGTATGGCTTTAGGATCTACCCGTTGGGGAATCTGCGGTCGTCTGATGGGGGAAGGAGTCTTGTTATTGCTGATATCTGCTATTCCTGCATTGGTTGTGGCGTGGAATTTGGGATATGCCGAACTGGTGGAAGTTACACGTATGCCTTTTACGGCAGGTCGTTTTGCGATTACGGTTCTGGGCACTTTTATTCTGATTGCTGGAATGATTGTCATTGGAATAGGATATCCTGCCCGTCGTGCCATGAGTATCGAACCGGCTGAGGCATTACATGAAGAATAAATAAAATGAAGAGATAAAACGAATGAAACAGCTATTATTACAAGCATTTAATCTGATACGGCAGAATCCTTTTTATGCTACAATCAGTATTATAGGAACAGCTGTCACTATCGCTTTTGTTATGGTAGTAGTGATGATTTATGACTTCCGTACAATGGATATGGCTCCGGAAAGTGATCGGAGCGATATGATGTATACAGGTTCGGGAATGACCTATCGTAAGCTGGATCATACCAACCAGAACAGCGGTATGGGACGCAAGGCTTTTGAAGCATTGTTTTCAGAGCTTCCTAGTGTAAAAGAGGTTACTTGGTATCGTGGCGTTTCCAAGACCCCTTGTAACTTGTCCGCTTCGAATGAGATATTCAACTATTATGTGCGGCCTGTGGCTGATAACTGGTTTAAGTTCTTTGATTATGAATTTATAGCGGGACGTCCTTTCACACAAGAGGAGTATGATGCCCGTCGGTGGGTCAGTGTGATAACCGAGCGTATGGCCTTGCAGCTTTTCGGCACGACGGATGTGGTAGGAAAAGAATATCAAAGTAATTTTTTTCCTACTAAAGTGGTAGGCGTGGTGAAAGATGTCAATGCTATTTTCCAGACAGCATACGCTGATGCTTTTGTTCCTTTCTCATTGGAAAATGAAGACTATTATGCTACTTGGACAGGGGGCTTGGGAGGAATCCGTCTGGGATTGCTCAAACTGCTGCCGGATACTCGTCCTGCAGAGGTACGGACTGAAGTACAGCATCGGCAGGATCGTTTGAATAGTTCAACGGCAGAATATGCTTTCGAGATGAACGAACTCTATACTCATACGGAATACACCTTTTTTCGTGGAAAAGATATTAGTGCACCGTTGGTTTACAGTATGTTATTGATGGTCTTGCTGATTGTTCCTGCTATTAATATCTCAGGTATGACCAATGCCCGAATGCAGGAGCGTGTGACAGAAATTGCAGTTCGCAAGGCGTATGGCGCATCACGTATTTCCATTATGGTGAGGTTGTTTTTAGAGAATCTGCTTACGGTCTTTTTGGGTGGAATTTTAGGATATCTGTTTTCGTGTGTTTTGGTTTGGCTGGGACGTGTATGGTTGTTTGGTAGCGGCGAGGTAGAATTATCAGGTATCAGTCTGGATGGAGGTTTGTTGTTGCATCCTGCTTTATTTGTGTTGGTTTTCGGCGTATGTGTTGTTTTTAATTTATTGTCGGTATTGATTCCGGTATGGATGGTCACACATCGTAATATTGCAACTACCATTAAAGGAGAATAGGAGGAAAGGAAAAATGATAAAGAGTTTATTCAGACAAATGTGGAACCAAAGGCACGCTAATGTATGGGTGTGGGTTGAATTGGTTGTTGTTCTTGTCTTGCTATGGTACAGCATCGATCTGGTTTATAATTATGAGGTTGCTGCCCGTCAGTCTAAAGGATATGACACGGAGAATGTTTTTGATATTCAACTGAATATTAAGCCGGCTTTGCAAAATGATTCTGTATTAATGAGTCATTCTGCTGAATATTTGGAGCAAATCTATCATTTGATCCAACAATATCAAGGGGTGGAGGAAGCTTGTTTTTATTATGGGACAATACCTTATACGGGAAATAATATGTATGAGGGATATGCTCCGCATTCGGATTCGACTCATGTGGTAGGCTGTTTCATCCGTTATGTCAGCCCTACTTATTTCAAGGTATTTCGCTTGCAGCCATTATCAGGTTCATTTGAGGCGGAGCGTTGGGACAAGAATGAATACCCCATGCCGGTGTTGATGAGTGAAACGTTAAGCGATTCCTTGTTTAGCGGACGCAATGGAGTAGGGGAAACTTGTTTCAATCCTTATTTCCTGAATAGTGTGCAGCCGGAAACTAATTATAAGGTAATGGCGGTACTTCCTGCTCATAAGACCGATGAGTACGAGCGTTACGAACCTTTTATTTATCTTCCCAGTTCGCCGCTGACTTATTGGCATCACATTGCGGTGCGTGTGGCTTCTAATTCCATACCGGGATTTACCGAACGTTTTATGCAGGATATGCAAGGGAAATTATCTATCGGCCCTTATTACTTATACGATATAAATTCGTATGGCGATATGAAGGAAGCTTTCGATATAGAGCAAGGAACGGTGAATTATCTGAATACTACCTATGCCGTTATCCTTTTCTTTGTTTTCAATATATTTTTAGGGATGCTGGGTACTTTCTGGTTTCGGACTCGTAAAAACCGAAGTGAGATAGCTTTGCGTATGGCACTAGGTTGCAGTAGGATGAATGTATTTGGTTATTATGTACTTGAGGGCATCCTTCTCTTGGTTTCGGCTGCCATTCCCGCTGTTTTTGTTTGTGCGAATATGCAGATGGCGGATCTTACTGTGCATACATTAATGGAACCTGCTTGGGGACGTTTTTTGCTTTGTTTTGTGTCGGCCATGCTGTTGTTGGGGATAATAATTTTGCTCGGCATTTATTTCCCCGCCCGGAAAGCGATGAGGATTGAGCCTGCAGACGCGTTGCATAATGAATAATGTTATTTCATTGTCACATGATCAGCAGTGTTCGTATATGAATGGAGTGTCCGATTTCGGACACTCCATTTTTGTTGTAAGGTGTTATAAAACAGTGAAATAGTTTTTTGGCATACCATTTGCCTTACCTTTGATAAAAAGAATAATAACGCAATGAAAAAACAAGTAATATCTCTATTTTTAGCCTTTGGCATATCGTTGGTTGCCGGAGCGCAGCCACAAGAAAAGCGACGTGCCATCACTTTGGAGGAAGCCATTACTATTGCCCGTGTGCAAAGTGTAGATGCGGCCGTAGCTTTAAACGAGCTGAAAACCGCTTATTGGGAATATCGTACTTTCCGTGCGGATTTGCTTCCGGAAATGAATTTTGAAGCCACTATTCCCAGCTATAATAAGAAGTATAATTCTTATCAGCAGGATAACGGTGCTTATACATTTGTACGTAATAATTATATGGAAATGAATGGTGAAGTTTCTATCGATCAGAATATTTGGTTGACCGGTGGTAAACTCTCATTGAATACCTCTCTTGATTTCTTGAAACAACTGGATGGAGATAAATCAAAACGATATATGTCTGTTCCTGTGGCATTGACTTTGGAACAACCTATTTTCGGAGTGAATACAATTAAATGGAACCGCCGCATCGAACCGGTGAGATACGCTGAAGCTAAAGCCGCATTTCTTACTGCAACCGAAGAGGTAACCATGACTACTATCAATTATTTTTTCAATTTGTTGCTGGCCAAGGAAAATGTAGGCATTGCCCGACAGAATCTGAAGAATGCAGATAAACTGTATGAAGTGGCTAAGGCAAAGCGTAGCATGGGGCAGATCAGTGAAAATGATTTGTTGCAATTGGAACTGAATGTATTGAATGCCCGTTCTACGTTGACTGAAAATGAAAGCAACTTGAAAAGTAATATGTTCAAACTCCGTTCATTTCTGGCATTAGGAGAGGATGAGGAACTGGAGCCGGTTGTTCCCGAAACGATTCCGACTGTTTTGCTGAACTATCCGGATGTTTTGGACAAAGCACTTGCCAATAATTCATTTGCACATAATATTCGTCGCCGCCAGTTGGAAGCAGATTTTGAAGTGGCTAAGGCGAAAGGTAATTTACGTGAAATCAAGCTCTATGCACAGGTAGGTTTTACAGGAACAGACAATGAATTTAATAGTGCATACCGCCGTTTGAAAGACAACCAGATTGTGGAAGTCGGTTTTAAGATTCCTATTCTTGACTGGGGAAAACGCCGTGGTCAGGTAAAGATAGCTCAAAGTAACCGCGATGTGACCGAAAGCAAGTTACGTCAGGAAACCATGAATTTCAATCAGAATCTGTTTATCCTTGTAGAACAGTTCAATAATCAGCAGGCCCAGTTGCAGATAGCAGACGATGCGGACAAGATTGCCCAGAAACGTTACAGTACCAATGTGGAAACCTTCATGGTTGGTAAAATCTCGACATTGGATTTGAATGACTCCCAGACAAAGAAAGATGAGGCTCGTCAGAAGCATATCAATGAGTTGTTCTATTATTGGTACTATTATTACCAGTTGCGCAGCTTGACATTGTGGGATTTCAATACCAATACTAATATTGATGCCGATTTCGAAAAGATTATCAAACAATAGGATTTTTACTATTCAATTCTGTTTGAATATAAAATGGGGTTGTCTTTGTACTTATTAAAATAATAATTTCTACATTTGCAGCAGTATGATATTAATTATAGACGATGACAGTGCCATTCGTTCTTCTCTGAGCTTTATGCTAAAAAGGGCGAAATATGATGTGCAGGCCGTACCGGGTCCCAAAGAGGCTATTGAAATAGTCCGTTCGGTTGCACCCCAGTTAATCTTGATGGATATGAACTTCACCATATCATTGGAAAGAGTAAGGCACTGATGGATGTGCTGGCCACGATCAAGCGGATAGCGCGTACCAACGCATCGGTCTTGATTACCGGTGAAAGTGGTACAGGTAAGGAGTTGATAGCCGAAGCGGTGCATTTGAACAGTTCCCGTAGCAAGAAACCTTTTGTGAAAGTGAATTTGGGAGGTATTTCTCATACTTTGTTCGAGAGTGAAATGTTCGGTCATAAGAAAGGTGCGTTTACGGATGCCACAGCCGACAGGGTAGGACGTTTTGAACTGGCTGATAAGGGTACGATTTTCTTGGATGAGATTGGCGATTTGGATTTAAGCTGTCAGGTGAAACTGCTTCGCGTGTTACAAGAGCAGACTTTTGAAGTTTTGGGCGACAGCCGTCCCCGTAAAGTCGATATCCGTGTGGTCAGTGCGACGAATGCCGATTTACGGCAGATGGTGCAGGAACACACCTTCCGCGAGGATTTGTTCTATCGTATTAATTTAATTACGGTGCATCTTCCGGCATTACGCGAACGCCGTGAGGATATTCCGTTATTGGTCCGTCATTTCGCCGACAAACAATGTGAATCGAACGGTCTTCCCAAAGTGGAATTTACTTCTGAAGCGATGGATTATTTGAGCCGTTTGCCTTATCCGGGTAATATCCGTGAATTAAAGAATTTGGTGGAACGTACCTTGCTGGTCAGTGGAAAGGAAATATTGACTGCGGATGATTTTAAATCACAATACCAGCATCCTATAGAACAGAAGATGACAACGAATCTGCAAGGCATGACCTTGGAGGAGATAGAAAAGCAGACTATTCTGCAAACGCTTGAAAAGTATAACAATAATATGTCACAGGTTGCCATAGCCTTAGGAATCAGCCGGGCCGCTCTTTATCGCCGTTTGGAGAAATACAATATACAAGTGAATGATTAGCAAAAACGGAACCGGATAAAATATGAAACTGAAATTCTTGTTCTTCTTTTTAGCATTACTGTTGACAGCAGTATGGACTATCCTGCTCGTTCTTACATTGAAGGAACGCGGTGCGCTGTTTTATATAGGAGAGGGAGTCATTACATTCAGTCTTGTGTTTCTGGTTTATTTCTATCGCAAAGTCGTGAAACCGCTTGATATCATCGGCAACGGTATGGAACTTCTTCGTGAGCAGGATTTCAGCAGTAGGCTGACTCCTGTCGGACAAAAGGAAGCCGACCGCATTGTGTTGGTTTTCAACCGCATGATGGAGCAGTTGAAAGACGAGCGTCTCCGGTTGCGTGAGCAGAATCATTTTCTTGACTTGCTGGTCAGTGCTTCTCCTATGGGAGTTGTCATACTGACTCTGGACGGACATATTTCCATGCTGAATGCGGCAGCTCTTCGTTTTTTGGATTATTCTTCGTCAGAGGAAGTCAGAGGCCGATTGCTGTGCGAGTTGGCTTCCCCTTTGGCCGAAGAAATAGAACGTATTCCCAAAGATACTACGGAAACAATTCGTCTGAGCGACTCCATGATTTACCGCTGTTCCCGGCTTTCTTTTGTTGACAGAGGCTTTTCTCATCCGTTTATTCTGGTGGAAAGTCTGACTTCCGAGGTGGTGAAAGCAGAGAAAAAGGCATACGAAAAAGTGATCCGTATGATAGCACATGAGGTGAATAATACGACTGCGGGCATTACCTCTACTCTTGATACGGTGGATGGTGCCTTGGAATGTATGGAGGATACGGAAGACTTGCGCGAAGTGATGAAAGTCTGCATAGAGCGTTGCTACAGCATGAGCCGTTTTATCACGAATTTCGCCAATGTGGTGAAGATTCCCGAGCCTCAATTACAATCAGTGGACTTGAATGACCGCGTGGCCGCTTGCAAGACATTTATGGAAACGGTTTGCCGTAACCGCAAGATTACGCTGCATCTTAATTTATGTAAAGAGAATCCCGAAGTGATGATGGATACTTCCTTGTTTGAGCAAGTATTGGTCAACATTATCAAGAATGCGGCTGAAAGTATCGGGGAAACAGGAGATATCTTTATCCGTACTTCCGTATCACCTACGATGTTGGAAATTGCTGATACCGGTGCCGGTATCAGTAAAGAGGTGGAAACCAAGCTGTTCAGTCCTTTCTTCTCCACCAAGCCTAACGGACAGGGTATCGGTCTTATTTTTATCCGTGAAGTTTTGATAAAACATGGGTGTACTTTCTCTCTTCGTACCTATCCGGATAAACTGACCCGTTTCCGTATCCGTTTCTGATGATTTTCTACCACTTTACCACGCTGCGATGCTTCCGTAAGGAAGTGCAAAGGGAGGGGGTATAGTAAACGTCTTTCGGATGTTTCTTTTTGTGCTGTTGGTTCTTTCGGAATCTCAGTTCAAAATGAAATACCCTTTTTATTATGCTAGGCTGTCCACGATAAAAAATGTTCAATCAGGATTGGATGAAATCGGTTCGTTTGGTTTATCTTCACAATATTATGTGCTAAATAATTAAAATATGAAATACCCTATCGGCATACAAATTTTTAGTCAAATCCGTGAAAACAGATCTGTTTTCACGGACAAGACCGATTTTATCTATCAGTTGGTGAGTAGAGGAAGTATCTATTTTTTCAGCCGTCCGCGCCGTTTCAGCAAAAGTAGTATGAAGGGCGGAGAGAGGTGAGGTAATATCCGGACAAGCCTGAAAATATCCTGTAGTTTGGAATAAGTAATGTTATAAAATAGCCTGATACATTATTTTATTCATCGTTATAAGCCCAAATCCAAAAAAGTTGGGATTGTTCATGCCCTCATGCTCTCACTGTATATGTAACATGTTGGCCATGAATGATTTGTGTAGTTATGGTAAAAATAGTTGCTCTCACTTATGCTCTCACTAATCCCTCATGCCCTCACTACGTTTTGAAGCATTCTTCCGTATAACATGTTTGTTGTCAGTTATATATACTTTTTTATAGGATATTCCGGCTTGATGTAAAGTAGGATGTTTTTTGGCTTTTTGAGAAGAAAAAGTGTACGTAAAGGGTTTGTATTTCTATGGAATGTGATCGTAAAGTTCCCGGCGCTGTCACCACTTTTACCTCTTTTTTACCCCAAAAAGTCCGTAGGAGGGGGAAGAAACAGGAGGCGGAGGATGACCAAATACTGGGAAAAGGTGGGAATACAGGCACACAGCATCCGGAAACCGGATCGGCAGAATATTGTACACCAACAAACAAGACACTGACTACAGCCTGATGGGAATCTGATTGCGGATCGCCAGAACTGAAGTTTCAACCCTACGGAACCGGTTGAAGCTGAACCTTATGGCTGAATATGATGTCCGTACAATTAATATAGGTGCTGAATACAGCTTTTGGAAAGATTATATCAATGCAGTGATAGAGTTCAACCGCTGCCGTTACTTTTCCGGCGGAGTGTTTTTTAAAGTCCACCTGAAATAATAAAAGGAGTGGCTGTCAGTCTTTGATTTTCTTTTTATACACTTCCCCTCTGTTCATTACTTCCTTAACGAAATTGTAGGTTTCCACCCCTCGGAAGTATCCATTCTTACAAACCGGATCATTGAAATATTCTTCATTACTTTTAAGCAGAATATAGTTATCTACGCTGTTGTTCCATACATATTTATTCTTGCCGTATTTTTCAGCCAGTGCCATGGCATCCAGTACGTGTCCTATTCCGGCGTTATAAGCCGCCAAGACAAATTTCATCCGTTCGTTTTCATCTTTTATTGCGTTGAAAGAACGGGAAGTGGCAGCAATATATTTCACGGCGGCCTTTATACTCTCTTCCGGATTCTGTTCTTTACCGGGAGGAACTCCCATAGCACGCGCCGTCCGGGGCATGAGCTGCATTAATCCTTTCGCGCCTGCCCATGATACGGCTGTTGTATCAAAGTTTGATTCCGTATAGGCCAGGGAAGCTAAAATACGCCAATCCCAATCTATATCTTTGGCATATTTCTTGAATAGAGTGTCGAAGTGTGAAATCTTTCCGTCTTTGATGGACAAGATGGAACCGTGAGGTGTCCGTTTGCTTATTTCAAAATAACGCTTGCTACTGGCCTGATAGGCAGGAGAAGTCATATTTTCCTGATGCCATTTAGTAGCAGCTTCACCTAGTAGCGGTGAGGTCTTACGTACGGCCCATGAGGCACGTTGGTCAAAACTGACAGCCAGGTCAATATTCAGATTGGGGTAATAAGTCTTGTTTAATTTGGCAAGGTCGTTATCACAGATGGCATAATCTATCTCACCATTGGAAACCTGCATGATTAAATCCTCGGTGGTGATGCTGTCATTATCGACTTCGTGTATCAATATACCGCCACCCAGTTCTTTATCCAGATTGATGAGACGTTCCAGATACTTTCCTGGTTTTACATAGACCTCTTTCCCGATTAATTCTGTCACATTATTCAGTGCTTTCTTCTTTTTTTGAGTATTACGTTGTACCAATACCTGATGGGTGATGATATCTTCCCCGCAAAACTCTACACTGTCTTTGAACTCTTTGGTGACAGGCAGATTATAGGCTATCAGGTCTCCTTCTCCTTGTAATAGTTTATGGACCAGGTCACGTGCATTCTGTGCTACTTTTATTTTCAGTTTTACATCCAATGAACGGGCAAACTGATCGGCCAGCTCATACTGGAATCCCATAGGCTCGCCCCGATAGTCGAAATAAGAAGTGGAACTGTTCAGTGTCAGGACTACTAATTCTCTGCTGTCTTTTATTTGTGGCAAATCATAATTTGTCACTTCGGCAGATTGTTGCCGGTTGCGGCACGCTGTCATGCATATACAGGCAAGAACTAATAGCCAGACATTTTTCATCTTCCTAAAATCTTTTCAATATATAGTTTAAGGATTTCAATGGCCTTTTGGTTGTTGCCTCCATTGGGGATAATAATATCGGCATATTGCTTGGTAGGCTCTATGAATTCGTCATGCATTGGTTTCAGAATGTTCCGGTATTTGTCTATCAGCATTTCCAAGGGGTGGCCGCGTTCCACCATGTCGCGGGTAATCACACGCAGCAAACGTTCGTCGGGTTCGGCATCCACAAAAATCTTTAAGTCCATCAAGTCTCGTAACTCTTTATCATAGAGACTCATGATACCTTCCACAATGATGACTTCCTTTGGCTCTACACGAACTGTTTCGGGCAGGCGTGTGCATACTAGATAAGAATAGGTGGGCTGCTCAATGGGATGCCCTTTGCGCAGGTCGGCAATCTGTTGTTCAAAGAGCGGCCAGTCAAAAGCATCGGGATGGTCGAAATTGGTTTGTTTACGTATTTCCAAGGGAATGGATGACTGATCGTTATAATATGAATCTTGTGGAATGACTGCAACGGAACCTGGGGGCAGGCTCTCTATGATTTTTCTAACTACAGTGGTCTTTCCTGAACCGGTTCCGCCGGCTATACCAATAATTATCATAATAATAGAATGTATTTTAAAACAAAACTGTTACTTTTGCATCAGGTTAAATACTTTAGCCCTGTGTCGATTACAAAAGTAGGATAATTAATTAAAATATCAAGTATGGTTAAGCACATTGTTTTATTTAAATTGAAAGAAACTCTTTCACAGGAAGAAAAATTGAAAGTGATGAATGATTTTAAAGCGGCTATTGAAGCTTTGCCGGCCAAGATAGGTTTTATCCGTCATATATTTGTGGGACTGAATGCCAATTCTGCTGAAAAATGGGATATTTGTCTGGATAGTGAATTCGATACGCTGGCAGATGTCAATGCCTATGCCGTTCATCCGGATCATGTAGCTGCAGCCGGCCTTTTGAAGGAGGTTAAGGCTGATCGTGCTTGTGTGGATTATGAATTCTAAAAGATAGCCTATGAAAAAGATAATCAATCCCTGGAAAGGGATGGAAGGATATAATTGCTTTGGCTGTGCTCCCAACAATGAAGCCGGAGTGAAGATGGAATTTTATGAGGATGGGGATGAGGTAATTAGTATATGGAAACCTCAGCCACAGTTTCAGGGATGGATTGATACGTTGCATGGCGGTATTCAGGCGGTGCTGCTGGATGAGATTTGTGCATGGGTGGTTTTGCGTAAACTACAGACTACCGGTGTTACGTCCAAAATGGAAACCCGCTATATGAAACCTGTTAATACCAACGATTCGCATATCGTATTGAAGGCTTCCATAAAGGAGAGGAAGCGCAATATCGTATTTGTAGAAGCGGCTATTTATAATAATAAGGAGGAACTTTGCACCAAGGCGCTGTGCACTTATTTCACTTTTTCTCAAGAGAAGGCAAAGGAAGAAATGCATTTCTTGAACTGCGAGGTGGAGCAAGATGAGATAATACCTTTAATTTGAAAGAAAAAACAAAGTTTTTGCGATAATTATTTGCTGATATTAAATATAAACTTTATTTTTGTCGCAAGTAAAAAGAAAAGACTATGGTTAGAACTGCTACACATCATCATCATTTTCCTAACGAATAATTCGGTGGGCTAAGGTGATATTGTAGTATAATGATATAGGGCTTGCCGAAAACGGTAAGCCTTTTTTATTGCCGGTTAATAATTAAAAACAGATAGAATCATGCTTAGAATTGCAGTACAGTCAAAAGGCCGTTTGTTTGAAGAGACAATGGCATTATTACAAGAGGCAGATATTAAAATCTCCACTTCTAAAAGAATTCTTTTAGTACAGTCGTCTAATTTTCCGATCGAAGTTCTTTTTCTTCGCGATGATGATATTCCTCAGTCGGTGGCTGGTGGAGTGGCTGATTTAGGGATCGTAGGCGAGAATGAGTTTGTAGAGAGAAAAGAGGACGCTGAGGTGATTAAACGTTTGGGGTTCAGCAAGTGCCGTTTGTCATTGGCTATACCTAAAGATGTGGACTATCCGGGTTTGTCTTGGTTTGAAGGACGTAAGATTGCGACTTCTTATCCCGGCATTTTGAAAGATTTCATGGATCGGAATGGCATTCATTCTGATATTCATGTCATTACCGGTTCGGTAGAGATTGCTCCGGGAATCAGTTTGGCTGATGCTATTTTTGATATTGTCAGTTCGGGATCTACTTTGGTAAGCAATAGCTTGAAGGAAGTGGAAGTGGTTATGAAAAGTGAGGCGTTGCTGATAGGCAATAAGAATATGTCTGAGGAGAAGAAAGAGATTCTGAACGAACTCTTGTTCCGTATTGAAGCGGTGAAAGCTGCCGAAGACAAGAAATATGTCTTGATGAATGCTCCGACAGAGCGTTTGAAAGAAATTATCGAAGTGCTGCCGGGTATGAAGAGTCCTACTGTGATGCCATTGGCACAAGAAGGATGGAGTTCGGTACATACAGTGCTTGACGAGAAGCGTTTTTGGGAGATCATCGGAAAACTGAAAGCATTGGGCGCGGAAGGTATTTTGGTATTGCCCATTGAGAAAATGATATTATAGCCGGTCCATACGTCAGGCGAGATTTGTAAACTTATAAAAGAATACATGTATGAAGAAAATAATATATCCTGAAAAGAAAGACTGGATGGAAATTCTCCGTCGTCCGGCATTGAATACAGACACGCTGCGCAATACGGTTAAAGAAGTGCTGGATAAAGTGAAGACGGAAGGAGATAAAGCGGTGAGGGAATATGAAGAACGTTTTGATAAGGTGAAACTGGACTCACTGGGGGTTACTGAAACGGAAATTGCTGAAGCGGAAAAGGAGGTACCCATTGAATTGAAGGCAGCTATCATGCTGGCACAGAAAAATATTCATACTTTTCATAGTTCTCAGCGGTTTGAAGGGAAAAAGGTGCAGACCGTACCCGGGGTAACTTGTTGGCAGAAGGCGGTTGCTATTGAAAAGGTGGGCTTGTATATTCCCGGAGGCACGGCGCCTTTATTTTCTACCGTATTGATGTTGGCTACTCCGGCACAGATTGCAGGTTGCAAGGAAATCGTACTTTGTACTCCTCCTGATAAAGAAGGAAAGGTTCATCCTGCTATCTTGTATGCGGCAAAATTGGCCGGGGTAAATAAAATATTCAAAGCAGGAGGGGTGCAGGCCATCGCTGCTATGGCATACGGAACGGAAAGTGTGCCTAAGGTTTATAAAATTTTCGGTCCGGGTAACCAATATGTAACGGCTGCCAAGCAGCAGGTTTCTTTGCGGGATGTTGCGATAGATATGCCTGCCGGTCCTTCTGAAGTCGAAGTGCTGGCCGACGAGACGGCTAATCCTGTATTTGTGGCAGCCGATTTGCTTTCACAGGCGGAACATGGAGTTGATAGTCAGGCCATGCTGATAACTACTTCTGAGAAATTAATGAAGGAGGTGGAGTATGAGGTACAACGCCAGTTGGCTTTGCTTCCCAGATGGGAAATAGCCGAAAAGTCGTTGGCAAGCAGCAAATTGATTTTGGTGAGGGATATGGATGAGGCAATTGCTCTGACGAATGAATATGCTCCCGAGCATTTGATTATCGAGACCAGGGATTATATGGAACAGGCAGAGCGTATTGTCAATGCCGGATCTGTATTTCTAGGTTCACTTACTCCGGAGAGTGCCGGTGATTATGCATCCGGAACCAATCATACTTTACCTACCAATGGTTATGCCAAAGCGTATAGTGGGGTGAGTCTGGATAGTTTTATCCGTAAAATCACTTTTCAGGAGATTAATGGCGAGGGTATTCAGAATATCGGTCCTGCTATTGAGGTGATGGCGGCTAATGAACAACTGGGTGCGCATAAGAATGCAGTAACCGTAAGATTAAAAACAGTATAAAGATGAAAGATTTGAAAGAATTGACGCGCCCGAATATTTGGGCTTTGAAACCCTATTCATCGGCACGTGACGAATATAATGGAGCGGAGGCATCTGTTTTTCTGGATGCCAATGAGAACCCGTACAATACACCTAATAACCGTTATCCTGATCCTATGCAGCGGGAATTGAAGAATATGATAGCTCCTATTAAAAAGGTAGACCCCGATACGATCTTTCTGGGAAACGGCAGTGATGAGGCTATTGACTTGGTGTATCGCGCGTTCTGTATTCCGGGGGTGGATAATGTAGTGGCTATTGACCCTACTTATGGTATGTATCAGGTGTGTGCCGATGTCAACGATGTAGAATATCGCAAGGTGTTATTGGATGAAAACTATCAGTTCAGTGCCGATAAACTATTGGCGGCAACAGACGATCACACCAAACTGGTTTTTCTTTGCTCGCCCAATAATCCTACCGGTAATAACCTGGATCGTAGGGAAATGGAAAAATTACTGGATACTTTTCAGGGATTGGTGATTATAGACGAGGCCTATTCCGATTTTTCTGATGCGCCGTCTTTCCTTGCCGATTTAGATAAATATCCTAATTTGATTGTCTTTCAGACTTTTTCTAAGGCATGGGGATGTGCTGCCATTCGTTTGGGCATGGCCTTTGCGTCTAAAGAAATCATCTCTATTTTCAGTAAGATTAAATATCCGTATAATGTGAATCTGCTGACACAGAAAGAGGCTGTTATGATGTTGCACCGGCATTATGAGGTAGAACGTTGGGTAAAGTCGTTATTGGAAGAACGGACGCGTTTGGTCAATGAATTTGTAGAACTGCCTTGTTGTGAGAAAATCTATCCTACGGATGCCAATTTCTTTCTAGCTAAAGTGACAGATGCCAAGAAAATATATAATTATTTGGTAGGTAAAGGTATCATAGTGCGTAACCGTACCAGTATTTCTTTATGTCGTGATTGTTTGCGTGTGACTATTGGTACACGTCCGGAGAATGATATGTTGTTGGAAGCATTGAAGAATTATGAATGTTGAAGTATGAAGAAAGCGTTGTTTATAGATCGTGACGGTACGTTGGTT
>PPYF01269190.1_pt1 | contig 20167 bp, 17 predicted proteins | sample 1559871 | NCBI WGS metagenome assembly PPYF01 (sample SAMN08240021, study PRJNA423297) | Human gut metagenome, whole genome shotgun sequencing project. | reverse complement strand
ATTTTGGGAAATGATTTCCAGAATCTGCCGGTCAAGATTGTCTATTTTTTCCATAATAGTAAATAAGTAAAGTTCTTGTTCTTATCAAATAGTAAGCAAATATAGGACTTTATTTTAATTTATCTATAGAATGGAGCGAAAAAAAGAATAAAAGTGATAATACGATAAAGTGATAGGGTAATAAGGTGATAAAGTGATAATGGATGACAAGGTGATAAAGTGGTAGGGGGATAATGGAATAGGGCGGTGAAGTATCGTCGCTTCACCGCCCTATCGCTTTTATGGCATGATCGTTTTATTTTTCGATACCTACCAGTTCCACTTCAAAAATCAGAGTAGAGAACGGTTTGATTGGGCCGCCGGTTTCTCTTGCGCCGTAAGCCAGTTCTTGCGGGATGTAAAGTTCCCACTTAGAACCTACAGGCATCATAGTGAGGGCTTCTGTCCAGCCTTTGATAACTTGGTTGGCACGGAACGTAGCAGGTTCTTTACGCTTGTAAGAGCTGTCGAATTCGGTTCCGTCAATCAGCGTACCTTTGTAGTTTACTTTTACTTTGCTGCTATCAGCGGGGATTTCACCGGTTCCTTTGGTGATAATCTTATATTGCAGACCGCTCGGAGTGGTTACAACACCTTCTTTGGTCTTGTTTTCAGCAAGGAATTTTTCACCGGCAGCTTTGTTGTCGGCGTATTTCTTTTCCATGGCTTTAGCCTTTACTGCATCCATTTGGGTCTGCATGAAAGTCTGAGCTTCTTCTTTGGTCATGATGCCTTTGCCTACAACTCCGGCAACGAAACCTGCCAACAGGTTTTCACGGCTGATGGTTTGTGTAGAGTCTCCACCGAAAATCTGTTGGTTGAAGCCTTCTACCCATTGTTTGCTTACCATCTGTCCGATTTGCAGACCTGCCATGTAAGCAACGTCTTTCTTGTCGATTTTGCTTGCACCTTCGTTGAAACCTTTCAGGAAGTCTGTCATTTGAGTAGAATCGATACCCTGCTGTGCGAGATATTGATCCAGGCCTTCGGTACGTGCCATACCGATAGCGTAAGATAATGAGTCAACGTCTGTTTTGAGGTTCGCTTTCGGGCTTTGTGCAGTACAGGATGCCAAACCGGCAGCTGCTGCAAGAGCCATGATAAATGTTACTTTTTTCATTTTGCTTTTAAAATTATTTGTTTAATACTTTAAGTAGTTCCACTTCAAAAATGAGTGTGCTGTGCGGTGGAATCATCTCACCTGCTCCCTGGGCGCCGTAAGCCAGCTCGCTGGGGATGTAGAGTTTCCATTTGGCGCCTTCGGGCATCAGTTGCAGGGCTTCCACCCAACCCGGGATTACCTGGCTGACGCCGAATGTGGCAGGCTGGCCGCGCTTGATGGAGCTGTCGAACAGTGTTCCGTCAATCAGCGTACCTTCGTAGTGGCATTGTACCTGGTCGGTAGCTTTGGCATAAGTGCCTGTGTTGCCTTCGTTGATAACTTCGTACTGGAGCCCGCTGGGCAGCGTAACCACTCCCGGGCGTTTTTTGTTTTCTTCAAGGAACTTCTTGCCGGCCTCGATATTGGCGGCATTCATTTTCTGTTCCAGTTCTTCGAAGTACTTATTTACTATTTCGCGGGCTTCCGTATGGCTGATAGCCGTCTGGTTGCCTTCCAAGACATCTTTGATTGCTTGTGCAAAGTCATCTACTGCGATGCCTTTAGCACCCATACTTAAAAGATTCTGACCTATTCCAAGGCCGATAGCATAACTGAATTTATCCATAAAATGTTTTTGTTGGCGGCTGAAATCATTTCTTTTCCAGCCTATTGCAAATTAATGAATGGCAAAAATACGTCTTTTATTTGAATGATTTTGTTTTTTTCAGATTAAAAAATCTTAGTAAGTGAAAATAACTTCCCTCTTTTGGGGTATTATTCATACATTTGTATGACTATATGAACTTTAAGGAGATATAAAGATGAAGAACTTGGTTGTTTTGTCCGGTGCAGGTATGAGCGCCGAGAGTGGTATCAGTACTTTTCGCGATGCGGGCGGACTGTGGGATAAATATCCGGTGGAACAGGTGGCGACTCCCGAAGGCTATGCCCGTAATCCGGAGTTGGTTATCAACTTTTATAACGAGCGTCGCAAGCAATTGCTGGATGTAAAGCCGAATGCCGGACACATCGGGCTTGCAGAGCTGGAAAAGGACTTCAATGTAACGGTCGTTACGCAGAATGTCGATAATCTGCACGAGCGTGCCGGGAGCAAACGCGTGATTCATCTGCATGGCGAGCTGACAAAGGTCTGTTCCAGTCGCGACCCTTATAATCCGCACTACATAAAGGAACTGAAACCGGATGAGTACGAAGTGAAGTTGGGAGATAAAGCCGGCGACGGTACTCAGCTTCGTCCGTTTATCGTTTGGTTCGGCGAGTCGGTTCCTGAGATTGAAACGGCTGTGGATTATGTGGAGAAAGCGGATATATTCGTCATTATCGGTACTTCGATGAATGTATATCCGGCTGCCGGATTGCTCAACTATGTGCCTCGCGATGCCGAAGTGTACCTGATAGACCCTAAGCCGGTGGATGTACATTCCATGCGGCAGATACATGTAATTCAAAAAGGAGCATCGGAAGGCGTGCAGGAGTTGCGCTCGTTGCTTAAACCTTAGGCGTGCCGTTCACAGTCTATGTATGTGCCACTTTAATGGCACGCTTATGCCTATATGCTGGCACAAGATTGCCAATGAAGTGGCACATACAATTTTCAAGCTGTACGGATTATTTTTTCAGTACCGCCCTCAGTACGAACCAGACATGATAGGCTGCCGTGCTTATCAGACCGTAATATTGCGCCATAATGCGGAAACGTTCTTTAAGCGAGGCTTTCCTGTTTTGGGTAGTCATGCCCTCGTCCAGATAGTCTATTATCGTGAGGCGGGTATTGTGCAGCGTGTGTGCCTTTTTCATGATGCGGATGCACCAGTCAAAGTCGGCGGAGAAGCGGTACTTCAGGTTATACGGTTCTACTAAAGTGCGTTTGGCAAAGAAGGCCTGATGGCAGACAAGCATCCCTTGTCTGAAGCTTTTCCATGTCAGCGTTTCCGGGGCGGAAAGACGGCGCATACGTACGAAATGCCCTTCTTTGTCCACCAGGGCCGTTTCACCGTACATCACATCGGGCAGCTCGCTTCCCGGCAGCGTATGTACCATTTGCTGCAGTGTATCGTCTTCGTGGAAGCTGTCGCCGGCATTAAGGAAGCAGAGGTAATCGCCCGTAGCCAGTCGGATGCCTTTGTTCATGGCATCGTACAGGCCTTTATCGGGTTCGCTTGTCACCTTTGCGATGTGATCCTTATAACGGTCTATGATGGAGAGTGTCTTATCCTTCGATGCTCCGTCCACAATGATATACTCCACGTGGCGGTAGGTTTGCGAGATAACGCTCTGGATGGTATCTTCCAATACCGCCTCGGCATTGTAGGTCACGGTAATGACGCTGAACTTGGGGGTGGGATGGTTATGCATTTCTTCCGGTGACTTTGTTGTACAGGTCAATATATTTCTTGGCGATGGCGCTTTCCGAATAGTGGGTGACGGCCTTCCGGCAGGCCTGCTCGGCGAGGCTGGGATAATCCGGGTCGGTCAGTGTCCAGTAGATGCCGTTGGCAAAATCCTCGGACGACTTGTATTGCGCCACGTATCCGTTGTGCAGGTGGTCTATCATTTCGGGAATGCCGCCCACGTTGAAGCCGACGCAGGGAATGCCGCATGCCATGGCTTCCATAATCATGTTGGGCAGGTTCTCTTCCAGCGAAGGGGTGACGAAGAGGTCTACCGCATTGTATATGTTTACCAACTGGTGTTCGTTGCTCACAAAGTCCAGCGGGTAGACCTTGAAAGGCAGCAAGTTGGCCAGTTGCTGCGACTCTTTGCCGAAAACGACGACACCGAGCTCCGTTTTCAGTTCGGGGTGTTTTTCCGCCAGTAGTGCGCACGATTCTACCAGGTAGTCGATGCCTTTCCGTTTGTCCGTTGTTTTCACCGAACCGAACAGCACGAGTCTGGCGTCCTGCGGCAGTTGGCATCTGTTGCGTGCTTCTTGCTTGTTGTGCGGCTTAAACAGGTTGGTATTGATAGGGTTGGGAATGCAGGTAATCGTGTGTCCGGCGAGCAGGGCGCTTTTCTTGGCCAGTCCTTCCAGCCAGTGGCTGCATGTTACGAAATTGATGTGCCGTCCCTGATACAACTCCTGCTTCTTGCGGAAAGTCCGGTAGGAGAGGTCTTTTCTGCTGCCGTTGCCGTGGATGAAAGGACAGTTGCCACACTCCTGCTGATAGCGGGTGCACTCGCGGGCATGGTGGCAGATGCCGGTACACGGCCACATGTCGTGCATGGTCCATACCACGGGTTTGCCCGATGCAAGGATTTTCTCGATGTTCTTCAGAGACAACATTCCCTGGTTTATCCAGTGGAGATGAATGACATCCGCCTGCTGGAACTCCGGAAGAGAGGTAATATCCGTACCTGTATTGGCGATGTCCACGGCAAAGATATTCTCCTTTTTGAAGCGGTTGGCTTTCCATATGACGATACGCTCCCATACGAATTTCCATATCATGCGCCAGTTGTAGTTTAATGAAACCACGGTGATTTGGTCGGTCTGCTTGTCGCGTACCAGAAGTTTGGCCTTGATGCCGTCCGTCGTCGTTCAGTAATCCGGAAGAGCTGTTGATACTTGCCAACGGTCCTTCATTGAACCGTACGGTTCGGGAAGCTCCGGACTTTGTACAGGGCAAGACGCTGCTGGCGGTGAATTTCTGCGTTACTTCCCCGATGTTCGAGCAGCTCCGCCCGGAGATATATCTGATAGCCGACCCTCTGTTCTGGATTGTTCCCGAGAAGCGGGTACAATTGTTCCGGACGCTTGCCGAAAAAACCGCTTGGCCGATGAGTCTGTTTATTCCCGCCCGTGCTTTGAAGAATAAAGAGTGGCAGCCTATGTTGGCGGGTAACAGGAATATCCGCCTCTGCATTTACAATACCACCCCGATAGAAGGTGTGCAGGGATTCTGCAACTGGGTATTCGCTAAGGGTTGGGGTGTGCCCCGTCCGCACAACGTACTGATTCCTTCTATTGCCATCGGGTTGCGTCTGCCTTTCAAGAAAATTTATCTGGCAGGTGCCGACCACTCCTGGTTGCCGGAAATCACGGTGACGGACGACAACGTGGTACTGATGCACCAAAAACATTTCTATGACCAGAATAAGTCGCAGGCGGCAACGGTGACGCAGGAGAATCTGCATAGCGCACGGCTTTATACGATACTCTACCACATGTATGTGGCCTTTAAGTCCTACTTCGTGCTCGAAGCCTATGCGCGCCGGTTGGGCAAGGAAGTAATCAACGTTACGCCGGGCAGTTATATAGACGCTTTTAAACGAATGAAAGTATGAAAGACGGAATCATCATTCAGGCACGTACCGGTTCTACCCGGTTGCATAATAAGATACTGCTCCCTTTCTATGGCGGGCAGCGCATTATCGACATTTTAATCGGAAATATCAAGCAGGCCTGCGCCGATAAGACTATTGTGCTTGCCACTACCGACCGTTCGCAGGATGATATACTGGCAGAGGTTGCCCGCGAAGCAGGTATCTGTTGCTACCGGGGAGACGAGGACAATGTACTCGACCGCTTTATCCGGGCTGCCGCAACATTCAACCTTGACCGCTTTATCCGTGTCTGTTCGGACAATCCTTTCCTGCGTCCCGACAGCTTTCGGGCTTTCTTCGAGGAGCACGATGCCCGTCCGGCAGATTATATCGCTTACGGCTTTGCAGACGGCCGTCCCACTATCAAATCTCATTTGGGTTTGTTTGCCGAGCTGACGACTGCCGATGCCCTGCGCCGTGCAGCCGCCGCTACACAGGAAAAACTGTACATAGAGCACGTTACGATTTATCTCTATACACATCCCGAAGCGTTCAGCGTTCGCCTGCTTCCGTTGCCCGATGAGCTGGAAGGGCGGTTGGATCTTCGCTTTACGCTCGATACAATGGAGGATTTCACCCTGTTGCAAGAGCTTTACGCCGCTTTCTGCGAGCAGACCGACCATAGCATCCATGCACTGCTCCGGTTGGTGGAGGCACATCCGGAGTATAGGGTCAAAATGCTGGAAAATATAGCGAAAAACGAGAAATAAGCTCCGGCCTTATCGCGGGAGACTTCTTGGAAAAAAGATTATACTGCCGGGAAGAGGCCGGCAACAGTCGCTGACCGGACTCCATTCAGCCACTGACTGAAAGGGGATGGCTCCCTGACTGAATGCCTTTCACTCCCTGACTCATTGTCCCCCTTTCTACAGTGTATTGTGGCAGGGAAGGAAGATAGATTTGATGATAGTAAACAAAAATAACAGTTGCCGAATGAAGAGTACATACATTATCGGAGAAATAGGACAGAACCATAACGGTTCCGTCGATATCGCCAAGTTGATTGTCGACCTGGTGTCACGTCCCGTACGCGAAGAAGTCTTTAATCTGGAACTCCGTCCTATGGACGCGGTAAAGATGACCAAGCGGGATTTGAATGAAGAACTGACCGATTCGCAGATGAACCGTCCGTACGACTCTCCCCACTCTTTCGGACGCACCTATGGCGAGCACCGCGCTTATCTGGAACTGACGGACGAGGAGCATTTTGAAGTTTACAAGCATGCCAAGTCATTGGGCCTGGACTTCGTGGAAACACTGTGCTCAAAAGGCTGCATGTCTTTATTGAAGCTCTTTACGCCCGACCGCCTCAAGGTGGCAAGCCGCGACCTTACCAACCTGCCGTTGCTGGAAGTGATGGCGGAAACCAGGATTCCTATCATCCTTTCCACCGGTATGGCAGGCAAGAAGGAACTGGACGATGCCTTGGAGGTTATCACCCGTTATCACAACGATATATCCATACTGCACTGTGTATCGCAGTATCCCACTCAGCCCGATAACCTGAACCTGAAAACGATAACTTATCTGAAACAGCATTACGGACAATACCATATCGGCTTTTCCGACCACACCATTGGCATTGCCGCTCCGGTGGTTGCCGTAGGAATGGGTGCGGAGATTATAGAGAAGCACGTCACCATTGACCGCCGCATGAAGGGAACAGACCAGCAAGGTTCTCTGGGACCGGACGGTGTGAACCGCATGATTCGTGATATCCGCATTGCCGAGCATTGGCTGGGCAGGGAGGAACTGTATATCGACCCTGTCGTCTCTGCCGCCAAAGTGAAACTGGAGCGTTCCATTGCTACGAACAAGGCGCTGCATCCCGGCGATATTATCACGGAAGAGGATATTCACCTGCTTAGTCCGGGCGACGGCTTTAAGTGGGCGGAACGAGATAAGGTGGTAGGCCGTCGGGTACGGAAGGAGATACCGCGTAACGAGATTATTTATCCGTCATTGATTGAGGAATGAGACTGCTTGCCGTTGTTGTGCTTTATCATCCCGGTAAGGATTTGGCCGGGAATATCAACAGTTATCTGTCGCAGGCAGACAGATTACTGTTGTGGGATAATACGCCCGGAGGCGGAAGGGAACAGTTGCCTTTGTCGGGCGTCACTCATCCGGAGCGTCTGGAATACAGAGGGTGTGGACGGAATGTAGGCATCGGCACTGCGCTGAATGATGCCGTGGCTTACGCCCGCGAGCATGGATATACGCATCTTCTGACGCTGGACCAGGACAGTTACTTCCTGCCAGGAGTTTTCCGGGATTATACGGCTGCCATCCGGAGTTACGGGGAAGAAAAGCGGGTTATTTTCTCCGTCAATTATTTTATAAAGTCTCAGCAGGCTCCGCTTTATCCCGTTGCCGACAGGGTGGATGAGGTCTCTTCCGCCATGACTTCCGGTACTGTTTATCCGGTCGGCTTGTTCGAAGAACTGGGCGTTTTTATGGAAGAGTTGTTTGTATGGGGCATCGACTGCGAGTACTGCTGGCGTGCAGCGCGTAAAGGAGTACGGACGGTTTGTTTCAAAAATATCCTGTTGCAGCACGATTTGGGGTATCAGAAGAAGAAACACCGCTTGCTGGGTAAGGAGGTTTTTCCGAACGAGTATCCGCCGGCACGTACTTATTACAATGTGCGCAATGGCATGGTACTTCACAGACTCTATCCTGAGAGCCTGAACCTGAAAGCCCATTTACGCTACCATCTATATAAACGGATTGTCTTTGTGCTGTTGTATGAAAAGCAGAAGATAGCCAAATGGAAAGCTCTGTGGGACGGCTATCGTGACGGAAAACGCGGTAAATTGGGAGAGCGTGGGCAATAGATATTCTTACATTCTTAATCTTAAAAGAAATAATAGGCATGTTACCGAAATTAGTTATTACCGATATTGACGGTGTATGGACCGACGGCGGAATGTATTATACTGCCGAAGGGGACGTTATGAAACGCTTTTCCGTGAAAGACGGCTGGGGAGTGATTTTTCTGCGCGAATTAGATATACCCGTTGCCATTATGACCGGCGAGAATACGCAAATCGTGCAGAAGCGCGCCGATAAGCTGAAAATCGACTATTGTTATTTAGGGGTCAAGGATAAAGTGGCGCAGGCTGAGGAGTTATGCCGCGAATTGGGTATTTCGTTGGGCGAGGTTGCCTTTATCGGTGACGATCTGAATGATTTGCCACTGCTGCGTCTGGTGGGTTACAGCGCCTCTCCCAGCAACACGCCCGAATATGTGAAACGGGAAGTAAAGTATGTAACGGCCGCACATGGCGGTTATGGAGCTTTTCGCGAGTTTGTGGAGAAGCTGCTGAGCGATAACGGCGTGCTGGAAAAGACGGTTGGGAAATTCCTATAATGTCCTCTTTGCGTGTGGATGGGTCGTTTTCGCCGGACGTGTCAGATGTGCGGTAACGGTATTACTCTGGAAACGGCGGCTCTTCCCCGTTTCATCATGCCTTTGACAAATCCTGTCAGCCTTTGTGTGGCTGATTGCGGGCGGGGCAATTCCATACGTTTCACATCTTCCATAGTCCACTGCGGTTGATATTGCAGAAGCCGTTTTTCCGTATGCTCTATTTGTTCTTGCTGTCCTTTGCCGATGTAATGGCGGATGAGGTTCAGGCATATCTGCGCATGGGATTGCCGGAGATTGTCGTATACGTCAGTCCTTCTTTCTTTAAAATAATCCATTAGCAACTCCCGGACAATGAGTGCGATGTCCAGTTTCCGGTCTGTTCCGGCTTCACTCCAGATTGCTTTTTCGTGTTGGCGGTAGACGGCCATCGGACGCTTTATATAATGTATCTTCCCGAATTGTGCATTCAGCAAATGTATGGCATAGTCGTAGGTGCTGACACGGGCAAACCATTCGGGCAGTTCGCCGAACAAGCCCCGGCGGAACAAAGCGGATACGTTGGAGATGTAATTGCTGCGTGCAAGGTCTGATATGTCTGTATCCTGCTTCTGCCCGCCATTGCTGAGGCTCTTGGTTCCGCGGTCTTCGTAGTAGTTGATAACCCGGTGAAAACAGGTGGAATAGTCGAGATGCGTATCCAGAAAATCTGCCTGGATTTGCAGTTTCCGTTTGTCTGTCCAGAAGTCATCGCCCTCGCAGATGGCGATATATTGTCCCCGACATTGGGCGTAGGTTTGTATGAAGTTCTGTTGCAGTCCCAGATTTTTCTTCCGGTTGAATAGGACGATTTGTTCCGGGTACTTTTTTTGCCAGTCCGCGCAAATCGTTCCCGTACAGTCCGTACTGGCATCGTTCCCTATGACCAGTTCAAAGGGGAAGTTTGTCTCTTGCAGCATTACGCTGCGGATGGCCTCGTTGATGTAACGTTCCTGATTGTAGGTGAGCATCAGGACGCTGACTTTAAGTCCGGTATTATTGTTCATGTCCTTTTTTCTTTCGTATTAATTCCAGCGAGTCTTTCAGTATCTTCGAACCGGTGATATAGGCCGTACCTATATAAATGACCATGCCGGCTGCCGCTTGTGTGACGAGCAGTAGCAACTGGTTCTCTATCCATCCGCCAATGGGCAGTAGCAATAAGGTCATCAGAGTGCTGAGTCCGGCATATGGCAGTAAATCCATAAGTTGCATGGAAAAGCGGTATCCCGTGTAATGGGCGGTGTAAATCATATTGATAATGTATACCAGCAGGCGGGTGACTACAAGACCTGCTACCATCGTCAGCACATCTTCCCGATAGGTAAGCAGCACTACTGCCACGGTGAAGGCTATCTTGTAATATTCTATTTTAAGTATGCCGTCCGAACGTCCGCTTACTTTAATGAAATTATTGTTGATGGCAGTCAGTATGGTGAAGCAACCGCCAAGGCAGAGCAGTTGGAAGAAAGGAATGGAAGGCCACCATTCCTCTTTCAGCAGCAAACGGATAACGGGACCTGCTGTAACGAACAGACCTGCCATGATGGGGAGTGTGATGAATGCCGTAAAACGGATGGTCTTGCGATAAGCCCTTATCAGCCTTTCCCGTTCGTTCTGGATGGTACTGAATATGGGGAAGGTGGCATTCTGTATACTTCCGTAAATCAGGCTGACACCCATATCGCACATTTTGTTTCCTTGCGTATAATATCCCAGTTGTTTTTGCGGAAACAGTTTGCCGATGATAACAGAATAGATATTCAGGAAGCAGGTATTGATGAGGCTTGCCAATAACAGGCTTGAAGCGAATCCGAACAGTGACCGTATGACTGCGAAGCGGAAAGTCCGTTGCGGACGCCAGTTCTCGCGGCTCCATAGCAGGGTGGCGCGCGCTGCTGCCAGTATTACCGGTTGCAGGGCCAATGTCCATACTCCACAGCCGGTCAGTGCCATGGCAAGCGAGGCTATGCCCGAAACCGTCATGGAGTATAGGTTTATTTGCGTCAACGGTTTGAAACGGATTTGCTTGTTCAGTATGGTGCTTTGTATGATAGTGAGCGCATTGATGGGAAGTGCCAGAAAAATGACAGCCGACAGTTCCACCAGTCTGGGCTGGTTAAAGAAGCGGGCTATCAGCGGGGAACAGCCCATCAGCACTCCATACAGCAGGATACTCATTCCCAGATTGAACCAGAAGACGGAACTGAACTCTTCTGCAGTCGTCTCTTTCTTCTGAATGAGTGCGGCACTGAATCCGCTATCTTGTATGATATTGGCTATGGCGCTGAAAATGGCAAGCATCCCTACCAGCGCATAGTCTTCAACGGAGAGTATATTGGCTACGAGGATACCGACAATAAACAACAGAACTTGCTGGCCCATACGGTCCAGCAAGTTCCAGAGCAATGCTCCTATTGTTTTTTGTTTCAGTGAAGACTCGCTCATAAGGTTTATTTCACTTCACTGCCGGGCTTTACTTCACGCAACAGTGAGGTTACTGCCAGTGAGCCGTCATAGTTTTCGGCAGAAAGTATCATGCCTTCGCTCACCAGTCCGTTCTTGAATTGGCGGGGAGCCAGGTTGGCGATGAACAGTACCTGCTTGCCTACCAGCTCTTCCGGTTGGTAGTGCTGGGCGATACCGCTGACGATAGTACGGTTTTCCAGTCCGTCGGCTATCTTGAACTTCAACAGCTTCTTCATCTTGGGTACGGCTTCGCATTCCAATACGGTTCCTACGCGGATATCCAGTTTCTCGAAGTCCTCGATTGAGATAATGGGCTTGACAGGATTGGCTTTGTAGCCGGCTGCCTCGTTTGCTTTCTTGGTGGCGAGCAGTTTGTCTACCTGTGCCTGGATAACATCATCCTCAATCTTCTCGAACAGCAGTTCGGGAGTTGCCAGTTGGTGTCCGGCGGGGAGCAGGTCTGTATGGCCGAGTTCTGCCCAGTCGAAGCTGTCCATGTTCAGCATCTTGCGTAGCTTTTCGCTGCTGAACGGCAGGAACGGCTCGAAAGCGATGGCAAGGTTGGCAACCAGTTGCAGGGAGATATTCAGGATGGTGGCTACACGCGGCATATCCGTCTTGGCAAGCTTCCAGGGTTCGGTGTCTGCCAGATATTTATTGCCGATACGTGCCAGGTTCATGGCTTCCTTCTGCGCATCGCGGAATTTGAATACGTCGAGCAGCTTCTCCACTTCTTCTTTTACGTCGGCAAACTCTTTCAGTGTTTCGCGGTCGTAGTCGTTCAGTTCGCCGGCAGCGGGCACTACACCGTCGAAGTATTTTTTTGTGAGTTGCAGGGCACGGTTTACGAAGTTGCCGTATACCGCTACCAGCTCGTTATTGTTACGTGCCTGGAAGTCTTTCCAAGTGAAGTCGTTGTCTTTTGTTTCCGGAGCGTTGGCAGTGAGCACATAGCGCAGCACGTCCTGCTTGCCGGGGAAGTCTTCCAGATACTCGTGCAACCATACGGCCCAGTTGCGTGAAGTGGAAATCTTGTCTCCTTCCAGATTCAGGAACTCGTTGCTGGGCACGTTGTCGGGCAGGATATAGCTGCCTTCCGCCTTCAGCATGGCGGGGAATACGATGCAGTGGAATACGATGTTGTCTTTTCCGATGAAGTGAACCAGACGTGTTTCAGGGTCTTTCCACCATTTCTCCCAAGAGTCGGGCAGCAGTTCTTTGGTATTGCTGATATAACCGATGGGAGCATCGAACCATACATAAAGCACCTTACCTTCGGCGCCTTCTACCGGAACGGGAATGCCCCAGTCCAGGTCGCGGCTCACGGCACGCGGCTGCAAGCCCATGTCGAGCCAGCTCTTGCATTGGCCGTACACGTTGGGGCGCCATTCTTTATGGTCTTCCAATATCCACTGGCGCAACCATGCTTCATGTTTGTCGAGGGGCAGATACCAGTGCTTGGTTTCGCGCATTACGGGCTGGCTGCCGCTGATGGCGCTTTTCGGATTAATCAGGTCGGTAGGGCTGAGGCTTGTACCGCATTTCTCGCATTGGTCGCCGTAAGCGCCCTCTGCGTGGCAATGCGGACACTCGCCGGTGATGTAGCGGTCGGCAAGGAAAGTCTTGGCTTCCTCGTCGTAGTATTGCATGCTGGTCTTTTCGATGAATTCGCCCTTATCGTACAGTTTGCGGAAGAATTCGGAAGCTGTATCGTGATGCGTTTTTGAAGTAGTACGGCTGTATACGTCAAACGAAATGCCGAATTCCTCAAAAGACTTCTTGATAAGCGTATGATAGCGGTCTACTACATCTTGCGGTGTAATCCCTTCTTTTTTGGCACGGATGGTGATGGGCACTCCGTGTTCGTCGGAGCCGCCGATAAAGACCACGTCTTCTTTTTTCAGTCTCAGATAGCGGACGTAGATGTCGGCAGGTACATACACCCCTGCCAAGTGTCCGATATGAACGGGGCCGTTGGCATAGGGCAACGCCGATGTCACGGTGGTACGCTTGAATTTCTTTTCCATTGTATCTATGTATCTCTTTTGTTATGAACGCTTTTAAGCAGTGCAAAGATAACGGTTTTCTCTTAAACCTACAAAAAGAGCCCTATATACTTCGTGTCCGGAATATTTCGTCTTTGGAAGAACAAGGATACGGTAATATTAAAAGGTTATCTTCTTGTCATTATGTATATAAATTGTATATTTGTGCGATTGTCGTACTTTACTAATATGAACAGACTATGATAATAAACCAATTGCTGCGTCCTGCCAGTATTGTGGTGGTGGGAGCTTCCAACAATGTACATAAACCCGGTGGAGCTATTTTGAGAAATCTGATTAATGGCGGTTATACCGGAGAACTGCGTGCCGTCAATCCGAAAGAAACAGAAGTACAGGGCGTTACAGCGTATGCTGATGTAAAGGATATTCCGGATACGGACTTGGCAATACTTGCCATACCGGCATCTTTTTGTCCGGATGCGGTAGAATTACTTGCTGCGGAAAAGCAGGTACGTGCGTTCATCATTCTCTCTGCAGGTTTCGGAGAGGAAACGCATGAAGGGGCGTTGTTGGAAGACCGTATTCTGGAAACAGTGAATAAGTACGGCGCTTCGTTGATAGGTCCCAATTGTATCGGGCTGATGAATACGTGGCATCATAGCGTGTTCAGCCAGCCTATTCCCAATTTGAACCCGCAGGGTGTTGATTTGATTTCCAGTTCCGGGGCCACTGCGGTGTTTATTCTGGAGAGCGCGGTAACTAAAGGCTTGCAGTTCAATTCCGTATGGTCTGTGGGCAATGCCAAACAGATTGGAGTGGAAGATGTGCTGCAATATATGGACGAGCATTTCGATGCTGAAAACGATTCCAGGATAAAACTGCTTTATATAGAAAGTATAGGCGACCCTGACAGATTGCTGTTCCATGCTTCTTCTCTGATAAGAAAAGGATGTAAGATTGCGGCTATTAAGTCGGGAAGCAGTGAGAGTGGCAGCCGTGCGGCATCCTCGCATACGGGAGCTATCGCCAGTTCCGATTCGGCGGTGGAGGCTTTGTTCCGTAAAGCAGGTATCGTGCGTTGCTACTCCCGTGAGGAGTTGACTACGGTAGGATGTATCTTCACTTTGCCGGAACTGAAAGGAAAGAATTTTGCCATTATCACCCATGCCGGCGGACCGGGGGTGATGCTGACCGATGCCTTGAGCAAGGGCGGACTGAATGTGCCGAAGCTGGAGGGTGAGCTTGCCGAAGAGCTGAAAAGCAAGCTTTTTCCGGGAGCTGCTGTTGGTAATCCGATAGATATTTTAGCTACGGGTACGCCTGAGCATCTGCGGCTTTGTTTGGAATATTGTGAAGAGAAGTTTGATAATGTGGATGCGGTAATGGCTATTTTCGGTACGCCGGGACTGGTCACCATGTTCGAAATGTACGATGTGCTGCATGAGAAGATGCAGGCTTGCAGGAAACCGATATTCCCCATCCTTCCGTCCATTAATACGGGTTATATAGAACCGCATTACGTGCAGGCTTTGCTGCATTCTGCCGGTATTCCTGTAGTGGAGGAGTTTGTGTCTGCAAACAAGGAAGAGGTGCTTGCATTTGCCCGTCGTGCCGGATTTCCGGTAGTGGCAAAGGTGGTGGGGCCTGTACATAAATCCGATGTAGGCGGTGTGGTACTGAATATAAAGAGTGAACAGCATCTGGCGTTGGAGTTTGAACGGATGATGCAGATTCCGGAAGTAACGGGTATCATGGTGCAGCCTATGTTGAAAGGAACGGAACTGTTTATCGGAGCCAAGTATGAGGAGAAATTCGGGCATGTAGTGCTTTGCGGCTTAGGCGGTATCTTTGTGGAGGTGCTGAAAGACGTATCCTCCGGTCTGGCTCCTTTGTCTTATGAGGAGGCTTATTCGATGATTCATTCGTTGCGCGCCTATAAGATAATAAAAGGTACGCGCGGGCAGAAAGGGGTGAACGAGGACAGGTTTGCCGAAATTATCGTCCGCTTGTCCACTTTGCTGCGCTTTGCTACGGAAATTAAGGAAATGGATATCAATCCGTTGCTGGCCACGGAAAAGTACGTAATAGCAGTGGACGCCCGTATCAGAATAGAAAAGAACTGATTATACGTTAAAAATTGGGCTGTTGTGCAGTATTTTGTTGGGATAGGCGTTTATAGGATATAACTTAGACTATAAACACACTATGAAGAGAGAAAAAGAACAATGGCTTAGAATTTTCAACGGCGTGATGTTCGGTGCATTGATTTTATTGGGGTTCGCATATTGCGATGAAAACAGTATGGGGGCAGGAAGTGAGAATTGTACTTCTTATGCCAAATATGAATTCAGAGGTAAAGTACTGGGAGAGAGCCGGCAGGTTGTGCCCGATGCCAGAATTCTGGTAAAGCATATAGCTTCTCCTGCCGACGGTTCATATGGCTATGCTGTTTTATCCGATACGGTTTATACCAAAGAAAACGGAGAGTATCTTTATCAGAATACCATAACCGGTTATCAGGACTTCCGTATTATCTGTGAGGACCTTACCGGGGTTTACCAGACCGATTCTGTGGATATAAAGATGAATCCGAAAGGTGGAAACGGCAGGTATGAAGGTAAAGATAACAGAGAGGTAGTCTTTAAACTGAAAAAGAGGGCTATATAAGACTGATACGGGGCTATCCGGCCCAATCTTCCCTGTCCAGGTTTCTGTATCCGATTGCTTCTGCCAAATGCGAGGGCTGTATCAGTTCGCAGCCCTCAAGATCGGCGATGGTGCGTGAAACTTTTAAGATGCGGTCGTAGGCGCGTGCCGAGAGGTTGAAGCGGTTCATGGCCGTTTTCAGCAGTGCCAGCCCTTTGTCATCGGGGCGGGCATAACGGGCAAGTAATTTGCTGTTCATCTGTGCATTGCAATATACACCGGGAATTTCGGCATATCTTTCGGATTGGGTCTGACGTGCGCGTACTACGCGTTCCCGAATGAGGGTGCTCGATTCACAGGGACGTGCATCCGACATCTTCTCAAAGGGAACGGGGATGACTTCGATTTGCAGGTCGATACGGTCGAGCAAAGGTCCCGAAATGCGGTTCAGGTATTTCTGTACTTGCCCCGGGCTGCATACGCAGGCTTTGGTAGGGTGGTTGTAGTATCCGCAAGGGCAGGGGTTCATGGATGCTGCGAGAATCAGGCTGGCCGGGTATTTGACATTGCATTTAATTCGGGAAATGCTGATTTCCCGGTCTTCCAGCGGCTGGCGCAGTACTTCAAGTACATTTCGATTGAACTCCGGCAGCTCATCGAGGAATAAGACTCCGTTGTGTGACAGGCTGATTTCTCCCGGTTGCGGGAAACTGCCGCCTCCTGTCATGGCTACAGTGGAAATTGTGTGGTGAGGGGCGCGGAACGGTCGTTTGGAGATAAGTCCGCTTTCCTGTTCCAGCTTCCCTGCAACAGAGTGTATCTTGGTGGTTTCAAGGCTTTCGCCCAATGTTAACGGGGGGAGGATAGAGGGAAGGCGCTTGGCAAGCATGGATTTTCCGCTGCCGGGAGCACCTATCAGTAGAATATTATGTCCGCCTGCAGCCGCTACCTCTAACGCGCGTTTTACGTTTTCCTGTCCTTTCACGTCGGAGAAATCCAGATCAAAGTCATTCTGTCGGGTATAGAACTCTTTACGGGTGTCGACATGTACCAGCTCCAGTTCCTGTTTGTCGTTGAAGAACTCGATGACCTCTTTCAGGTTCTTTGCTCCGTAAACTTTCAGGTTATTTACAACAGCGGCTTCCCGTGTATTCTGTCTGGGTATGATGATTCCTTCAAAACCGAGTTCTCTGGCTTTTATGGCAATGGGCAGTGCGCCTTTAATGGGTTGCAGGCTGCCGTCGAGACTTAGTTCTCCCATTAACAGATAGCGGCTCAACTTGTCCGGTTTGATTACTTCGCTGGCACCTAACATGCCGATAGCCAACGGCAGGTCGTAGGCGGCGCCTTCTTTGCGGATATCAGCCGGTGCCATGTTGATGACGATATTGCTGGTAGGCATCCGGTAACCGTTTACTTGCAGTGCGGAAATGATGCGTTGGTGGCTTTCCTTGACAGCAGAGTCCGGCAAGCCGACGAGATAGAACATACAGCCTCTGGAGCTGTTGACTTCGATAGTGATGAGGGTTGCATCAATACCTTGAACAGCCGCTCCAAAAACTTTGATGAGCATGTAATTTGAGTGTTTAGTGATTAGGGTTTAGTGATTACCGATAGAAAAGTTATCGTTTCTTTTTCCTTTCGTTCTCTATTTCCCTCTTCTTTTCTTTTTCTTTCTTCTCTTGTTCTTCTATGTCTTTCAGCTTCTTTTCGATAGCCGCTTCACTCAGGTTCTTTCCTTCAATCCTTCCGGAAGGGCTGAGCAGTACGTTGGGCAGGCGGAAGTAGGCGGCAGTCTTTCCGGTCGCAGCCTTTTCTTCTTCCTGGATGCGGTCGAGCAGCCCGTCGATATAGGGACGGTCTTTCAGTTCTCCCGTCATGTGCTCGGTCAGTTGTTTGATTAGGGTATAATCCGGCTTTTCTTTTTGTGCGAAGTACTTGTCAAGCAGGTAGATACTCGCTAAAGAGGAATGATGCTCATTGATAAATTTGCCGGCTTTCTCTTCCAGGACTTTTTCAGACGGTTTGCCCAATCCTTTCAGCTCTTTCCGGAAGGCGGTCAACTCTTCATTGTGTGGGTTGCCGGTTATTTCCATACTGTTTAGTTCGGCAGCAGAGCCTTTTATGTGTATTTTGTCACCTTTATCCATGAAGAAAGGGTATCGGCTGCCGTCGCTGAACAACAGCCATGCAGCTACCAAGGTATCCGGAGAGAGTGTTTTCGAGAATTTGCCGTTCTCAACGGGCAGGGTATCCATGCGGTCGTACATTTCGTCTGCACCGTATATATATAAGGTGTCATTTCCCAAACCTTTGATTTCTCCGCTCAGACTGACTGTGTCGGAGCTTTTGCCACCGCAAGCGGATAGCATGATAATCAGGAAATATGCAAGATAAATATTCTTCATACGGCTTTCTTCTTCTGATACGTTGCTGCGAAAGTAGTTCTTTTTGGTGTGAATAAAAAAAAATGCCCGACATATTTCTATGCCGGGCACTTCTTTTCATCTTATAACCTTTATTATTTGATGATATTCATGAAGTCTGCATTCGTGAAGTATTTGGAGAATTCCAAGTCAGAAGCAGCTTTCTTAGCCAGTGAAGAATCTTTGGCAACAGCTTTCTTCAGGTTGTCCATAACCATAGAAGAGTTGTTGGTTCTTGCACCTACAACAGCCATCAGGTAGTCAGTGTAAGCGTCCGGTTTAGCGATGCTTGACAATGTGCTCTTAGCCTTGTTGTAGTCCTTAGCCAGGATTTGTGCCAAAGCTGCACTGTTGGTCTTAGTGTCGCCAAATGCGTTAACAGCTCTGTCATATTGACCTTGAGCGATGTACAGGTTACCCAGAGCTTCGTTCAGTTCCTTAGTACCGGAAGCTTTGCCCAGGTAAGTTTCAGCTGCTGCCTTGTCGCCTTTTCTCAAAGCTACGAGACCCATGTTCATGTTAGCTTCAGCAGAATCCTTGATAGAAAGAGATTTCTTCAGGTAGCCTTCAGCCTTGTCCAAATCACCGGCTTGGTAAGCTAACTTACCGAGGTTGTTGTATGCACGGTAGTCGTTCGGGTAGATTTGAGTAGCTTTGGTGAAGATAGCTTCTTGCTTGGCAGGATCGTTAGTCAGAGTAGCTGCATACAGCAGTTCTTCGATGTTCAGTTGCTTAGCATCGCTGTCAGCCAAAGATGCGATTTCTTCGTCAGACTTACCGATTACGTCATAGTTCAAAGTCAGACGAGAACGACGCAGTTGCGGAAGGATTTCTTCTGCCAAAGTGCTGTATACAGAAGAGATATTCTTGATTTCCTGTTCTCTTTGTTCAGGATCAGAGTACATTGACAAAACGCGGAGAATCAACTCTTTGTCCTGGATGTTGGATTTGCTGACCAGTTCCTGGAAACCTTCCCAGTCCTGTGCAGTATATTTAGTATCTACAGCTGCTTCGATTTTGCTCTTCTTCAAATCCTTGTTGATAACTTTGGCTGTATTGTTCTGACGGTTTTCAGCCAGACCAGTATTCAGCTCAACGCCACCATCGGGAGAAGCGTATGCAGAGATTTCGATGTTGCTGATCTTCTTGTTGGCAGCTTCGTTGATGTTCTTAACTTCTTCGTTGAATGCTTTGGCAGTTTTCAACTCGCTTGAACGGATGTTAGCCTGTTGGATCAAGAACATGATGTTTGCATCATATTTTTCTTTGATTACGCGTTGGAAAGCGTCGTCACCGTTAGCAGGATTAGCGCTGCCCAAAGTCTGGCCAACCAGTTCGGAAGTAGAGATAACACCGTCGGCTACTTTTACAGCAGGGATAGTAACTTCTTTCTTTCCAACTTTAGCTTTGAATTCCAAGTACAATTCAGACTTAGCCATTTCGGGAACATAGTCGAAAGAAGTCTTCATTGTGTAGCTACCACCAGCCTTGTAAGAGATAGTCTGGTCGTTGCCTTCTACTTTTTCACCCTGGAATACGGCAGGCTGACCTTTAGCTTCGCCGCCTTCCCATCTCAAAACCGGAGTAACTTCCACTACAGCTTTTTTCTTGAAATACTTTTCAGGGAATTTACCGTTAATTGTAGCAGGTACCTTACCGCCTACGGCTTCCAATACTTGCGGAGTCACTGTGAAATAGTCAGAAGACAGTTCACCCATTTTGCTGC
>PPYF01027642.1_pt1 | contig 20169 bp, 13 predicted proteins | sample 1559871 | NCBI WGS metagenome assembly PPYF01 (sample SAMN08240021, study PRJNA423297) | Human gut metagenome, whole genome shotgun sequencing project. | reverse complement strand
TATCCCCTGTTGCATCATCAGTTGCGTTTACCTGCAACCAGCCAATACCAGGAGCAACACTCGAGACATTATCTTTTGAGCCAACATCAGAAAGCGTAATGATGGGAACGTCCCCATCGACCAAAGGACTAATATTGTTATAGCGAGAGTCTCCTAAATAGACTTCCCACTTAATATCAAAATTGCTCTTGTTGCTATTCTCATTATTGGTTAAAGGGAATACATAACGAATTTTTCGAACGGTATCGTATGCATCAAGCTTCTGGCTTTTATTATTGGCAGCAACCGCTTCATCATAAGATTTTTCATCTGCCCATAACAATACTGTGCACACAGAGGCCGTCGAACAAGCTCGTATATGTGCATTATCAGATTGAGCAAATACCTTTAACTCGGGATATCCGCCTGCTGAGGTAACCCATTCATTACCCAATTTATCAAGACTGAATAACCGCTTGGTTAATAATCCTTGGACACCAGTAGTTATGCCTAAATCACACATGCCAGTTGTCTGTTGATCATAATAGCAGTTGGTTTTTGTTCCACCATCATTACCAACAAATCCAGTCACATATTGATTGGTTAATCTTCCTCCATTATCATCCAGAGGCATTCCATCAATATCGGACTTGAGCGTTCCTACTTCTCCTGCAGCATAACAATTAGTAAAATACGATGAGGCTGCGGCTGTGCCTGCAAAACCTCCCATATACGTTCCGCCATTAGACATGCCTACCATAGAAGTTGAATAGCAGTTATTAAATTCCTCTCGAGCCGATCCCGAAGGACAGCCAAAAAAGCCACCAATTGTATTAATGCCTTCAATTTTCCCTGCTGCATAACAATTGTTAAAAATATGGGTACCTGCATGAGTTACGCCTACAAAAACACCAGTTTGAACATTGCCATATACGTCATCGTTAATGAAGCAGTTTTTATAGGAAGCGGTACCCGTAACTTCTACACAAGAGGTAAATCCACCAGAATGCCCGCCCGTTGAAATAACAACACCATCAGTAGCGGAGCAATTCTCCATAGTTAAGCTAGCAGCTCTTCCCCAGGGACCTTCAATAAACCCTGAAACACATCCGCCACCATATACATTTACATTAATGGCATGAGTATTGGTAATAGTTATACCGGTACCGCCAGAGTTATCAGGAGCAAAAAGTCCCGAGGCTCCATTCATGGTACCTTCTCCAGCGTTTACGTAAACATTACGAACAACGCAATTATCAACGGAACCCGCATTAAACTTGCTAATAAAAGATGCAACATAATGATCATATCCACCTGTAGCATCACATTTAATAAAGGCACCTTCCATATTGACATTTTTGGTTACAAAGGAAGCATTGTTTGCTGCTCCAATCAGGCCAAAAATGCCAGCCGTAGACCCTTGTGAATACAAGTTGTAAATGGTGTGACCGTCGCCATCAAAGGTCATTGGCTGATTAATTGAAATACTGTTCCAGTTCTTACTAGACTTACCACCTAGATCGATGTCAGCAACGAGCTTGCAGTTCTTTTGGTTAACGAGACACCAACGCAGTTCATTTGCATTAGAAACAAGATAGGGATCAGCGGCAGTTCCGGTTCCATTAGCTGGCTGAACGCCGGCTACCACACCATTCCATTCCTCTAATCCAGTATCAGCCCATTTGAATTTTGCAAATGTCTCTTTCCAGACCTGTTGCTGCGTTGCCGTAGGAGTTCCAGCTGCATGTGCTTCTTGCTGCGGCAGTGCGAATACGCACACCGAAACGAGAAGAGAGACAACCAAGGCAAATAACGTAGTGCGTTTTGCTAGCGTATCCATGTTAGACACATCCCTCTTGTAATCGCCCGATCATTACTCAAGATGAGTTTGTAATAACAATACCTTGTTTTTGTAGCAAACAGCAAGATTTTTGTAATAAAATTGTTTTCTTTCGATGGGAATTCTCTGCTATACGGACGCATGCAAGCGAAGAATATGTGAAGCATTCTTAAAGACTCACTAGGATTTGCCTCTAATTTGCCCGATTTTTAAGTCGTAAGTTCTTGACCACAAGCCATAAGATGACTAATATTGTTAAACACTGTGCGCCGTTAGCTCAGTTGGTAGAGCAGGGGACTTTTAATCCCAAGGTCGCGGGTTCGATTCCCTCACGGCGCACCACTTTTGAATTTGTAAAACGCTCAGCATCTGCTGGGCGTTTCTTGTTTCACAATGTTGACGGTAGACATAAGGCAAACATAAGGTAAACATAAGACTAAACATACAAGCGGCAAACATGCCTCTTGCTATACATAAGGAGTGCACACCCATGAAGCGCATCGGCATAATCTCTGATATCCACCGCTATCTCTCGGACGAGGCGCATGATGCCCTGCGTGGATGCGACTATATCTTATGTGCTGGTGATAGTGAAACACAGCAAGTCATCATGGAGCTCGACTCCATTGCCCCCACTATTGCAGTACGGGGAAATTGCGACCGCTATGATCTAGGACCCGGTATTGATGCGGTGGCAAGTCCCAAGATTGAAGACATGCGGTTTAAGATAGTGCATCGGTTTGAAGATTTGGGTTCTATTCCTGAAGACGTGCGCGTCGTTATCACCGGACACACGCACGTGCCCAAATACTTAGAGGCAAACGGTGTAATCTACCTTAATCCTGGCTCTCCCACCCGTCCGCGCGGCGGCTCTCTGCCGGGACTCGGCATCATGGTGGTTGATAAGGGCGAGGTTGTATCGTACGAACGAATTGACTTGCCTACGTTATAGCCCCATCGCTACCACCATTGCGTTACTTCACCCGATTGATCAAGAGACACAGGCTCAGAAAGCTTGTTTGGATTAGGCTTAGTAATCACCTGATAAAAATCCTTGATGCGTGCCAAGAATTCACGCGCTTCGTATTCGTCCATGTTAGCGTACTCATGCGCATCGGCCGCCACACCGCGCGCGTCAATACCTAAGCCCTTGGCGTTATAGAGCGCACGATACAGATGATATTGTTGCGTCACCACAATGCAGCGCTTAACGGAAAACACCGTCTTTAAGCGATGCATCGAATCATACGTGTTTACACCAGCATGGTCACAGAAAATATCAGCAGCAGGTACGCCTTGACTCTTGGCATAATTAGTCATTGCCATAACTTCGTTGTAACTCGACTGCGTATTGTCCCCACTCATAATAATCTTGGGAGCAACACCGCCTTTATAGAGCGCAATAGCGGTATCGAGACGGTCTTTTAATATAGTCGATGGGGTGCCATTAAAATTGATGCCCGCACCAAGCACAACAATACATTGCGCATCAAACGCCTCTTCGGTCTGGATAGCCTCATCGACCGTTTCAATATCTGCTTGAGTGCTAGAACGTACCCACATCTCAGCTCCATACGTGCCAAGCAGCACAAGCAAACCTGCAATCAAAAAAAAGCGCTAAGAACACCTTAAAAACACGAGCGCAGCCACCCTTGCGGGCGCCGCGCTGCGTTTGTTTCGTGTAAGCTTGCTGCATGCTTGCTCGTGGTTGTCTATACGTTGGAGCCACTCATGCTCTATTTCACGACGATGTTAACTAAGCGACCAGGAATCACGATAGTCTTTACGATATTCTTGCCCTCGGTTTGTTGAGCAACAGCATCAAACGCAACTGCCTTGATGACATCCTCTTCAGCATTGGCGGCCACCGTAATACGTGCTTTGACCTTGCCATTAATTTGAACCGCAAGCTCAACCTCATCCTCTTTGATTTTTTCAGGATCAAAGGTCGGCCAAGGTTGCTCGTACAGGAAGGAGTCGTGACCGAGAACAGTCTGCCACAACTCTTCTGCCCAGTGGGGAGCAATAGGAGCTAAAAGCTTTACCAATACTTCAGCTACTTCCGTATCAAGAGCAGCAAGCTCCGCATTCGCCTTGCGCTCTTCCACAGAGTAGCAACGCAAGTAATCACCAGCCGCATTGGAAAGCTCCATGATGGCAGAAATAGCTGTGTTGAAATTGTTGCGTTCGAAGTCCTCCTGAACTTTCTCCACCACGCGATGGCGCTCACGCACTAACTTCTTTACCAGTGCTTGACCGGCGGCCTCATCGCCACCTTTACCTTTACCATTACCTGTCTGCGCATCAGGCTGATAAAGCGTACTGTCATCCGCCATGCCCGCCAGATCGTTAATTTGGCGCCAAACGCGATTCAAGAACTTATAGAGACCTGCAAGACCATCCTCATTCCAAAGGAGTTCTTTGTCAGCGGGAGCCATAAAGAGAATGTAAGCACGTACCGCATCGGCACCATACTCAGCGATCATATCCTCAGGCGCAATAACATTGCCTTTAGACTTGGACATAACGTCACCGTGCTCGTCGAGCACCATACCCTGACAAAGCAGGTTAGTAAAAGGCTCATCAAAATCAAGCATTCCAGCATCACGCAGCACCTTAGTGAAGAAACGCGAATAGAGCAGGTGCAAAATTGCGTGCTCGATGCCGCCAATATAGTGATCAACCGGCATCCATGCATTAGCCGCCGCTGGATCAAACGGAAGATTTTGGTTGTGCGGATCCGTGTAGCGCATGTAATACCAACTTGAGCAGGTAAAGGTATCCATGGTATCAGTCTCACGACGTGCTGGTTTGCCACACTTGGGACACGTGCACTCAACAAATTCTTTATGTGTTGCAAGCGTCTCACCAGCAGAAAGATCAATATCCTCAGGCAGCAAAACCGGCAAGTCCTCAACAGGCACCGGCACAACACCGCACTCATCACAATGGATTGCAGGAATAGGGTTACCCCAATAGCGCTGGCGCGAAATAAGCCAATCACGCAAGCGGAATTCTACCGTACGACGGCCGCGGCCCATTTCCTCAAGTGCCTCGACTACCGCCTGTTCACCCTCAGAATGCTTACCGCCAACCATGCCGGTGTAGGGACCGGACTGAACCAAAACACCTTCTGCCGCATACGCCTCAGGCCAATCCACGCTGATAATGCGTCTGCCCTGCTCGTCTTTGAGTTCTGGATAAAGCGGATCATCCTCACCCAAAATGATAGGGATGATAGGTAAATCATATTTGCGGGCGAACTCGAAGTCGCGCTGATCTCCACAAGGCACTGCCATAACCGCACCGGTGCCGTAATCAGCAACAACATAGTCAGCTACCCAAACAGGTACTTTCTCATTATTGATAGGATTAACCACATAGCGACCGGTGAAAACGCCGTGCTTCTCACGATCTCCCTGAGCGCGCTCAAGAGCCGACACTTTCTTAGAGGCCTCAACAAGCGCGAGCACCTCAGCCTCTTGCGGCATACCTGCTACTAGCTGAGGGAGCTCAGCATATTCAGGAGCGAGCACGAAAAACGAACACCCAAACAGCGTATCAGCGCGGGTAGTGAATACCGTAATAAGATCATCTTGCGATGGGTCAGCCGGCGCATTGCCTTCTTTATCGCATAAAATGAAGTCAACCTGAGCACCCTCAGAACGACCAATCCAGTTAGCTTGCTGCTGCTTGACACGCTCAGGCCAGCCTTTAAGCTGATCAAGATCATCAAGCAACTCCTGCGCATAATCCGTAATCTTGTAGTACCACTGGGTGAGGTCACGCTTTTCAACTTCAGAATCACAGCGCCAACAGCGGCCTTCAATAACTTGCTCGTTAGCAAGAACGGTTCCACAGCTGGGGCACCAATTGACCGGAGAGTTACGGCGCTCAACTAAACCGCGCTCCCAGAATTTGAGGAAGATCCACTGACCCCATTTGTAGTAATCCGGATCACAGGCAATGACCGTCCTGTCCCAATCGTAAGAAAAGCCCATACGCTTAAAACTTGCTTTTTGGGTTTCAATATTTTGATACGTCCACGTCGCAGGATGAGAGTGATGTTTAATGGCCGCATTTTCTGCGGGCAAGCCAAAAGCATCCCAGCCCATGGGATGGAGCACGTCATAACCACGCATGGTGTAATAGCGCGCGATAACATCACCAAAAGTGTAGTTACGAACGTGGCCCATATGAATGTCGCCCGATGGATAAGGGAACATCTCAAGCACGTATTGCTTTGGCTTATCAGAATCTTTGGGATTTTGGGTCTGATATAACTCAGCTTGCTCCCACTCTTTTTGCAAGCGGGGCTCAATCTCATGAGGATTATATGCTTTCATCCGACCGTCCTTTATTCATGCAACGTCACGATTTATTACCTATGATTCTTGAACGCGTTAGGTAACTCACCCATAAGTAGTACAAACTCATACGAGTTCCTAAAACGCAAAGAGATACTTTGGGAATTTTACACCGAATTGGACAGCTACGCGCGTGCATATACGCGCAGGCGTGAGATTTTAGAGGAAGCGGAATTCTACAGTGCGTAGACCCCATGCTTTACAAGTGCTAAAACCAAATTGTTTAAAGACGCCAGGCTGTAAGTCAAGACTGCGCGATCCATGACCCATACCACCGCAATCATTGACCGTGGCCACAACTATTTTTCCGCCGTAGCGAATCTCAACTTTGCGACCAAGGTAAGAACGATAGTTCTTCCAAGACATAGGAATTGCTACACCCATAGAATTATCATTACAAATGGCGCCCGTTGCAGTAGTACCAGGGTTGGGTGTATTTTTGTCCGATGAGCCACCATAGGCCGAAGCAGTTCCCGTACGCCACCCGCCTGCACTCGCTGCAGGTGGATCAATCTTATTAGTATTGCTGTTAGAAGAGCTCGAACCAGATCCCGTATTTGAGCCACTAGAGCCACCACCAGGAGCGGTGTTCCAGTTATTGTTGAGCGGTTTATCGTTGTTTTGCTGTTGTTGCTGCTGTTGCTGTTGTTGCATAGCGGCAGCTTGTGCCTGAAGAGCTGCAACACGTGCACGCTCTGATTCAATATTAGCAACTTTGGCAGAAGCTGATGAAACAATCTGCTGTGCTTGAGTTTGCTTTTCTGCAGCTTGACTTAAAAGTGCCTCCTGGGCATCCTTTTTGCTATCAAGATCTGCCAAACGAACCTCAAGCTCATCTTTGAGCTTCTTCTGCTCAGCTACGATTTCTGCCTGAGCTTCTTGAATTGAGCTGTAATACTGGATGTTCTTCATGAAGTCCGCCATGTTTTCAGACTTCAGAAAGATAGAAACAAGCGACATAGATGCGTCGCTCTTATAGGAAGCGCATAACGCATCACCGAGCGTCTTCTGCCCTTCTTGCATAGCTGTCTGCGCTTCAAGAACTTGGTTAGTTGCCGACGAGATTTGTCCCTCAAGTTCTGATGCCTGAGCCTGCAGCGCATTATACTCCGCGGTCACCGCGTTAAGATCAGCCGATGCCGCATTCAGCGCCGCCTGAGCATCCGCTAAATCATCCGCGTAAGCTGGCGTAAGCGTTGCACCATAGGGCACCCCTAAGGACAACACTAAAAGAGCGCTCATAACAAGCGCCACTGAAGTTTGTATTTTTGCCTTTACAGACATGACGTTAATTATAGCGATGGGATCGCTAAGCGCAAAATCTAGGCACCCGTCAGCGGTCGATCGCTTCGCAAAATCTCCACCTCTTGCCTCGCCGCATCCCTTTCAATCCCTCTTCCCACCTCGCTTTCCTCTTCTCGCGCCATGAACAAAATCGCAGGTTATCAAGTATTTTCTTGGCGATGGGGTTGCTCGTTCTGCACCTCCCCCATACTGCATCACTTGGTCTGTACCCATGTGTACGCCGTGTGTACATCTTATGAGTCTCACGCCGGTTCTGTCCGTGGTTTATCCGAACTTTCCCGCGCGCTTCGCGCCCACCTTCTCGCATGCTTCGCACCCATCCAAGACACTTTTTGCAATTTTTTAGCGTTTTTTGACGAGATGAGACCTTCTGTGAGGATGCATTTTCTTGGCAACCCCATCGCCTTTCTAAAAAGGAACAAAATCCTCACAGAAGGTGCTGGTTTTGTCACGGAATCTCTGATAACACTTGGCGATTGGCAGTTGTCTCTGAATGCAGGCTCACTATAAGTTCGATCTCGTCAAAACTTTCTCAAAACAGGCCTAAAAATAAAGAAGAGTGTGTAGATCTTGCCCTTGAGTTCTACACACTCTCGTGATCGCTATGTTATTAGACTAGATCAGTCGCACCAACAGTGCACGACTAGACTGCGTCAGCCACGCTTGCATCGCGCGCCACATCTCGTTTCTCGCGTTTCGCACGGCTCCTAGCGAATGGTATTACTTACGTAAGGGGTCTTGTCCTTCAAGAGAACATCATGCGCACCGCCCTCAACAATAGAGGTAGCAGAAACAACGGTAAGCTTAGCCTTTTCCTGAAGCTCAGGGATAGTAAGCGCACCGCAGTTACACATAGTAGACTTCACCTTGGAAAGAGTAAGCCCAACGTTATCTTTCAAAGAACCCGCATAAGGAACATACGAATCAACGCCCTCTTCAAAAGACATACCTTTCTTGGATCCACCCAAGTCATAGCGCTGCCAGTTACGTGCGCGGCTTGAACCTTCACCCCAGTACTCTTTCATATAATTGCCGTTGACGTTGACTTTATTGGTCGGAGACTCATCAAAGCGTGCAAAATAACGACCCAACATCAAAAAGTCAGCACCCATAGCAAGGGCAAGGGTCATGTGATAGTCATAAACAATGCCACCGTCAGAACAAACGGGGATATAAATACCCGTCTCGCGGAAGTATTCATCACGCGCTTTTGCAACGTCAATAAGCGCAGTTGCCTGACCGCGGCCAATACCTTTTTGCTCACGCGTAATACAAATTGAGCCGCCGCCAATACCAACTTTAATAAAGTCGGCACCTGCTTCAGCCAAGAAACGGAAGCCCTCACCATCAACTACATTACCGGCTCCTACCTTGACGGAGTCTCCATAGTGATCACGAATCCAAGCGATAGTGCGGCTTTGCCACTCAGAAAAGCCCTCAGAAGAATCAATGCAAAGGACATCAGCGCCAGCCTCAACCAACGCAGGAACACGCTCAGCATAGTCGCGCGTATTGATACCCGCGCCAACCAAATAGCGTTTGTGATTGTCAAGCAACTCATGGGGATTAGATTTGTGGGACTCGTAGTCTTTGCGGAACACCATATACAAAAGGTTACCCGCATTGTCCACAATAGGAAGAGAATTAAGTTTGTTGTCCCAAATAATATCGTTAGCCACTTTGAGCGAGGTATCCGCTGGAGCAGTAATCAGTTTCTCAACGGGTGTCATAAACTCAGCAACTGGCGTGGAGAGATCCATACGAGACAAGCGATAATCACGCCCCGTCACAATACCTAGCAATTTGCCCTGAGGGCGACCACCTTCAGTCACCGGCATGGTAGTATGGCCGCTCTTTTCTTTCAAAGCCACCACATCAGCAAGTGTTGCATCAAGAGGAAGATTGGAATCAGAGCGCACGAAGCCTGCTTTGTGATCCTTGACAGAGCGCACCATAGCAGCCTGAGATTCAACTGACTGAGACCCGTAAATGAACGACAAACCGCCTTCTTGTGCAAGAGCAACTGCCATTCCATCATCCGATACTGCCTGCATAATTGCAGAAACCATAGGAATGGAGAGTTTGATAGAAGGCTCTTCACCTTTCTTAAACTTTACCAATGGCGTTGCTAATGAAACTGAATCAGGGGTGCATTCTGCAGAAGAATAACCCGGTACCAATAAGTATTCGTTAAAGGTGCGTGACGGCTCATCAAAAATATACGCCATGGGTAACTCCTATCTTCTTCCTCGCGTTTTCTTGCGTTCTCGCGTGTTTAATCTCTTATCCTCGCGCTTTTTAGTGTCATCAGTATAGAACCAACTTAAGAATTCTCTCCTTTCAATTTGGCGATGGGGTTCACTCGGCGCGTAGTGTGTTTACTCAGCACGCAAGAATGCTTTATAGCCTAAGTAAGCCTCGTAAATATCAACTTTTGAAGTCACTTCCCAAGGGGAATGCATCGAGAGTACCGCAACACCCGAATCAATAACGTCCATGCCATATTTTGCAGGAATATAGGCAATCGTTCCGCCACCGCCTGCGTTCACGCGACCAAGCTCAGCCGTCTGATATTTCACGCCCGCATCATCCATAATGCGGCGAAGCTTAGCAATATATTCAGCGTTGGCATCATTTGAACCTGACTTGCCGCGCGCACCCGTAAACTTGTTGAACACAAGACCGCGTCCTGCAAAGGCCGTATTCTTGGTTTCAAATACCGACGGATAAGCAGGATCAAAAGCGGCTGATACATCAGAGGAAAGCATGCACGAATTTGCTAGCGCATGGCGCAGCGCCAGATTACCTGTCTCGCCTGCCATATCCATAATTTCAGCGATGGTGTTTTCAAAAAATACACTTGTCATACCCGTTGCGCCAACGGAGCCAATTTCTTCTTTATCAACAAGAATGGTGACAGACGTACGCTTGGGAGCCTCAACATCGAGCTGAGCCAATAGTGAGGTAAAAGCGCACACGCGATCATCCTGTCCATAACCTACAACCATGGAGCGATCAAGGCCACAATCGCGCGCTGCTCCTGCTGGTACCACCTCTAATTCGGCTGAGAGGAAGTCCTCTTCCTCAATGCCGTAGGTTTCATGCAGAATAGAAAGCAAACGTGCTTTAACCGCTTCTTTGAGGCTCATCGCATTAAGCTTGTCGACATAGGTTGCCCCATCTGCCTTTGCTTTCTTTTCGAGCGCAGCAGCATCAACACCTACAGTACCTGCAGTTTTTTCGGCTTCTTCTGCTTTGTCGGTTTCCTCTACCTTGTCTGCTTCCACAATCAAAGGTTTAGATCCAACAAGAATATCGAGCGCCTCACCTTCAATGAGGGAGTCACCCGTCTTTTTCATTTGCTCTGCACCCAAATGAGGCAATAAATCAGTGATTACGAGCACGGGGTCATCTGCTCCATCGCCTAAAGCAATATCCACAACGCTACCATCTTTGAGAGCCACGACACCATAGAGAGCAAGCGGCATAGTTACCCACTGATATGCCTTAATCCCGCCGTAGTAGTGCGTATCCAAAAACGCAAAATCATGGGACTCGTAAACAGGGTTTTGCTTGATGTCCAGACGGGGCGAGTCAATGTGAGCGCCCAAAATGTTCATACCAGACTCAAGCGAATCCTCTCCAAGCTGGACCAGCATGATTGCCTTGCCCGCATTGGTAGCATAGACTTTATCACCCGTCTTTAACGTTGCAGTACCATTGCGCAGCGCCGTAAGCTCTTTGTAGCCCGCAGCTTCTGCCATCTCTACAGCACGACGCGTACACAAACGCTCTGTCTTGCATTCTGAAATAAACGTGCGGTATTGATCCGTCACCGTTTTGAGCTCGTTGTTTTGCTCATCGGTTAATGATTTCCACGCAATGTCTCTTTCCATGCCAACCTTCTCTTCCACTCAATTTTTTATGCTCAATTTTCCTTTTTTTGGCTATCAGTTCTATTTCACCACAAGTTTGGTTACTGGATGATGACAGAGTTGTGAGAAAGACTCTTTATCTAGAAATGTTTTCATTCATTTTGGTGTCTTTTTAGTATCATATCTATATCTCATAATCACTCAATAAATTTATGGAAAGAGAGATGGTAGAACATGACTCAACAAGTACGCGATGTCCTTCCTACCGCTGAGAACTCCCACAACTTCAACATTGTGGCTGATGCTCAGACCGAAGTTGGCACCTCACTTGATAACCTTAAAGCTGCTGTAACTGGTGAGACCGGTGCATCTGCAAAGTATGCCGCTTGTGCTGAACTCGCTGAGCAAAAAGGCTACGAGCAATTGGCTCGCTTGTGGCGTGCAACCTCTGCTGCTGAGCAGATTCACATCGCCATGGAATACAAATTGGTACAGGAAGCTGATCCTGAGTGGCCAAAGCCTGTTGCTGACGCTGTAGCTGGCACTGAGCTCGACCTTGACTTGATCTCCTCTGCTTATGGTGAGATGTATGAAACCTCTGACATGTATCCTTCCTTCATTAAGAAGGCTCAAGAAGAGGGCAACACCAAAGCTGAGTTTGTCTTTACCCGCGCTAAGCTCGCTGAGGCATATCATGCAGAGCGTTATCTCAATGCTTATAACAACATCGATAACCCTGACAATGAGCGCTATTACCTCTGCCCCATCTGTGGTTACATCCACAAGGGCGAAGACTTTGACAAGTGCCCTATCTGCTTCACTGCAAAGGACAAGTTCACCGAGTTCTAGGCCGGTTCTTTCATAGACCGATTCTTCCACAGGATATCTCAAAGATCCCTTCGAAGATTCCGCGAACTTCACGCATTGCAAGCAAACACCCCGTTCACAGCGAGCGGGGTGTTTTTAATATCAGGGCGATGGAGCTAATTAGCACGAGACATTATTGGAACAAAATGATAGGTTAACCTAACATTTTGTTAATTTTGTCATTTTGTGAGGTTTCTGGATACTTGCTATAAACAGTACCTTTGATATCTATTGATTTGATATCTATTCACGACACAAAAACTAGGAGGATCCCATGAGCAGCCAAACAGGGTACGATGCGCAACATAGCCTCGAGGTCTTCCGTAGCCTCATCGACAACGCTAAACCAGAAAGCATCTGTTTCTTTGGCGGTGCGGGCGTATCAACAGCATCAGGCATCCCCGATTTTAGAAGCGCGACGGGCATCTTTAACGAGCAATATCCTTATCCACCTGAGGTGATCGTCAGTCATTCATTTTTCTTGGAGCATCCACAGGCGTTCTATGATTTCTACCGCGGCAAAATGATCTTCCCCAATGCAAAGCCCAATCAAGCACACATTAAGCTCGCGCAACTCGAGCACGCAGGCAAAGTGTGTGGCGTTATCACGCAAAATATCGATGGGCTTCATCAAAAAGCGGGATCAAAAAAGGTTTATGAGCTCCACGGGTCAGTGCACAAATATTACTGCATGAACTGCGGTGCAACCTATTCACTTGACGATATCATGGCTACTACCGACGTACCACGCTGCTCGCTCTGCGATGGAATCGTCCGCCCTGATGTCGTTCTCTACGAGGAGCCGCTTGATCCTGCGGTAATTGAAGAAGCCGTCGAAACCATCGCGCACTCCGACATCCTGATCGTGGGTGGCACAAGCCTCACTGTCTATCCCGCAGCAGGTTTTCTGCAGTATTTCTCGGGTGACCGCCTAATCATCATCAACCACACGCCTACCTCGTTCGACAAACAGGCAGACCTGTGCCTGACGTGCGACATTGCCCATGCGTTTGATTTTTAGATTTGATGTTTAACCCGTACGTTAGAGATGTTCTTTGGTTAGAGATATTTTTTGGTTAGAGATATTCTTTGGCGATGCGCTCAAGCGTTCCATCGTCTTGCATGGCTTTGATCTCTTTGCTCAAGGCATCAGCAAGACCCGTGTCGATGCGGCTTACTGCTAAGACAAACCTATCGGCAGTAATCACTTTTTCCAACTCTTTAAAAGCAGGGCTTCCCGCGGACTCTCCCGCTGCAGCTCCAGTGTCTCCCGCTCCCGCTGCCTGTTGCTCAGCAAGCACTTGCTCTGCCTGCTTAGCATCAAGCACGAACGCAGCTACCTCTCCAGAAGAAAGCGCAGTAACACAATCCGCCAACGTGCGATACGTCTTTACGTTTTCCGATATATTCACACACGCATACGTATACGCAAGCGAGTTTGCCAACGCACCTATTGCATACGTGTCACCAGAAAGCTGAGAGCGCTTTACCACCTCATCGTCATTCCTCACGAGAATTGCCTGATTAGCCTCGTAATAGGAAACCGTATAGTCCACATCTGCTGATTCGAGCGTACGCGCCGTAAAGGAAGCAAGCGCGACATCGGCCGTATCATCCTCAAGCGCGGTTAGGCATTTGGTAACGCCTTCCTCATGATTGGAAGCATCGCAATTGCGAATTTGGCATTCCAACCCCATACGTGCAGCAAGTTCCTGCACGACCGCAACGCCGTAACCCGTCGGCGTTGATCCTTCATAGTATTCATACGGTGGATTGTCGAGCGCAGCAATTACAGAAAGCTTTCCCTCTTCAAGAAGCGCATACCCTTCGGTCGTCTTAACGCTATGCGGAGCACACGCAGTCAGCCCACAAACCATACTGAACATACTCGCACACAGCATGATCATACAAACAAGCACGCCGAGTTTGCCGCTCGACCTACCACCCGACTGAGCGGCCAGCCTACTGTTGACGGACTCGTCACCCAGTTCGCAGTCCAGCATGCCGTGTAAATCCTGCTGTCGCGTAAACCTCATCACTAAGCCGTCGCTTTCGGAGATCCCTGCGAGCCCTGAGCTCCCTGCCCATCCTGAGCATTTTGCGAAGAACGAGTGAGCGCGTCCCCCTCATCGCCAAAACCATTGCCTTTACCGTCCTTACCAGAAACTTGCGCTTCAAGAGCAGCCTCAACAGACTCAAGAAGGAGGTCATTTGGTTTAATCCAGCCCATATGCCTAAACCAGATGCCAAAAATCCAGGTCAAAATGGCAGGCAAAATAAAGCAGATGAGCACCAGTCCAATCCAGTCGAACGCAGTGATAGCCGTCATGGACCCGGCAGCGATATCGTTAATCCAGCCCGTATAGACACCAATAGGTCCAACAAATCCACACGTTCCCATACCAGACGCAATAGCAGCACCGTTCATTTTAAGTTGGAAAATGCAGGTGGCGATGGGTCCGGTGATAGCGGAAGCCAAAATGGGCGGAATCCAAATGCGGGGGTTTTTGATGATGTTACCCATCTGGAGCATGGACGTACCAATACCCTGCGAGATGAGGCCACCCCACTTATTCTCCTTGAAGCTCATAACCGCAAAGCCCACCATCTGCGCGCAGCAACCCGCGAGCGCTGCGCCACCTGCAAGCCCTGTCAAGGACAGGGCAGCACAAATTGCCGCCGATGAAATAGGAAGTGTCAAACAAATACCTACAACAACTGAGACAATAATGCCCATCAGAAACGGTTGCAGATCAGTCGCCCACATAATGATGCCACCGACCCACGATGCTCCTGCGCCAATGCCGGGTGCAAACGCAAACGAACAGACACAGCCAATCATGATGGTCACAAATGGTGTCACGAGAATATCAATCTTGGTCTCACCTGCGACCAGTTTTCCCACTTCAGCGGCAATGATGGCTACAACGAGTACCGCCAAAGGGCCACCTGCGCCACCTAGAGTGTTGGCTGCAGCACCTACAGCAACCAACGAAAAAAGCACCAGCGATGGAGCTTTGAGCGCATATCCAATAGCCACTGCCATAGCAGGTCCTGCTGCTGCTTTAGCAAAGCCTCCAATCTCGACCAACAGCGGGATACCTGCCTGCTGACCAATGGTGGCAAGAATCGTTCCCATCAAAAGGGAAGCAAAAAGACCCTGTGCCATAGCTGAAAGCGCATCAATCAAATAGCGTTGAACCGACACTTCAACATCTTTTTTCTTAAGGAACGCCCCTACAGAATTTCCTGCCGACTTCTCAGATAATTCCCCGACTGCTGCCATCTTTGTCTACTCCTAGTCTTGGCTGTCGATTTGGGTAGGCTGAGTAGTTCTTGGCCTTGCAGAACCAGCAATCCCATCGTCATTCGCGCTTTCTTCAAGCGCTTCAAAAGCGACTGCGTAGCCACCCGCGCCATAATTGAGCGCCTTAGACACACGCGCGATAGTTGTTGCCGAGGCGCCCGTTTTCTGCTCGATTGCGGTATACGATTTGCCCGCCTTCAGCATGCGTGCCACGTCCAAACGCTGCGAGGTGTCCTTGATCTCGCGCACCGTGAGCAAGTCCTCAAACAATTTGAAAATATCATCAGGATTGGTTACATGGGCAAATACTTCCAGTAACGCATCCACTTCAGGGGTTCGAATATCGCTCATATCTCTCCTACTCCGCTCACCCGCGGAGCTTCTCGCGGTTTAAGAAAAGAGCCTCAACCAACAAACGGTTAAGGCTCTCATATTATTCATGCGCAACGCATGCACACAATCACTTATTTAATACGCGTAATCCACTCTTCGTACTCAGGAACGCGGCCATAAGCAACATCAAAGTAGCGCTTCTGGAGCTGCGTCGTGATAGGACCACGATCACCAACCACACGGTCATCAATAGAATGAACAGGGGTAAGCTCTGCAGCTGAACCGGTCATGAAAGCCTCGTCAGCAATATACAAGTCAGCACGAGTTAAACTCTCCTCGAGTGCTGGAATGTCCAAATCACAAGCAATGGTCAACACCGAATCACGGGTAACACCCTCAAGTAAACCATCAGACAGAGGAGGAGTTGAGAGAATGCCATTGCGCACAACAAACAAGTTCTCGCCCGTTCCCTCAGTAACGTAGCCATTCTCGTTAAGCATAATAGCCTCAGAATAACCGTGGTTTTTAGCCTCGAGCTTAGCAAGAATTGAGTTCAAGTATGATGCAGCTGACTTGATGGCAGGCGGAATTGCATTAAAGGAACGCTGACGCCAAGAAGAAATTCCCACATCAATGCCACGCTCAAGTGCCTCTTCACCAAGGTAGGCATCCCAAGGCCAAACAGCAATAATTACATCAGTTGGAGCGCCCGTTGGATCAACGCCCATTTGACCGTAACCATAGTAAGCAAGCGGACGAATGTAGCACGACTTGATGTCGTTTGCCTTAATAAGATCAACGGTAGCCTGACATAATTCATCAACGCTATAAGGAAGATCCATCATGATCATCTTGGCGCTGCGATGCAAGCGCTCCATATGATCTTGCAGACGGAACACAACAGAGTCACCAGACTCCTCGTCATAATAGCAACGAATGCCCTCAAACACAGCCGATCCGTAGTGAAGTGCATGGGTTAAAACATGCGTTGTTGCGTCTTCCCAAGGAATGATCTCGCCGTTTTTCCAGATGTAAGAAACAGGCTGTAAGTCTGCCATAATGCTTCCTTTCCAATACTTTTGCTATGCCGCTCGTCTCGGAGCGGGTCTCATGCAATTGCTAATTGTACTCCAATTGGGTGGAGTGGTTAGAAGAAGGTTAAAAGAAGGCTTAAAGAAGCAGGCAAAAGATATAACGGACGCATCGAAGCGATGGGTTGCGCTCGGCTATTAGATTTTTGGCAAACGTGCACCGGTAGTTCCAGGCACCACATCATATACTGCATTCTTAAATGCCGTATTTTGCTGATCGAGTTCGTTTTCCATTTGACGCGCACGCTCTTCGATCTCATGGCTTGCTTGAAGTGCTGCTGCACGTGCTGCCGCGGCAACGTGTGCGGCAGCGTGATTCCCATCGCCTACTTTATAAAACTGCGAGGTCGCCCCCAGTTCAAGTTCCATCTGTTCAGTCACGAGCGCCTGCTCGCGCATTTGTTCACGGCGTTTGCGCGCCGCCTCTTCCACGTCACTTGTCTCGATAACATGCATCATAGCCTGCATGCGTCGTTCAACATCCTCAATAATCTCAGAACAACTCTTGAGCTCATTGTACATAGCGACATCATCTTGATGGTCTTTGCGCTTGTACTTAATGGTGTGTTCGAGGCTCGCCCAAAAGTCCATCGCCAGCGTGCGCATCTGAATTTCTACCGGCACATACTGCTTGCGATCCAAAAAGTACACAGGGATTTTCACAATAATATGGAGTGAGCGATACCCATTAGGCTTTGGATTGGCTACGTAGTCCTTCCGCCGCACCAGCTGCAGATCATCCTGCGAAAGAAGCACCTTTTCGAGCGCATAAACGTCATCAATATAGGAGCAAATGACGCGCACTCCCGCGATGTCCATGATATTCTTCTCCATGGCCTCAATAGTCAGCGGATACCCCTGACGCTCGAGCTTTTCATACACACTGCGCGGACGCTTCAGACGCGACTCAATATGATGGATAGGATTGCGATTAAAACGATATTCAAGGTCAGCGTCAAGCGTCTCAAAGCGCGCCACCATTTGATGAATTGCCGCCTCGTATTTTTTGAATAGAGTCGATGAGGCTTTTTCAAAAAACTCAAACCGCTCTGTAATTAATTCAAGTTGCTGCGAGATAGCGGGGTTTGATGCCATTGCCCGTGCACCTTTCCTCATGAATCAAGAAACGCTTGTTTACAGAAATTTGTTTATAGAATACAGAATAGCGACTCCCTACATCGCTTTCATTACCCAACCGTTGTTTTACTATGGTGCTCTATCAAATTTACACGATTAATAACAACCCATAGCAACAAGTCATAGCAACAAGCCGTAGCAACAAGCCATAGCAACAATAAGCTAAATAGCGATGAGATTAAGTGTTGACCTGTGCCATGCACCGCTACCCTTTTACTTTAGATTGCTTTAGATAAACGATAAGCTCTGAGTGGGAATTCTCAGAGCTTATCTATCGGGCGATGCGCGAGATATATGAGATATATCTTAGTTACTTGAACCTTAATGTAAACCTTAATGAGTTGAAAACACTAAGGGTTTATCTCCTGTCTTTCTTTATTTAGTTCCTGTTGGTCTATTTGGCTTTTGTTGGTTTATCGACCATTCTTCTTCATGCGGCGACGAGCAACTACCAATGCTACACCTGCTGCTACGGCAATCACGCCAACACCCAGAGCAACTAGTGCGGTAGTGTCTCCGGTCTTTGCAAGTTTAGCAGCTTCAGCTTGCTCTTCTGGAGTACCTTTTACATGCTCTTGAGCAGTAACATACTCAGAAGGATAGACTTTCTCTACATTAGATACAGACATATGTCCCTCATCGTAGAGCAGCCATCCGCCTTCAGGGACAAAGGCACTACCAATCTCAGGCTTAACGTAGGACTCATCTTCTACATCAAACTCAGAAGGCAAGGTGCCATAGCCTTTAGCTGTCATACCAATGTCTTTGTTGATAGCGTCCACGGTAACTTCTGCTTTGAATACTACCTTGACGGTTTGTCCACCAGCGAGATCTCCTGCATTTAAGGCAAGGATGCGCGTTACATCGTTGTAAACATTGTCATTAACGTGTATTACTTCTCCGTTAGCTGCAGTGAGATAAATGGAACCTGGGATAAACTTTAATCCCTCTGGAATATCAGCGCGAGCAATAACATCTAACCAAGATTTTTCTGGCGTTGATAAGTTTTCAATCAGGATAGTGTAGGTTACCTCATCTCCTACATAGGTATAGCCATCCATGCGTGTTTCATTTTTAGCCGATAGGGTAATGCGAAGATCTTTGTAATCTGGATCTGCTGGCATTACTTTACCTACATCAGCAGGTTCTGGTGTATCAATCTCAGGAGTTCCTGGCTCTTCCCAAGGATACTTTCCCTCATCATTGGGATTTACTGGATCCCCTGGCTTTGGAGCTGGATCATCATCAGGAGCTACATAGTTGGGATCTTTTTCCCATTGCGCATAGTAGTACTCGGTTTGAGCATTGCTTCCCGGTAGGGTGTCTTTGTATTCGGTTACCTCATCTCCACCTGTGCGCTTGGTAAACCATCCCTTTAAGATATAGCCCTCGCGATACACTGGTTTGTATTCTTTCTTGGGGAATGTTTGATGCTGTTCAGGACTGATTAATGCATCAGGAGTTCCCTCAATACCATCAGTTGACCAGTTTGGATTAGTTTCCTCATCTCCTGCAGCTTGAGTCATGATGTTTTTATTAAAGAATCCACCATTAGCAGAGAAGCGTACATAGCTTTGAAGCTCTTTAGCTACAGGGTCAGGGTCTCCCTTAGTAGGATCAGGAGTAGGTTCGGTCTTATCTGGAGCATGTCCTGGTTCACCTTCTGGGATCTTTTCCCATTGAGCGTAATAGGTTGTAGTGCTTGGATCATCTGCAAAGTTGGCAGGATAGCCAGATACCTCAGTACCACCCGTGCGCTCAGTAAACCAACCTAAGAACTTATATCCGGGAGCAACTGGAATTTCAGTTGGGAAGGCAGTTTCAATCTTGCTACCTGTATCTCCTGAGACTCCCTCAGGTGCTCCAGTGCCGCCATTAGCTGCAAAGGCAATGTGGGCTTGTTTGGTTGGATCTGCTGGATCAGGATCCCCATCAGCGGGTTCAGGAACGTCAGGATAGGACTCTTTCCACTGAGCATAGTAGAGAATAGTTCCTGGAGTATCTGCAAAGGCACTCGGATATGCTTCTACCTTAGCTCCCTTACCATCACGAGCCGTATTCCAACCAA